>ENA-ORXR01004113-ORXR01004113.1-marine-metagenome-genome-assembly--contig:-NODE-4113-length-12397-cov-131.409740_pt1 | contig 12397 bp, 8 predicted proteins | sample MGYA00237866_ERZ511479 | MGnify/ENA metagenome assembly ERZ511479 | reverse complement strand
TTCAATCAATTTGTCTTCCGATTTGAGCAGCGTACGAAGTTCCTTTTCCATTTCACCGGCGGTCATTTTCTTCGGCGTTACGACGGCGGGCTCGGACGCTTCTTTCTTTTCTTCGGCTGCGGGCTTCGCCGGTTCAGACGCTGGTTTGGCTGGTTCGGGTTCCGGCTCTGGTTCGGGTTCCGGCTCTGGTTCGGGCGCGGGCGCGGGTTCTGGTTCTGGCTCGGGCGCGGGTTCTGGTTCGGGCGCGGGTTCTGGTTCGGGCGCGGGTTCAGGTTTAGGTGTGGGCGCGGGTTCGGTCACCGGCTTGGCTTCGACCTTGGTGCCGGCGTTCGGTTTTTCGCCGTGCGCTTCTTTGTCATGGGCTTCTTTTCCGTGGGCTTTTTCGCCGTGCGCTTCTTCGCCATGATGCGGGACAGCACCTGGAAGATGGGCGAGATCGAGTTTGGACATGTCCGCTCCGAACTCTGTCTGGTAGGCAATCTTCATGGCGAGATCGAGCGGGATCGCGACGACCTGGTTGGTCTTGTCGACCCAACTAAAAGACTTGGTGTAGGCTTCCTGCTTCTCTTCGTATTTCTTGAGTTCGGCGACCGGGAAGGCTTGAAGGATTGGGCCGGTTTCGGGGATCACTCGAGGTGACGCTTCGCCGACGCGGTCAGCCGCGCTGTTGTTCAGCACGTTGAACATCGCGAATATCGCAAGGAACGTGAGCACGACGGTGATGAGCACCACAATGCCGAACACGCCGAGGGCCTTTAGGTTGAGATCGCGATCCTCATAGGTCGGATCGGTGATGACAGGTTCGATATCGCTTTTGTGTCCGTGGGCGCTCATTGGTTTGCTCCTCCGGGAAGGTCATCGTGGTAGTCGTAGTAGGGGCTGAAGACCGGATCGCGCGTCGGCAGGAACGGCAGCTTTTTGAGGTTGTGTAGGAACAATCCGAACCACAGCGTGCCCATCGCGATGATCGCGAACACGGCCAGCAAAACATGGTAGGCGCTGTACTCAGGCACGGCGCGTCCGAGGATGCGGGCGGCTTCCACGCCGTGTACCGAGGGGTGGATCAGCCAGATGATATCGATCGCCCGCATGAACAGGATCCAACCGGCGATCAAGGCAATCGTCTTGGTGTGGCGCTTAGTGTGGCGGGACAGCAGAATCAGGAACGGCACGACGAACTGGAACAAGAACAGGAAGACCGTCAGCCCTTGAAACATGCCGAAGCCACGGTTGAGATACCAAGGCGTCTCCTCGGGCAAGTTGGCCGACCAGATGATGATGAACTGGGCGACGTTCACGTAGGTCCAGATGATAACAAAAGCGAACTGTAGGTTACCAATGTTGTGCAGGCGGTCGGCCGGCAGATTCTCTTTAATCGGCGAAGCCTGAGCAAGCCAGCAGACCATCACGAGACAGAACGCGAAGGTGGAGACACCTTGGCCAATCAGCCAGATCACACCGTAGATGGAAGAGAACCATTCGGGCTCCATCGACATCATCCAGTCGAAGGCGAAGAAGCTCATCGCAAGAATGTAGACGAGCAGGCAAGGGCCGGCCCAGAACTTCATCTTCTTGCGCCATTTCAAATGACCAGTCTCGTCCTGCTTCTTGGACCAGCGATAGAAAATGGTGGTGAACCAGGCGAACAAGATGAAGTAGATCACCAAGCGAACCATGAAGAAACCGTAGTCGAGATACTGAAGCTTGGTGGCGACAATCGAGTGCCCGTCTTCTGCATCTTGATCAAGCCACTCATCGTAGTTCGTGACTTGCTGCAAGGTGGATTCTGGATTGGCCTTGAAACTTTGGTGCATGATCACCGGAATGACCACCGGAATAAACAAGATCAGCACCGGGATGCAGGTTTTCATCGCCGCCTCGAGAATCCGGCGAATAACAAAGGCCCAGCCACCGGTGATGAGGTGGGTGATACAGAGCAGCGCGAAACTGCCCATCGTGGGCGCGAGAATGAAGAGCCAGCCAATCAGCCAGGCTTCTTGCCAGGGACGGGAAATTACATTGTGCGCCTTCATCGACGCGCCGTGGTCACCATCAGCATGGTCGCCATCGGCACCATCTACGGCATCGGCATCAGCACCATCTGCGGCATCGGCATCGGCACCAGCGTCTTTCAACTGATCGGCATCCGCATCGACTGGGGGTTCCACTTCCTCATCCTCCGGAATGTCAGCATCGGGGTCTGGGATAGCGCCTTCGAGTTCGATCGAGCCTTGGGCTTTCTGCGGTTCTTTTGCGTCGTCGTCTTTATCGTCGTCTTTGTCCGGCGCTGTTCCAGAATCGGGATCGTCGCCGGTATGATTGCCATCATGCTGCTGGCCATCATCATCGTGCCCAGCCGAGGCATGGGCTTCAAGGGGCGGCGGCACAACACCGTGAGCATACTTGTTCGGCATGAAACAAGCGAGGCAGAGGAGGATCAAGGTCATGATCCCGCCCGCGACCAAGCAGATCTTGGACAGGCGTGCGACTTTATCGGGAAGAGACTGGGCTTGCATCAGTGGGCGCCTCCGTGGCTCGCGTCGATGAGATCTTCAACGCTCACGCCGTCAGGCAATTTGAAATTCTGGCTCATTTGCAGACTCTTGACGTAAGCGGCGATCCGCCAGCGGTCTTCGGTCGATACTTGGTCGGCGTAGGGCTGCATGGAGCCTTTGCCGATCGTTGCGATGGAGTAGATGTAGCCGACCGACTTCTCACGAATCAGGGGCGTGTGGAACGAGGGCGGCACTTGGTAGCCGCGACGAACGACCATACCGTCCGCGTATCCAGTGGCACCATGGCAGACGCCGCAGTAAATATTGTAGCGTTCTTGGCCGCGCTTGAGGTCGGCGTAGGTCAGTTCGAACGGAACGACGGTGAGTTCTTTGTCGTCGGTATCGCGACCCGTACGGATCGGCGCGTTTGGCAGAACCGGCGCTTCTTCGTTGATGGTCTTGCGCGGGACCGTGCCTTTCACGAGCTGGCGGGAGGCGCGTCCGTCGGCGAAGAAATCGGAAGACTCCAGCGGCTCGTACTTCGGCTGGTCGTACATGCGCTGACGCAAGCCGTTGAGTTTGCAGCCAGAGGCGCAAATCAGAACGAGGCAGAAGCCAGTGATGATGGGGAACAACTTCATGAAAGTTTACCAGGGAACGGGGACAACGTTTTCAGGGTGTAGGGTGCCGAGGAAGGCGGTGACGTCGGCCTCGTCGAAATGCGGGTCGTCGGACTCGATACAAAGGAAGTACTTGTCGAGCGTCGCGCGGTCGAAGCCTTCGGCATTGAAGGTCGGATGGTAAGGCATCGGCAGGCCGTTGAGGCCGATCATGCCAAACACCGCCGAGAAGGCGGAAAAAAGAATCGTGAGTTCGAAGCAAATCGGAATGAAACTCGGCCAACTGATGAACGGACGACCGCCAACCATCAGCGGATAGCCATCAATCCCGAACGCGCCGCCGTCGATCGCCGAACAGAATACTTGCAGAACCACCGCCGAACAGAACCCGGCGATCGCGCCGCAGCCAACGATCCACGCGAGAATGCTCCGTTTGTAGCCGAGCGCCTCGTACAGACCATGAACGGGAATCGGGGAATGCCCGTCCATTCTGGTGTAGCCGGCCGCGCGGGCTGTGCGCGCTGCTTTGATCAGAGAATCAGAGTCTCCGAACTGCGCGAGTACGCCGAATACCGCTGGTTTGTTGTCGTCGTGGTCCATTACGTTTTCAGAATAGAGGGATAGAAAAAGAGAAAGGTTTAGTGGTCGTCGAGATCGTGGTGGTGGTTGGTCTTGTGGTGCAGTTCTTTGATCTCGAAGATGGCGATCATCGGCAGGGTGCGCATGAACAGGAAGCAGAGCACGCAGAAGAAGCCCATCGTGCCGATGTACATCATCCAGTCCCACTTGGTGCCCATGTAGGCGTCCCAGCTGGACGGCAGGAATTCGCGGTGCAGACTCATCACCACAATCACAAAACGTTCGAGCCACATGCCAACGCTGATGAACTGGCAGACGATCCAACAGGCCCAGACACTGGTGCGAACTTTGTAACTCCACAGCGCCATCGGCACCGCGATGTTGCACAAGATCAGCGCCCAGTAACCCCAGTTGTACGGGCCACTGAAGCGGTTCATGATCATGTAGCGTTCGTACTCGTTGCCACTGTAGTAGCCGAAGAACACTTCCATCAGATAACCGTAAGCCACCACGAGTCCGGCTACGAGCATGACCTTGGACATGTTGTTCATGTGCCGCTTGGTGAAGAAGTGCTCCACCTTATACAGCTTGGCGACCGGGATCATGATAGTGAGCACCATCGCGAACCCGGCGTAAATCGCACCGGCCACAAAGTACGGCGGGAAAATCGTCGTATGCCAACCGGGCACCACCGAGACGGCGAAGTCCAAGGACACGATCGAGTGCACCGAAACCACCAGTGGCGTCGAGATACCAGCGAGCAACAGGTAGGCGATTTCGTAGCGGTGCCAGTGACGGGCCGAACCGCGCCAACCAAGAGCCATGACGCCGTAGATGAACTTCGGGATTTTCTTGTTCGCCCGGTCACGCAAGGAGGCGACGTCGGGAATCAGTCCAGTGTACCAAAACAGCACGGACACGGTCGCGTAGGTCGAGACGGCAAACACGTCCCAGAGCAGCGGACTGCGGAACTGCGGCCACATGCCGAAGGTGTTCGGAATCGGGAACAGCCACCAAGCCAGCCACGGCCGACCGACGTGAAATAAAGGGAACAGGCCTGCACAGGCGACCGCGAACAGCGTCATCGCCTCGGAGAACCGAGCAATCGACATTCGCCAGTCCTGCTTGAGCAGAAATAAAATCGCGGAAATCAGCGTACCGGCGTGACCAATACCAATCCACCACACAAAGTTGATGATAGCGAAGCCCCAAGCGACCGGAACGTTCAAGCCCCAGATGCCGGTACCCTTCCAAAGCAAAACCGTAATCGCGAGAAAGAGGAGTTGCATCACGCAGAACGCGATGAAGGTGCCGCCGTACCAAAACTTCGGCGTGTTCTTGAGCGACATGAACGGGATGTGCCCGATGTCGTGGTCAATAGAAGCGAGATCGTTTTGGCCCTCGATCAGAGGACCCTGGCCGTCGACGTCTACGACGCGTTCGAACACTTCGTCTTCGAGAAGATCAGCCATTACTTGGCCTCCTCTTGCTTGTCATCGCCATGGGTCGTTCCGTCTTCGTGAGAATCTTTGTCCGCAGCATGTCCGTCCGCATGTCCGTTTTTGTGTCCGCCGTCGTGACCGTCGTGATCGCCGTGATCGCCGTGATCGCCATGATCTCCGTGATCGTCGCCGTGCCCACCATGATGCTTGCCATGCGACTTGATTTTCTTGAGTTCTTCGACGTGCAGATCGACCGCGTCGGTCGGATCAATGTCCGAGGTCTTGTTACGGATGCGGGCAAGATAGGTGGTGCGCGGACGCATATTCACTTCGCCGAGCAACGCATAGTCCAAGGCTTCGGTCGCCTTGTACTTGGACACTTCAGCGTCGTCGTCGCAAATATTGCCGAACGCGATCGCCTTGGTCGGGCAAGCCTGCTGGCAAGCCGTGATGACCGATCCCTCGGCCATGCTGCGGGTCTTGTTATAAGGATTGTCCGCGTCGACTTTGGCTTCGATCCGCGCCTTGTTGATCCGCTGAATGCAATAGGTGCACTTTTCCATCACACCACGGACGCGGACGGTGACGTTCGGGTTGCGGCCCATCTTGCGGGTTTCTGTCTCGCGGTCGCTCCACTGGAGGAAATTGAATCGACGAACTTTGTACGGGCAGTTGTTCGAGCAGTAGCGGGTACCGATGCAACGGTTGTAGACCATCTGGTTGAGGCCATCGTTGCTGTGCACCGTCGCGCCCACCGGGCAGACGACTTCGCAGCCAGCTTCCTCGCAGTGCATGCAGGTCACGGGCTGGGTATGGATGCTCACTTTTTCCGGATCGGCGAACTCGCCATCCGGCGCGTCGTAGTACCGGTCGACGCGGATCCAGTGCATCTCGCGACCGTTCATGATCTGCTGCTTGCCGACCGTTGTGGTGTTGTTCTCAGCGTGGCAGGCAACAACGCAGGCGTTGCAACCAATGCAGCGCGTCATGTCGATGCACATTCCCCACTGAGTGCCGACTTTGTTGAGCCGGTCGTTGACGTAAATCTGGTGTTTGCGCTTGTCGTCTTTGCGACGATACATCGTCAGGTCTTGCGGAAACCTGTGTTGGTTACCCTGAACGAGACCATGGCCGAACGCGTGTTCCTGCTGCTCGGCTTTGAGCTGGTTGAGCGTGCCGTGTTTGGCGAGGGCGCGGTAGCCGAGTTTCGGGTTGCCGTCTTTGATGCGGTGATGGTCCTGCGTCATCGCGATCTTGTAGTGGTCGCCGGTGCCCTCGATGCTCGCGCCGGATGCGGCAAAGCCGGACGCCCCGCGAATCGCATTGGCGTTGTAGCCGATGCCGCTGGCATTGGGCATGCTGACGAGGTCACGGCCGTAGCCGAACGTCACCGTGGCGCAGCCGTCGGCGTGGCCGGGGGCAATTCGAACGGGGCCGATGACGCTCATGCCGTTGACCGTGAGTTTCACCAGTTCGACTTTGGCGCGCAGCGTGTGGCGCCGCTGAAACTCGTCCGCCTCGCGGCCAGACTGGCCCTCGTCCATGTCGAGCTTGAACTGGTCGGCGGTGTTCGGGCTGACCGTGATCACGTTGTCCCAGGTCAGGGTGGTAAGCGGGGTCGGCATCTCTTGCAGCCAGACGTTGTTGGCGAAGCTGCCGTCCAAAACCGAGGGGTCGAGAGTGAAGTTCACTTCGATGCCTTCGCCACTCGAGGCGGGGATGCCTTCATCTTCGAACGCGATGCTCGAGACCGACGCCGGCGCCGGGGCAGAACCCTCAACAAAGCCACTGTGCAGTGCGGTGACCCAGTCGTTCTCGCTGAGGCCTTCGCCTTTGGTCCAAAACTTCTTGAGGGTCTCGTGTGCGGTCGCGGATTTACCCGCAAGGACCAACGCCAGATCCAGAACGGACATCGCGCCTTCGTAGAGCGGTTGAATCAGCGGTTGTACCAAGCAAGCCGTGCCGTCGACCGTTCGGGCATCGCCCCAAGATTCGAGAAAGTGGGCCAAGGGAATGTGCCAGTCGGCGACTTCGGCGGTCTCGTCGACGTAGGCACCGAGATGGTAAACGGTGCCGGCTTTTTCCAGCTTCTCGGCGAACGCGAGTTCGGCCGGAGCGGTGTAGACCGGATTGCAATCGAGCACGAACAAGGCGCGGACTTCGTCGCCGTCGAGCGCGGTCGCGAGTTCGGCCAGGGTGCCGGTGCCGGACTTCGGTTCGACGAAAGGCGACGGGGCAAACGTGACCGTGTTGCCGAGGCCGCCGAGGACTTCGTTCAGCTTGAGCGCCAAAGCCTGCGTGGAGGCCGGCAGGTTTTCACCGGCCACGACGAGCGCGCCCGAACCGGCGGCTTTCAGGTCGGCGACCAATGCGTTCAGGAAGCTGGCCGCAAAATCACTTTCTTCGAGAGCAGCAACGGCGGCGCCAGCGCCACCCACAGCTTCGCGGCGCTTGACGTTGTCGGCGCCTTGCGAAGCGTCAATCTCAGTAATGTTTTCTTCTTTTTCACCCTCGCCAGCCGCTTCAAGAGCTTCAACGGCAGGCTTGACCTCGGCGGCGGCGGCTTCTTTCACGGCCACGCCGAGTTCGGCCGCGACTTGGCGAGCGAAGGCGTTGATCTGCGACGGGGTCGCGGGGAGGCGGTGATCGGCGGCAGCGCCGGTCACCGTGAAATCGGTTTCGACCGCGTAGAGGCGGTTCATCGCGCCGCCGAGCAGCGCATCGAAGTTGTCGACAAAGTTGCGGCCTGTGGCCCAACCGGCTGCGTTCGCCACGCCGGAGATTGCCGGATTCAGGCTGTCGGCACCGAGGTCGAGAACGACGCTGGCTTTGTCAAAGTGGTAGACCGGCACATTGCCATCGGCAGCGGCGTTGCAAGCGGCGGTGCGTTCGTCGCCGCCCAAGCTGTCGTGGGTGTAAACCTTGATCTCTTTGTTTTTGGACAGCAGGCCGTCGATCACCGAACCAAGGGTCGGCGAGCTGTGCGGTCCCATGAGGATCGCCACACCAGCACCGCCGATGTTGTCGCCCTTGAACCACTTTCCGGTGGTGTCCATGAAGCCAACTTGCCAACTCTCGATTTCGGACTTGAGCACGCGGCCGATGAGCTCTTGCTTGTCGCGCGACTCACCCTTGATCGAACGCGAACGATCCGGATCATAGAGGTTGAGCAGCGAAGCTTGAGCAAAATGGGAGGTGGCGCGATGACCCGCCTTTTCGTTGCCTTCGATCTTGGTCGGACGGCCCATGTGGCTCTCCGCGACGACCGGATAGGCGATGCCGCGCTGAGTATAAGCGGTGGCGTAAAAGAGGGGCTTGCCGGGAACCATGTCCTCGGGCTGATTGCCGTAGGGAACGATGGTTTCGAGCGGCTGCTTGGTGCAGGCAGTCAGGCCGGCGAGGGCCATGCCAGCACCGGCAATTTTGAAGAAATCACGGCGTTCGACGTGTTCCGCGTCCGCGCGGACGGGCGGGAATTGCTCCTCGGCCGCTTCCGCGTAGGCGGTGGGATCGAGGGATTCCTCGTAGCTGCGAACAAAGCGACCATCGGTGCGTTCGCCACGGGCGTCCATGATCTCGCGCACGTCTTTGGGCGACGGCGCGTTCGAAGGTTTACCAGTTGGCAGATCGAGATCGATGCCTGGGCGTTGTTTGTAATCGGCGCTCATCGGTGGCAAATCCAGCAATTGGTTAGACGGGTATTCTCGTAGTCGACGTTGTAGTGTTTCACGAGTCCCTCGGAGATCTGCTTCTTCGTGATCGGCAGTTCCTCGCCGTCCTCATCCTTCTCGGCGTGAATGCCGTACTCGGCCAACAGGTCGTGGTTGTGCAGTAAATCTTCGCGCCAGTTGTAGCCCATCTTGGTGATGAGTTCCTTCGGACGGAGCTTGGGGCCGGGATCGCGGTGGCAATCGAGGCACCATTTCATGAACAGCGGGTGCTCCTTGTGCATCAGCGGCATTTGGTCGACTCGGCCATGGCATTCTTCGCAGCCAACGCCGTGGTTCACGTGGATCGAGTGGTCGAAGTAAACAAAGTCAGGCAAATCGTGAACGCGGGTCCACTTGACCGGAACGCCCTCGCCTTCCGGCGTGTCCCAGCCCTTGCGGACGTCTTCCAGCATCGGGGCCTCGTTCCACATCAAGTTGTGGCAGTTGCGGCAGGTCTGCATCGGCGGGATGTTGGCGAAAGCGGATTCCTCCACAGTGTTGTGGCAGTACCGACAATCAATGCCGAGGTTGGCATGGTGCTTGTGGCTGAACACAATGGGTTGCTGGCGCGTCTGCTTGGTGTAGCGGACGTAAGGGGAGCGATGGATCAAGTCCAGCATCCCGAGGGTGCCACCCACAGCGAGAACGCCGATCAGGATCGACGCCTTTGCGAGTAAGTTGTGAATGGGGCTGAATACTTGTCCGGACATGGTGCGTCTTAGGGCTGCCTATCGAAACGATTTAGAAACAAATTAGTGGTGCATTTGTGCATTGACTGGGGGCGATACTCACGGAGACTTTCTACGTCAAGAATGTCGGGGTACTTTTTATATTTTCGATAAAAATGAAAATCCTGAAAATGAGGACAGACGGTTCGTCGGGTCATGGAACAGAGGGGAGCCAAACAGAAATGAACGCCATGATTGCACGTTCATTCTTGCGGTCCCCGCCGCCCGGCGTAGCTAGAGGTCGCACGGATAGTACACCACAATTGCCATGATTCCACCTGAACACACTGCCAAGTTTCTCCAAGCTCTCCCCCACCTCACTCCGAAGGACATGTACGACCGCATCGGCAAGTGCGGTTACATCGGCCAGGAAGCCGCGCGGCGTTCGGTCTGCCTCATGGCCTATCGTCATATATTGCGGTTAAAACGGTTGTTTATCGACAAAATCGACCGAGCCAAGCTGCCACCCAAAGACAACCTCCTGCTCATCGGACCCACCGGCAGCGGCAAAACCTTCCTGATCGAACTCCTGTTCCAAAAGATTCTCGAGCTGCCCACGGTGATCATCGACATCACCTCGTTTTCTGAGACCGGCTACGTCGGCCAGGACGTTCCCGCCATCCTCACCCGCCTGATCAACGAGGCACAGCTTCGTGGTCAGCCCGAGGCGGCGAACATCGGTATCGTTTGCATCGACGAGTTCGATAAAATCTCCTCCGGCAAAAACAATGCCGTGTTCGCCGGTGCCGGAACCACCAAAGACGTCAGCGGACTCGGCGTGCAACGCGAGCTCCTCAAAATGATGGAAGCCGCCGATGTCGACGTGCCCATGGAACTTTCCCACTCCTCCTACTCCGAACGCATCACGCTCAACACCGGCAACATCCCGTTCATCGCCTGCGGCGCCTTTTCTGGGTTCAAGTCGGTGACCAAAGACGACGAAGAACACATCGGCTTTGGCCGCGACGCGATCGAACACGAAGAAGGGTCGAGCATCGCCGTCACCCTCACCCAAGAGGAAGTCGAACGCACCGTGAACTTCCAAGCCTACGGCGTCATGCCCGAACTCATGGGCCGGTTCACCCGCATCATCCCCTTCCACGCCCTATCGCGCGACGACCTGAAAGACATCCTGCGCAAAAACGTGCTCACCGCCTACAAAGCCGAACTCGACCTCGCCGGCATCAAACTCAAAATCACCCCCACCGTCCTCGACCACATCGTCGACCTCGCCATCAAACGCGAAACCGGCGCCCGCGGCGTCAAATCCGCCCTGCTGCAACACCTCGAAGACGCCTGCTTCGAAGCCTACTCCAACGGCAAAGAAAAACAGACCATCACGCTCGGCAAGAAAAAGGGCGAGATCCACTGGAAGCTGAGTTAAAAATCAGGACATCTCGAAACTCATTCGACCACTTAAGCTCGCCTCTCAGCAGCGGCCAAGACTGCAAAAATAAGTAGTTATAGTTGACGCGAAAATACAACTTATGTCTGAAGATGATGTAATGAAAAAGTTTTTAGTGAGATTCGAGCAGCTTGCGAGTGAGAGTACTCGGATTGAAGAAACGACCGAAGTGATACATTCTGAATTTACGGGGAATTATCAGCTTGTTGACGAATACATGCTGAATGTATGAACCCTTAAGGTTAAATCACTCATTTCAAGGACCTGCGGTGAAAACGGATTACACATCAAGGAGTTTATCGAAGCCGGCGAATCACAAGGGGGGTTTGATTCTAGTTTCCTGAAATTCCAATGGCTCAAAGCCGTTTTCAACGCAACAAGGGATGATTTTCAAGGCGGCCATCTTTCTTCGATAAAAACCCTTGTAGCGGCCGACTTATTTGACTCCGAACTTGATCAAGCTTCAGAATTGCTGACAAATGGGTATGGTGGACCTGCTGCAGTTGTCGCAGGTGTGGTTTTAGAGGCAAGCCTGAGAAACCTTTGTGACCTAAATTCAATCGCCTATTCGAAACTGGATAAAATGAATGCTGATCTGGCAAAAGCTGGGGTATACAATAAACTTCAACAAAAGAAGATTACAGCCCTGGCAGATATCCGTAACCGCGCCGCCCACGGACACTGGCAAACATTTACAGAAGAAGATGTTCGTCAAATGATCCGGGATGTAGAGACCTTCCTGGCCACCAGCCTCTGAGTAGCCCCGATTTCTGCCCGCAGGACAAGGCCGGGCTCAAATCGCCCCAGATGAGTAAGCCGCGTAGCGGTGGTTCGGACATGGTCTGACTTGTTCGCTGGGCATATGATCGAATCAGAAAAAAGGGTTGCGTGTGGGCTGGAGGCGGCCCAGATCCTTCTGCGTTCGGCCGTCAATTAATATTTCTGGGTCATTAAAAATCAAAAAACTGGAGGGCGAGGGGCCTCCCGAGCCGGTGCGATTGACGACGACCGAGATCGTGGCGGACTTTGGTTCGGGGTTCCTCCCATTCACTTGGGATCAAGCGTATCCATAAATATAAACATTACAGAACACTCGTTCGACCCGCAATCCGGCAGAAAAGAGCCGCGTTAGCGGTGGCACCCTGAATAGCCCCGGCTGACGCCCGCAGGGCAAGGCCGGGGTTCAGCCGCCGCAGATGAGTAGCCGCGTAGCGGTGGCACCCAAGGTCCGCCCAAGAACGCTACGAAATCAACCACTCGACTTCCGGCGGCATCCCAACAAACGAGCCATCGACACAAAACGGTTCACCATCCAGCGTCACCCGCGAACCCTCGCCAAGGCCGGCGATCAAATCCCAATGCAGGGCACTCTTATTTGTATTACCCGTTTCGGGATAACCCGCCCCGAACGCGAGATG
>ENA-ORXR01004112-ORXR01004112.1-marine-metagenome-genome-assembly--contig:-NODE-4112-length-12398-cov-80.861050_pt1 | contig 12398 bp, 8 predicted proteins | sample MGYA00237866_ERZ511479 | MGnify/ENA metagenome assembly ERZ511479 | reverse complement strand
CAAGCACGTACGGCCACATCCGAGGCCCGAGCGCCGGAACCCATTCCGAATTCCGAAGCAAAGCGCCCGCGAGCGGGACCAGTAGTCTGGTGAGGGATCACAGGCGAAGCCCCCGTGCTGTACGTTTTTTCGTTTTTGCAAACTGCAACAACCCACCTCGTCTGCCCCGGTGCACCATCCCCTGCCCTCTGTCGCTCCGGTCTCACCTTTTGGGCACCTCCGCGCCACGAACACGCCCGCCCACTGACACTCAGTGTGCCGCACACCGCGCTGCATGCCAGCCGCCCTGGTAGGACGCCCATGCGATGTGAGGTACGCTTGGCAGCGAGCTCGCCTGGAAGCGCACCGGCCCATATGTGGGGCTTCCGTCGTGCCACGTGTGTTCCGCACACAGCGCCGAAGCGCCGACAAGGCCGTTGTCACGCGCGTGCGGGTCCTTCCGAATGCGATGAAAACAGACAGAGGCCCTCTGGCTTGCGACTGGCGGTGAGGCTATGCGGCCAGGAATGAGGCCCTCCGAGTGTTGGCGGGCCCAAGCGGGGTGCGTAAGACCGGTCGTGCTGGAAGATCTGCCTTGTCATTTGGACTGTCTGGGTCAAGCGGGTTCGATCCATCTGGCTTTTCAGAGCGATCGCGTCAGACATGAGAAGGACCCGTGCAGTTGAAGACTGTGTTCATCTCGGGAGTTGTCGGAGTTTCTGACTCTTCGTTTGGCTGCGGTCGTCGTTATTCATTTTAACACGTCTGGGCAGGTGCTCTGGGTCAACAGAAGGCTTTCACTCGTTCCTTGTTGCTTAGTGTGTTTTTTTGCTACTTACTGGGGCACCTTCTCCTTTTTGGTGCTCCTGCATTATATATTTCTGTACTAAAATCGCAAGAGTTCCAGCGCCGTCATGCAACTCTCGAAGTCTGGTACATCTGAAAAACCTCTTGCCACCGACTTTTCTGTTCCCGGGTTGATTCCCCGGCCGGATGATCGGATGGAGGAGTAGGGCATGTTAGTCGCGTGGGAGGGTGTAAAGTACACTAAGAGCTTGATACAGAGCGTGTTTTGGGAATTGGGAAATGTCTCCGATAGTAGCTTCCCACCCTAGGACTTCCAATATTTGGCATCTTCACGTCTGTGTTCAGGTGCCTTCCCTTCATCAACCTCTCTATATACCTCTCCTTGCGTGGGCACATTTCAGTTCGTTCATGGGGGTAACTTCTGCAACAACGTCGGGCCATTTCCTCCAGATTCTCATCCAAACATCATTATTTCTTCTTCATACTCCTCTTTTCTGGAAAAACGCTCCTCTCTAGATGTCTACAGTTGCCAAGTTGACATTCGAGACGTCTGCCGTCCTGAACCAGCCCTTCATGTCTAACTACTTCTAGGTAGCGTCTTTCTCGTCGGAGCACTGTTGGGAAACATCTCATACGCTCATCGTACCTACTTTCTGACGTCTGTAGGAATGGAACGAGACGAGGTGCTGTACTTACCGGGGTTATTCAGATTGTGCGCCTCCATAGAAAACGTAGAGAATCATTCCTTCTCCCAGCAGTGAAAAGTTGTGGATAGAGACATTACATTCAACTCCTCCAGGATCATCACCGTCATAGCCTCTCGATGTTCGAAGGCACAGTAGTGGATGCCCAAAGAGAAACCTTCGGGAGTTGTCAGGCGACTAGCGCGCCGAGATGGACGTCACGCAGACCCGCTCGGAATACTGAGTGAAAGAGAGGGTGGCTCGACCCACACGTTCGGTAAGAGCGCTCACGCCATGTCCAACGACGGTGGGCTCGAAACTTAGTCAACTGTGGGCGGAGTGTTCCTTTCTTCCTGTAGCCGTGCTTCAGAGACGCAATCATTCCGTCGCCCAATTATTGATGAGCAAATATCACTTTTCGGGATGGAGAGAAAACCTTACCACCTTCACATTTGAGTTCAGTGTGGGCATCGCAGTTTTCCGCAACCGCGAGGACCGGACAGGGAGTTTTTGCACGTACAAGTAGCACGAGCACAGCTTTAAAATTCCTTTTGGAGACCGCATTGTCCAAACACGCCGACTTCTCTTGAATTTTATGGAAAGGAACAGCCGTCTGGGGTGGGCTTGAAGAAAAATACAAGTATTGCACACACCATCAAAGAGACTCGAATATATTGGAGCCACTGTCCTTTCACGCCAAGATCAGAGCCAGAAGATCTATCTCTGTCATTGCCTTCGATACACGGACGCGCCGTGGCCGCCCCACCGCGATGTACGACCGATTTCGGAGGCAACGATTCTGCAGCCGAGTTTGATCCATAGGGCAGATGCTTTTCGGGTCATACGTGGCCCACATCTCGCTGACTTCCGCCATACGCCGTTATCCTTGGCGTGCGGCCTCGGCCGTCGAGCCCACCTGACCCCATAGCTTGACTACCTTGAGTGTGTGACGAGATATTTACCGTTGGATGATCCCAAAAGTAGAATCCACGTTACTAGAGCTCTAGAAAAACGGATTTAGCACCTTGACTCCTGAAGGGATCGGTCTCGAACTTTACACACGGACAAATGAGAGAGTTGCTGTTGCCTCAGTGGAAAAACAGTCTGGTTGCTACGCACCGCGTAAGAGTGGGCGGTGTATTTCTCTCATATCGTCATCGCGTATCGTGCCATTCCGCCAGATCAGGTCACCGGTGTCTCTGCTGATCTGGAATCGAGAAGGACACCAGTGCAAGCGCCTCTAAATAGGAAACTACTTTGAACATGTGGTGTCACTCTGATCAGATTTTCATGAGATCAAACGACTTTTGTCCTGCAATGGCAACGCCGAATCAAAAAGACTGGTTTCTGGACCCAGACGACTGTTCCCGATTTCCGGACTCGGACGAGCGGTCCCGCCAAAGTCAACCGTGCGAGTGTCAAACAGCAGAGGAGACAAAGCTACTACCAATAATGTGAAAAAAGAGCAAGACACTCAATCGCTGTCCTCCTCCGCATCTGACTCACTCTCATCTCCAAACCTCTATTCGCTCTCATCCGAGCCCCCGCACATCCAGGCGCCCTCTTCTAGACCGCTAGCTTCCACTTCCTCCTCAATATGTGCAGCTACACCCTGTAGGCCGCGGTAGTAGTCTTCCATCGTAATTGCATGTTCCTCACAGCGACAGCAGGCCTCTGCCGTAATGTGCTTGAACTCCTGGTCCATCAACTCTTGCGATCGTGACATGAAGAGGTCCACAATTTCCCGACGAGGGGCACCCTTGGTGCTGGTCCTAACCGGTTCGATGGTTTTCAGCTCCGGGTGAGCTACCGGTTAAATGAGGATGGCCCCGTCAAATTGCCGCGCCACGTCCTGCGCCACATATCTGGGGGTGGGAGGTTTCTCGCTGGCAGCTGCCAGCAAATACGCTCTGGTCCGACTTTGCCGTCAATCGCCCCCAGCCCAATCATCTGGTACCAAGTAGAGGGAAACCAGCGAATCAGCAAGCAATGCCTTGTGCATGCTGCTGATGGCTGGCCGGGTGTCGTACGTCAGGACGAGATGATAGGGTGCTCGATCAACAACCAGCAATCCTCGTCGAATCTCTGGTAGAACCTGGTTCTCCAGCCACTTCAGCCAGATGACGGAGCACATATCACCGTGGTAGTGGCCCGTTCGTTTCCTGCTAATGAAAATCAATCCCGCCCCGCCCAATAAGCCGCTGCTGCTGGAGCCCACTTACGCGATGATGATTCGGGCGCCCTTGCCAGAAGGAACATTCAGCCGTGCACGCGAACTTCCTGCATTCCACTTTCGGGTTGGGGACATGTTCGTGTTCGCCCACGCTTCGTCCGTGTATAAAGCGTCCAGCTCTTTATGTCATCGGACAGTTCGCGATTTTTTTATTTTTGCGGGGGCACTACATTTGATTTCGGCGATCACGTATGACCATCCCATGTATTTATCCATAAATGCGGCAGCGATTATCACGAACCAGTCTATGTGGGCGAACGGTGGTGTCGGCTGTGCTTGCATGAAATCCTTGCCGGCGTGCAACGTTGGTGGGCGATGATATGTGCGGCAGGTACATTAAGACGCCCGGTCGTGGCCAACTGCAACCGCGGATAGGCAGAGATATCGAGGATACGCAGATACTGTATGGAACAACCCCATTTACGCATGCCGCACCAGCCTGCGTGAGCGACCAAGTAAGTGCGACCACACTACAACTTTAGCAAGCTGCACCACTGCTATCTCCCCCCCCCTCTGCCCAACTCATCCATCGGTGCCTGAGCGCGACCCGGAGGCGCCGCTGCTAGCGGCTCACAGATGTAAGCGACATGCTGAGCACCGTACTGGCTTTGTGTGTTGCAAAAAACGCAGAAGACCCAGACATCTTTATGAGGCAAAGGCATCAATCAACCCGCTTTTTCTTGCGATTGGAGCAATCACGGGGCCCACCTCGTCTGGACGCCGGACGCATCGGCGGGAGAGCAACAGTCTGCTGCGTCACCGCGACGCTTGGCACGGGCAAGACAATCGCACGCGACGCAGGACGCAAGACAGTGTCAACAGCGACGGTAGGCGCAGAGCCTGGAGCCAATGTCCGCATAGAAGTTGGAGAGGATACGAGGGGCACCGACGACGGTAAGGGAGAGGCCCAGGATGCGGGGTACTGCGCAGAAGCAGCGGCAGGCAGAGCCACTGGTGCTGACACCATGGGCAGCGGCAGGGCGGCAGTCGAGAATGGCGGCGCCAAAAATGACGAGCCTTGGTGCGCGGCAGAGCCACCCAAGCCGAAAGGACTGATGAACTGCGACACCAATCGGGTCCCATCCACGGCGGCATGGCCGCCCTGCTGCACCATCGGCTGCAGTAGAGAACCAGCCGCGATAGGCGTGACGGGCGCCGGCGGCTCCCAGTAGACAACTGGGGATGCACCATTCTGCTCCGTCCGCGCCGTCGACCGCAGCAACGAGGAGGGAGCGATGGCCGGAGCCCGTCTTGTCGTCGCCTCCGGAAGGTTCTGGGGCGAGTGGTCGCTGCCCTGGTTGGATGAGCATAGTCGTCTCTTGCAGGGCAGGTCCTGCGAGGTAATCGGCTGGGGGTCGACCCCACCGGACGCGCCCTCCGCAGCGCTATCGGACGGGGATGGGGTTCCGGGCATTGATGAGCAGGGCAAACGTGGTGACGGAGCGGGCGTCGTGTTGTCGGTGGCACACATGGAGGAAGGCAGTCGGTCCAACACCCGGGAAGACCGGCCATCCGACAGTTCTTGACGGCGCGCCCCGGTCACCGGCACCATTGTCGAGTTGTTGGTCGGCGGCACAGAGAGCACAGCCCATCGAGTTTCTGAAAAATAACACCGAGGGCCTGCTGGTACTGACGGAGCCGCCGAACCGGTCGCGCCGGCCAATCCGCTACCACGGGCGCCCGCAGAAAACGGATGTGTAGAAGCGTCCGTCAAGGCGTGCGGCTGCGTTCGGCCCCCCCGCCTGCTGCTGCTCCTGGGCGGCGTGCGCTTGATGGGAGAATCGTGGATGGGTGGGATGGCGTCCATGTCGTCGATGGCAGAGAAGTAGGTCACGCCTTCGGCCGCAATCTCCTGCTGCCGCTCGTTGGGCCGGTGGAGCTGCATTGTGTCGGCGTCGTTACGACTCCGCTCGTAAAATGCCTGGTGCAATCCGATGTGGCTCACTGCCTTGAAGTACAAGTTGGGCTTGGCTACTACCAGCGAGCTGGTTGGGGTCTTGCGCGTGCCCTGCTGCGCCAGGGTCAACCACTCGGCTTTGACGTGCACATTGAACTCGACAGCGACCTCTGTGTCCGTGGGCACGCGGCCGAGCGACGCCTGAATCTCTCTCTGCAGCCTGTGGTAGAGCAGCTTCTCCATAACGGTGTGCACAGGGAGGATGGGCACGCCAGTGCCCATGGCGGACGCCAACCAGCGCTCTTGTGCGGACACCGCGGAGAGCACGGGTATCAGCTGCTTCAGAGTCTCCCCCTTGGGCATCCCACACTCGTCCACGTGGTCGGGTAGCATGGGCGTGACGCCACAGAAGAAATCGGGCAGCTTGAACTCGCCCGCTCTCTGGTGCGTCAGGAAGGACACTCGCCTGCCGAAAATCAGCTCCTGCAGACGGAGGATGTCGTCGAGCAACCAGGTGTCAAAATGCCCGAGCCCCATAAATGCGCCTCGGTTAAGCCGCCTCGCCCGGATGTTGTGCCGGTGAACCCACTCCAGCAAGGCAAAGTGGATCAGCTCGGCCGACGCGCCGCGAAAGCCCATAAAGACCTTGACCAGCTTCTGGTGGATGCTGCCCTCGTTGCTATTTGTTCCACGGCAGTACAGCCACAGGGGCAGGCCATCGCGGTCCCGCCGGCGCAGGACGTACATGGAGACACCGTCGGGGTCCGACACCCATCCGCCCTTTATCAGCTCCAACACCTGCCGAGCGGCCTTTTTCGCTGCGGCATTGAACAGCGGCTGGCCAGTCTTTGCGCCCACCACGTCTTGGAACGCCTTAAAAACCTGCTCGACGCGCGTTAAGATGACCACTGGCCCTGGGATGAAGCGTCGCACCCGTCGGTTGACCCAATCAGGGTGGCGGTAGAGCACACCGCTCCAGTTCAGACTCGGCCAGCGCTCTATCGCCACCTTCATGGCGGCCGCCACATCCTTGTCATTGTAGAACATCATGGCGTGCACAAAGCAACGACTGAACAGCTTGGTAGCACCGTGGCGCTTTGGCAAACGGCGCAAGACCCTGTCCATCAAGTGCATCACGTCGCCCTTGACGCCCGACCACCCCTTGTTAGCGGTTTCGGCGCTACCGCTGGACTCAACACCGACACCACCACCCCCATCCTTGTCACATGCGCATGTGCCGCCATCTCTAGTGCCGCCAGTTCTGTTTCTGGTGGCAACAGGGTCACCATCGCTGCCACGTGCATCACAGGGTTGACGAGAGCCGGCCACCGAAACCCCACAGGTGCCCCCACTGGCTTCACTTCGGCGGTGGCCACTGTCCATTGGCCCATCTTCGCCGCCACGAACATGTTGAGCGCTAGCCGCCGTATCCCCGCCGTCACTGTCGTCCGAAGCGTCATGGGCGTCCGATTGCCGAAGATCAGAAGCTCCATCCGGCTCATCCTCGTCGCTGCTCGAGTCCTCGTCGTCGAAGCACGGCGAGGCCTTTTCACCGACCCGCCCGTTGTCGCACATTGGGCGCGCTGCCGCCGTAAGTGCGGGCAAAGCGTCATAGCGCCCGTCACCTTCTTCCACGGCTGGAACAGCAGTTTTCCCCACCCGACGTTCTTCCGTCAGCTGGACCTCAAGCGGGTGTCGAGCATCACGCAAGTGTGCGCGGCTCGCGACAAGTACAGCGGGAGATCCGCGGCACCGCGCGTCAGAGTAGAGTGCCTCCAGGGTGCCTGGCTGGCGCCGGACGACAAAAGGGAGGACAAATCCAGGCACAAGCACGTCGATCACCTCGAGCCACACCCTGTTCTGCTGGGCCACCTTGAAGTTTCCATGCTTTTCCGGCTGCGCCCGCGTCACGCGGCACCGGGAAACACGCGCCGTTCCGCTCGCGTCCGTCAAGAAGAGGTCCACGCCGTTGAGGTTGCTTTCGTGGGCGGGGATGGCCGAGCCAGCAGCGACAATCGCTTTGTACACAGCCAGCGATGCGTACGCGTCCAGCACTGCGTACTTCTGCTGCTCTTGGCCTAGCGGCACAGACCAATCAGACAGCCGCACCGAGTCCTCCTTAGACAGCGTGGAGTTGAGCAGCGTCCGCACCAGGGCTGCCAAACCGAGTCCAGCGTCCGTCACCAGCTGCCGGTCGCTCGCTAGACGCCCAAGCTCCAGCGTCCCCTCCGTGGTCACCCCGTACGCGGCCTTGAGGCGGGCTTTGTCGCCGCCGATATTCTTACCCACCGTGATGATGCCTTTGTCGGCCAACAGAATCCGTAGCTGGGAGGGCATCGACCGCATCCGGCTCAAATGGAGGACGAGTGTCATGTTGCCGTGGGAGAGCTGCAGCACGTCGATGGTCATGCTCCGCCCGCGTGCCGCTGCGCCGCGCACCACCTTCCATTCTCCGTCCAGCCCAATGATGGGTGTCCCCTCTGCCGTTTGCAGTTGCTCACGGAAGATGCCAACGGCACGGTCGGCCGCGGTGGTTGCTGCCTCATACACGATTGAGTGGTTGGAAGGGAACTCGAGAGGTGGAAATACGGCGGTGGATGAGGCGGTCGTGTCGGGGGAGGTGTACACGGTCTTTTTGCTAGCTCCCAAGCCCGGAAAGATGCCCTCCAGGAAGTGGGCGTCGGCCTGCGGGTTGTCGGTGAAAAACACCTCGACCTGCGCCGGTGGCAAGCCCAATGCGACCATCCTCTGCTGCATCGCCTGCATCATGTTGCGGAGCTCCTCGAGCGACTTGGTCAACGCGAGCTGCACGGACATCACCTCGGTGAACTCGTTGAGCAAGGAGTACGCCGAAACAAACAGCTTCTTCCCCTTAAACTTGAAGTTGGCCTTGATGATCTTAAAAAAGTGGTCGCCCGAGAAGAAGCGCCCCGACAGCATGGCCGACCTCATCTTCATGTCCTCCTCCAGCTGCTGCATGACTTCTGAGTAGAGATTGCGGTAGAATGAGGGCGAGCCGTAGCATCCGTTGTACCCTAGGGGGTCGTTGAACGCCGGGAAGTGTGGCAGGTTCTTGGCCTGCTCCTGGGTGAAGACCGGTAGCCGTCCGAGATCGACGGCCTGCTCGCTCACCATCTCTGACAAGCGGGAAAGGTACGCCTGCTCCTTCCGGTGGTGCTGCCGCGTGTGGTTTTCGCGCATGTAGGCCGCAAAGGAGTCGATACCCATGCCGTTGACCACCATTGTCCGCATCGTGTCGAACACGATCTGGCTCACAGCCAGCCTGTGCGTCAAGATGACGGGAAACGTGTGCCGCACGTACGCCGGCACGGTCGCTAGCAACCGCGGATCCCACGCCATGAAGTACTTGTCTGCGGTGTGTCCAGCGCGGCACTCGTAGCGCTTCGTGATGGCAAAAAAGCACTCATCCAGGTCATTTACGCGGCGATACGGCGAGTAGCCGTCGCTGTAGACATGTCGGCTCCCGCAGTTTGGGCATTGCACCTTCGGCCCGCCCTTGAGGTCGTACGGTAGGTAGCCCTTGATCGTAGGCAAGCAGAAGGCGATCGGGTCGGCCGACTGCTGCGCGGCGATGGGGTTGGGGGGATTGATGGCGAAGGTCTTTTGCTTCTTGATGAAGTTCCTGTCCTTGCTGATGGTCTCCTTCGCGTTCTGAAGGTACGCGGCCACCGGGTTGTACAGCCCCTTGAGGGCGGGGTCGGTGCTTGCCGCCGTCTCGTTGTTGGCGGCGGCCGAGGACGTGCTCCGCGGGCGCCCGGTAGCGCTGCACCCCCCATCCTCGTCCGGCGGGATAGACGCGTCCAACCCGTTCACGCCCGGTACAGTGCCATCGTCGTTGTCGTCACCGTCCCCCACGTCGCTCGTCTCGTCTTCCTGGTCGCTCTCATCCACAGGATCATCTTGATCCAGCAGATGGGTGAGGCAGCCGGGGACACCGCCTCCTCCACGGCTGACACTTGCATCGCCATCAACGTCGCTACGAGCAGCGTAGGAGCTTCCTGTAGAGGCCGCGCTCCGAGTTGACGACACATGCAGGGGGGGTGTAGAGGCCACTGGCACGGAAGCGCTCGTAGCCGCCGACCTGGCCGCACGCTCGCCAGGTTGACCGCGGCCGTCCGAACAATCGGGCGTAGGGGTGGGGGTAGCAGCAGAGGAGGGTAAAGGACTGGTCGTAGGCACATGCCCGGTGGTTGCGATAGGCTTAATTGTAGACGTAGGCACGAAAGTGGGAATGGATGATGGAGAGATGCATGGTGAGAGCGGGGGGCGGCTCGACCGCACCCCACCAGGGTGGCTTTGGTCAGACGCCGCCAGTGTGGCGGTTCTCGGTGTCGCTGAGCTGACACCCGCCGCACTCTGCTCCTCAGTGTCCTCAGCGACCTTCAAGACACTTCCAATCACCCCCGCCGAAGGATGGTCGCCGCCGACAGTCGGCACATTCCTCGCATCACGTGCCCCAGTGGCCACCACAACCGAGATGACCGAAGGCCCCACTACAGCGCCAGCACAAGACCCACTGTCTACTTCCGTAGGCCTCGCACCAGTAGAGGCGGGGAGGCGAGGGGGCAAGGCGCCGGTGGTTTTAAGTCGTTGTGCGGACTGGGGAGCGCGAACGTGAGACCCACCTGCAGTTGAGAACTGCAGCGTCCGTTGCCCAGGTGCCTTGGCTGCTTGCGCCGCCTTGCTCGGCCGGCCGGCACCGGCACGGGAGCCCCCGCGCTTCCCATCACCCGGCATGTCAGCCAGAGGTCAGGTCCAGGGGATGCGCGTCGGGAAGCAGGTCTGGCACATACGACCAACGACGGACAGGCAACAAGACACAGCCGAGTCGAAGCGGAAGCTACGCACCAGAGGAGCGCAAGTTAGCAAAGATGTCGCCGGGGGACTCGTGCCACGACCCGCCACCAAGAGCACCCCCCCGCACACCCACACGTGCGGCCACCCACAACCAACAACCAACAGAGGCACGGATAGCGTCCCCCGCGACGTGCGCCACCCCCCGTCCTATCACCTGTGCTGGCACGCCGAAGCGCACCGGATCAGGACGAGGGGTAGAAATCACACGAGGTGGGTCTAAGTCCTAACAGCTACCTCCCCGGCCAGAAGCCCAACCACCTCGTCCCTCCTAGACAGGCCGATGCCCCAGTTGGAACGAGGGGGGGTGACTCGCCACCTCCCTCGGGATTGCGTCCGCTTCACAGGCAACACCCCGTAAGGAGTGCCACCGTCGGTTGTAAGTGGCCACACACGCGTGTGCACAGTGAAAGCTCATGCAATGCGGATACACGCGTTGTCGTGCGCGTCTTGCTCGCCAACGTAGATCGGGATTGCGCACGACACGGCGAGAGCGAGACGGCCGAAAACACAGTCTGCCCGCACGCTCACATGCATGCGTGCCAACCCAGACAAACAGGCCACTCGGGCGATCCCGATCCCCCTCCCATGGGAGAGCTGAGCCCACGTACGCCGGCGGTGGCACCATTTCCCTGGCCAGCGCCAACGCTCAGCCACGCACGGCCGACGCGATGCAAGGGCTTCGGCGTGTCCCGACCAACATCTCTCGTGATTTTGGTCGACCTACCAACACCGGCCAGTGATTGGCCGGAGGATAGCATCTCGACTGATGAATTTCGTCCCCCCGGGTGGCGCCTGGGGAGCTCTGACGGCGGTGAGATCAGGGCGACAGAGTTCCCAACTAATAGTGATGTTATCATTTCGCGCCGCCATAGTGTGATTAGTCAGAGTCATTCCCGTGTGAAACTACATACAATGGCAGGAATCTGTCGGCCAAGCTCTGGTTGGCTGCTGAACGAGCAAAGCTCAAATGGCAGTGGTGCACTTCTGAGCAAAGACCCGTTACGATTGGAGGGCGGCGAGCAAAGCCGACGCGTGATTCGTGGACACCTCGTGGCGCTGTCCGATGCCATGAAGTGGCGGCCTGGCGCGATGGCGCTCCGCTTCTCACGCCAGCGGCTTGCAGACTCCAAACGCACCACGCACCGCGACCGCCCATTCGATCCACAATTGAGTGTCTTGTATTTCAGAACTAGCTGAAAATTCATGGGAGCTCTTTCAATCCCAGTGGGGGCCCCCCCGGGGGGGCCCCCCGGGGAGGGCCCTCCCTGGGGAGTGGCACGTTCTGGTCCATGGACCCATGTCCATGGATGGCCAGTATCCAGACACTGCGTGCTCGGGTGACGTCCCCGGAAGACGCCGGTACGTTGGATGCCTGCGTGGCAAGAAGGGCATGGCCGCTCCAGGAGCGACCGTTGCCGCCCGCTCGTGGCTCTGATGGCACCTCGTCGCAGCAGCTGCGCTCGGCTCCCCACCGCCCTGCAGATGTGGCGTGTGCGGTGAAGCACGCACCCCGGTGATCGTCGACCCCCCGTGCCCCTCACGCAAGGTGGGGTGGCGCGCGCCGCCGCCACGCCCGCGCCATTCGGTTGCGGTGGCAATATCGGACCCGCGAGCAGCCGCCCTGTTGTGTAAGGCCGTGCCCGTGGGTGTCCCTCGATGTGTGATGCACTGCGAGGGCGGGTGGACGACCGCGCTCCCCCGGTGAGTGGGGCGGCTTGACGCATGCGCGCCGGTCGGCCGCGCGTTGCGGCACTCCTTAGGTCGGCGCCGTGTGCACCGCTCGACGTCGACCACCCTCTCTCCAGGTTTGTCCCCCTCCCAGCCGTCGCTCGCGCGCCGCCTCGCGCCCCTCCTCCACCCCCGCTCGTACGCGCGCCGCGACCCCCCCCCCACGCCGAGGCACCCCTTCCCCCCCGTCCAC
>ENA-ORXR01004110-ORXR01004110.1-marine-metagenome-genome-assembly--contig:-NODE-4110-length-12400-cov-9.303335_pt1 | contig 12400 bp, 13 predicted proteins | sample MGYA00237866_ERZ511479 | MGnify/ENA metagenome assembly ERZ511479 | reverse complement strand
GGGGGGGGGGGGGGGGGGGGGGGCGCGCGCGCGGTGGTCCGCCGCCCGCCTTGCCGGCGGGTGGCAGAAAGGCGGCGGCCGGTGGAATGGGTCGGCAGCACGGTCGGAGAGGAGGCAAAGCCCACGGCGGCCATAGCAGTGGACGCCATCGCCAGGAAGAAGGCTGGTGGGGGGAAGGAGCGTGGGTCCTCCATGGTGAGGTGGCAGGCGGGTTTCTGCTCCACTGCGGGGAGATGCATACGCGATTGATGCACAGTGTTGATAAACCAGTTGACTGTCACACTTTCAACGAGTGGCCCCGTGGCGTAATGGATAAACCGGCTTCCCGTCGGATTCCCCGCGTTCGTTTCCGATGCGAAAGATTCAGGGTTCGAGTCCCTGCGGGGTCGAGATTACATTTTTATATTCAACTTCGTCCATCTGCGTGTTTGAAAATTGTTCGCACTCGCCGTGCAACCAGTCGAAGTCGCCGTCCCGACCCAGAATTGCAAGATCCGGACGCGACGTGATGGTGGCCGACCCAGCTCCACATACAGTAGTGGAGCGGCGAGAAGGGCGCTGCAGACTTTGTTCTCCCCGTTCTCTTTCCCTCTTTGTCCAGCTCTGAGCAACACTCAGGACCCGCTGCCGCATGCCATCCATCCTGCACACCGACAGCGCCACCCCCACACCGCCTGCCGCCGACCCCTCCCCTTACGCATCGAGCTGCAGGTACGAGATGGCTGAGAAGCAGTTGTCCCGGATCATCAGGTCGACGCCCGCCAGGCGGCACCCCCACTTGGCCAGCATCGTTGCCGTACAAGCATCCCGCTCCAGCTTGCGTTGTACGCCCGCAAAGGAAAACCAGGAGTTGCCAAACTCCCGCGCGGCCGGGTCAAACACCCGGCCCAGGCCGCCCGCCAACAACGCCGGGCCGTCGACGCTCGCCAACGCCGCCGCGGCCGCGTCAATGAGGTCGACGGTGTAGCGGTGGCTCGCCTCCACGTCCCCGCGGTCGCCGAGGCGCGACAGGTGACCACCGCTAAACACCTTCCAGTCCAACTTGAGCAGATCCCCGTGGACGTCCCGGAAGCGTTCAACGTCGGGCGTAAGGGCGAGGGTGAAGGGGGGCGCCCACCCCGGGAAAATGACATCCACGTAGTGCAGCACCCCCAGGTGGCCGCGCGAGGGGGGCACGTGGATGGCCAAGTCCTCCTGCGTGTGCCCGCCAACAATATCGAGGTTGAGCCGCAACCCCCGCTCGACGTGCACGACGGCGCCGCCCCGCCGCACAATGTGGGTCGGCGTCACCGCGCGGCCGGACGTCGAACGACGCACAAGGTTGAAAGCCTCGACGGTGCCCCAAACCCGCACCGACGCACGGGGGAACATGCGGCGGAGGTAGGCACGGAAGCGTGCCGCTGCCCCAATGTGGTCTAGGTGGGCGTGGGAGTAGATTAAGTCCACCCGCCAGGGCGTCACGCCGCCGAGCACCTCCTCCAAGGCGGCGGTGAGGCGGGTGCCCGTGCCGTTGGGCAAGTTGGAGCCGGGCGAATCGGGCAAGTCGACAACGACCACCCGCCGCTTGTTGCTGCTCGTCACGAATAGCGCCGTGTAACCGCCGTCGAGGTAGGCGTGCACGCCGGGGCGGAGGGCGGTCAAGTTGTAACCGACAGGGCGGATGGGCGCTGGCAGCTCGGAGCGGGGCACGGGGAGGAGCGGCTCGCAGGAGCCGCCTGTGGTCAGCGTCGATAGGCACTCGGCCAGAGCCGGCGTGCATGAATCGTTGGCGGTGGTACCAATGACTTGGGCCACCGCTGGCATCGTCGCAAGCAGGAGGGCCAAGGCGGCCGCCCGAAGGAGCGCCATCAGAACAGACACAAGGGAATGTGGGAGGGGGGAAGTCCAGGAAACTAATCGATGCAGAGTGATGCGGCCAAGGTACGAGGGGCACCGACGTGGGGGTGTCTCTCAACGTGGAATACACCGTCGCGCTCCCCACATGTGGTAGATGCTCTGGAGGGGCGTTGATGGCACACACTGATGGAGCTCTGCCACTTACCGGGGGCGCAACCCGGTTGGGATGCGCCGCAGCGTCAGCGGGTAGATGCGGTGTCAAACAGCGCGGAAGTATGCAGAGGTCGTCTCTCTGGCTTTCCACTTCGGTCCAATCGGGTGGGACGCTCGACCGCCCGTTCCTATGCGCCCGAGCTGTCCGGCTGCGCTGCAATCGCCGACGACAGTCCGGTTGGAGTGCTCGACACTGGGGGACGGCAACCAAGCATCGTGGGGCACCGCACTTGGTGGCAGATGGCCACCGTGACGAAGATTGGCCGAGCCGAGGTGAGACCCTTCACACCTGACGAGCTGTCGTCTCTCGGACCCTCTCCACCATACACTGCACCCGACGTGGGCGCGTACACGTGTGGTGCCATCTCTCTGTCAGCTTCCATACGCCAGGGAGCTGTTGGGTCGTCAACAAACAGCCAGGACTCACTGTGCATTGGCGAGTTAGAGAGAAGCATGATGAGCCTTTCCTTGCACGTCCAGCACTGGCACACTGATGGCGCATTGCCGTAGAACCTCATTCGCAGAGGCCGTGACCTCCATCTGTGTGTGTGTGGGGTGTGTTGCGTTTCAGGTTATGGCGCTTCGCCAAAGAATGATCGGATCCGAGAAAAGTTCACAGCAAGTCACAGCATGCTGTGACCCTCTGTGAAAATAAATTGACTGCTAGGGGGCCCTTGAATGGCTCTCTGAGAGGGAAAGACGGTCACAGCAATTTTGGAATCTCTGTGGTGAGCTGTTGTGAACTGTTGTGACTTTCTGTGAGCGTTTCTCAGATACGATCATTCTTTGGCGACGCGCCATATTCGCTTCTGCATCACAAGGTTTCCGCAGTATTGTAGACAGTCGGACTCAAGTTCACACGAGTAAGTCTAGGAACGTTTTAAAACAAGTTCCGATTAATTCAGGGTATGAATATTGGATGGCGATGCCTGGCTGACATAGCCCTTGGTTCGGTGCATCCACTCGACCTACCCGCGCCCCCGCCGCCAGTGTGGTGTGTACACGCCCCTTTGCCGCATCCATCGCCAATCTCTACAGAAGGGCGGGTGCGTCGCAGAGCCGTTCGCCATGGCGCCTGGGAGTATGCTGACGTTCAATGTGGACGATGGTTACTTGGAAGCCATCCTCCGAGGCTACCGCTCGGTACGTGTCGTCGTCTTCAGCGAAGGATGTGGATGAACGGCAGCGCTGTGGTGCGACCTGCTGTCCGCTGGTTTCGGGCGCAGCAGTTGCGTTGTGTTGTACCAATTCTAATGCTTGGTGCGTCTGATGCTCTTGTCGATATGCTGCTGTCTTGTTCGTCGCGATACCTGCGGATGTCTGTGTCCCGGTGGGACGACAGGGTATCCTCACGACAACCGACTACATCAACCTGACCCAATGTGAGAACCTGGAGGATGTTCGCATGCACCTGACGGTACGTGGGGCGCCGTTTTCTTTGCTTCAAGCGTCTAGGCGGTCCCGATGGCGCTCGGCTTGGTTGCGTCGTGCCAGTGTGTGTGTCCGCAAGTGCTCTTCCGCCCAGTCCTCGGCTGTTGCGCGGAGCGCGACGCATGCCGCTTGTTGTGTGCCTCATTCTCTGACACAGCTCCGCTCGTATCTTTTTTTTTTTTTTGTCTGCTCTCGCTGCATCGCCGCTCTCGCTCCGTTTGCCGCCTCACACCTTGTTTTCAATTGCATGGTTTACAGGGGACGGACTACGGCACGTTCTTGCAAAACGAGCCCGCGCCGCTGTCAACGGCCACCATCTCGGAAAATTGCACAAAGAAGCTTGTGGACGAGTTCCGCTTCCTCCGCACGCAGGCGGTGGAACCCTTGTCCAAGTTTCTCGACTACCTGACCTACCCGTACATGATTGACAACCTGGTGCTGCTCATCACCGGCACGGTACACGGGCGGGACATCTCGGAGCTCATCGACAAGTGCCACCCGCTCGGCTTGTTTGACTCGATGGCTTCTCTCTGCATCGCGTCCACGCCTGAGGAGCTGTACCGGGAGATCATTGTCGACACGCCCCTGGCGCCTTACTTTGTCGAGTGCGTGTCACTCGACGATTTGACGGATGTCAACATTGAGATCATCCGCAACAGTCTGTACAAGGCCTACTTTGCCGACTTCAACACCTTCTGTAACAGGATGGGCGGGGAGACGGCGGAGCTCATGTCACAGGCACTTGCGTTTGAGGCTGACCGCCGTGCCATCAACATCACGCTCAACTCATTTGGCACCGAGCTGTCCCGGGACGAGCGCAGCAAGCTGTACCCGTCGATCGGGCTTCTCGTTCCCGAAGGTACTATGCGCCTGCAGCGCGCGGACGACTCGACTGCCGTTGGTGCGGCCATTGAACCCTACTCGGTGTACCGGAGGTTGTTCCAATCGGCGGCGGACAACCCGGAGAAGTCGTTAGAGGACGCCTTCTTTGAGAACGAGGTCGCACTGTGCAAGGAGATGTTCGAGCACCAGTTCAACTATGCCATTTTCTACGCCTGGCTGCGCCTCAAGGAGCAGGAGGTGCGCAACGTGGTGTGGATTTCCGAGTGCATCTCCCAGAAGCAGAAGCGGCGGATCAACAACTTTGTGCCCATCTTTTAGGGCGCCACGGCGAGGCCAGCTCGCTGACCGTAGCGCCGATGTGCCAGTGTCGATAGCGTAGGTGTGCCCCTCGTCCAAAGTTGGGAAAGTGACGGTGGTCTGCTTTGCATGAGCGTTTCTGCATTGGTGCTTTTTTATGCCCTGGCGGCTTTATGGCGTGTTTCTTTAGACGACTGTGACGGTGCGGCATTGTATGAACGACTGTCGCGGTGCGCGTGCGCCCCCCTCCCACCCGCCCACGAGTTGCTTTGGAGCGATGTCGGAACAGCTGCGTGCGTCGAGGTCGTGTCCCATGCAACCCAAGGGGTGTTGCCGGACGAAGACGCTGTCCGCGTCTACTCTATGCGCCGCACGCTGTCCATTGGACTGACCGCAGACGCGCCGGCATTGTGCGAGGGCTCTCGTTCCTGCGGGCGCACTTTGCCTCGTGCGCCGGAAAATGCTCGATGCATTAGACAGCGGCGCAACGTGCACTTCCGATGGGTGCGTCCACGACCGTCAGCAGTCAACAGCAAACACAGAGGCATTGCAGAATGCGCCTCCGAGCCGGCGCGCGAAAAAAAGAACGGCAGCCGAGGCGACCACACAGACAGCAGCAAAGAGGCAGTGAACAAGCACACAAAGACGCAGACAAAAGAAAAAAAGCATCAAAATCACGTACGCACAACACTGAGGCTGTGTCAACACACGCCGTGTATGAACACGACGCCCCCACACCCCGTTCACCACAGCCTCGACAAGAATTCTCCCCACCCGAACGCCCGCCCACACGCTACCCACTGCCCCAGGCCCCCGCCATGCAGCCCACTGCCGCCCGCTACGGGTTCATGGGGGGGTAGGCGTCTTGAACGACCCCAAGCAGCGACTCGCCCGTGTAGTTGCGGTTGCGCGCAAACGCACACGGCGGCACAAAGATGAACCGCCGGTTGTCGTCGAGCGCGAGCCCCGCCCGGGAGCGCTTCGTGAGGTACTCGATAAACTCGGTAAAGCCGTCCACGTCCGCTTCGGCTTGGGGCTCAAAGTAGAGCAGCGACGCGTCCGGTACCACAAAGCTCTCCAGGTGCTGGATGTTGAACCGCCGCTCCACAACCAACACGTAGGGCAGACCGCCGCCGCCGCCATTGCCACCTCCGCCGCCGCCCCCCCCGCCACCACCACCGCCGCCACCCGCGGCAACGGCTCCACCGCCGCCGCCGCCAGCACCGCCGCCGACAGCCCCCGCCGCGCCGCCGCCGCCGCCGACGCCGCCGCCGCCGCCGCCATCACCCCCGTCGCCGCCGGCCCCCGGCGCGGGCGCCGACAGCGGCGCGCCGGAAATATGGTGGGCGACCAAGTTGCAGATAAACCGCCCAGTCTTTTGCAGCCGCACCTGCCACTGCGCGCCGCGCGCGACAATGGGGTACACTCGTCGCCAGCGGCAGGGGTCCGTTGCAGACACCTCCCCCCCCGACGCGAGTGGCCACGCGGCCGCGTCGGTTGCGAGCGACCGCCACATTTGGAGCGTCAGCGCCTTCCACAGCGACTCGTCTTCAGACAAGCCACGCCACCCCCAGCTCACCAACCGCAGGGAGGCGAGCGAACGTCCGTCGAGGAAGGAAAAGATGTGTTTGCACAGCTCGTCGGGAAGCCACGCAAAGTAATCGACGCCAGGGGGCGGTGGCGGGCGAGCCGCTGCGGCGATGCCGGCAGCTTCGGCGGCCGCCGTAGCCGCCACGGCCACGGCCGTTGCGTCGCCCCCCTGTGCCGCCGCCGCAGCGGCGGCGGCACGACTGGCCACACGCGCCGCCACTACCGGGTCCACGGGCGCGACCGCGTCGGCAATGGCCGCCGCTTCAGCCTCGACCGCCACCGTCTGCGTCATGAGCAGCGTCCGCAGGTAGTCACGCGCAAATGATGCAGAGCCCGCGGCCAGCCGGGGCTTGCTCGCAACATACGCGAGGAAAGCCTCCACGTCCGCAACCATCTTTGGCACCGAATCGGCGGCGATTGTCGGGAGGGGGCCCGAACCCCCCGCGAGGCCATCGCCGACCGCCATCCGACCGCGGGGGGATGCGACAACGCAAGTGTTGCGTGGGCGTCCGTCATAGACAACACCGATCTGGTGGCGAGGGGTGGCGGAGGCCCATCTCCCACCTCCGCCGCTGCCGCCGCCGCCAACGTCGCCAAAGTCGGCCCCCACGTCTGCGCCTGGCACGTAAAACTCTTCGACGCCACTACCACTGCCGCCGCCGCCGACGCCCGCCGCCGCCCCCGCCGCCGCCGGCATGGCCACTGGCGGCCGCAGCGCAACGGCGCCGGCCGGCTCGGCACCGGGGCCACCGCCCGGCGCGCCACCCGCCCAACCACGGTCTTGTCCCGTCGACAAGGCCCCTCCGTCCGCTCCCCCTCCCCCCCTGCGTGGCAAGTAGAGGTCGGTCGACAGCCGAGCCGTGCCGCCCGCCCCGTCATCGTCGTCGTCCATGCACAGTTGGTTGCCGGCGGAACCCCGGTGGTCGTCAAAGAACGCGCGTTAGTCTTACTCATTCATGCGGGGGCGCCGTGGGGCGGACGCGGGGGGGGGGCGGCGCCCGCGCGCCCGCGCCCCGCGCCGCGCGTGGGGAGGCCCGCCGCACCCGACCACCCGCGCCGCTGCCGTCCCGGCCGCGTGCGTGCCGCCGCCGCCGACGCCACAACCGTCACCGGCGTGGTCGCCGGCGAGGGCCGTGCGACGACGGCACACGCCAGGGCCACAGGGGCAACACCGCGGCGGGCGGGTGTCTTACGCCCCAGAGGACGGCAAACAGCGCCGGGGCGAGGGCGTCGGCGCGCCGCGGGGAGGGCGGAGGTCCGCGGCCGCTCGGCCCAACACCCCACGCGGCGGAGGCGCGGCGGGCTCGCGGCGGCGGGGCACCAGCAGAGCAAATCGGTGTGCGCAGGAATCAGCCCACCAATCCCTCAAAAAGTGGGGTGCCGGGTGTCTGCCCTCGAGGCAGCCCCCCCCCCCCCACAACGCCCCGTCCAGCGAGGTGGCTAGGGGGGATGTGAGTGCGGCACCCCGCACCGAGCGCGCATGCGCGCCGCCACGTGGCCGGTCGGTTGGGGCCCCATTTGGTGCTTGTGAATCACCAGCGTCACGAAATCGTCTGGTTACGTGGAGGCTGCGTGCCTCCCGCCATTGCGCCAAGGCAACAAGCCACGCAGTCCCCACGGTCAAGCGGGGCAGTGCAAAGAGCGGCCGCCGCGGACGTACCTGTCTACACCAGACCACGCGCGGAGGCGCTTGGAGCCGCCCGTCTGCTCTGACAACGGCGGCCGCACGGTGGCGGCGGCGCCCCCGGCAACGTGGAGGTGGCCGAGCCGCCGCGCCGCCTCCTCGTCGGACCGCTCCGCCGCCGGGTCCGTTGCCGGCGCCTCGGTGCCCGCGCCCGCCGTCGGCGTCCCGTCGGCGCCACCGCCGTCTGTGCTGCGGCCCGCTCCGTCGCCCGTCAGCGGGTGGCCCAGCCCCCTCCCACCGCCGTCCTCGCCTCGCTGCTCGCTCCTCTCTGGTGCGGCCGACCCACCCGTCCCCGACACATCCATGTTCACCCCGCCGACCCCACCAAGCAACCCGGCCCGGCGCTTGCGGCCGAGGAGCCCCGCCCCCCCCAGCACACCGCTGCTGCTGCCGCTATCGTCCCCGTCGCAGGTGCCTTCTCCCCGCGCCCCCACGTCGGACAAGACGCCTCTGCCACCGCCACCACCAGCGAGCGCCGCGGGCGAGCCCACTCCGCCCGTCCCGTCGCTCTCGCTCCCACCGTCGGGGGGAAGCGCCCGAGGCGACGCCGCTGACGGCCGTCCGCGGGCGGCGGCGGCACCTCCGCTCCTAGGGGTAGACCCAGGGGAAAGGGCCGGCGAGATGCTATTGTCGGCCACCGCTGCCGTTGCTGCCGCCGCTGCCGCCCCGTCGTCGCTTCGTTGCCGCATGGTCGCCATAGTGTCGGCTCTTCCCGCCGGGGGAGAGGAGTCGGTGAGAAGCGGGCCGGGGCGGACCGGCGGCGCGGTCGAGGCGTCCCCGACAACGACGGTCAGGTGGCGCGTGCGGGCCGCGGCGCGGGCGGCCGTCGACGGTGCCAATGGCGGGAGCGCAGACAGTGGGGTTGGGGGCGGCAGAGCAGCGCCGCCAGAGCGGTGCGTGACAGTGCGCCGGCACGCAGCGACCGTCGGCCGACGCGCGGCCCCGCCCGACCCCCGACTCTCACAGACGCCCGCCGCCGGGCCACCTGCGGGCCACGTGCCAGTCTCCCCCCCCTGCCTTGTACCTGCGGCCGTCCCCCCGCCGCTTTCCCCCACCCCGCTGGGCAGTGCACGCAACCGTCCCTCCCTGGCGATGTCGTGGACTCCAGTCCCGTCGGGATGGTGTTTGTGCTGCGACGCCCCTCGCAAGGCCGCGCATGTATCAGGAGTGCGTCCAGGGCGGTTGGCCGCGGCCCCGCTCCCCCCTCTCGGCCCCCCACCCCCTCCTGCGCATCCCGTGAGTGGGGGCGGGAGGGGGCAGCGGGAACAGGACACACGGGCTGTCGCTGGGCCGCCTCATGAGCGTGGCTGGGCGCCCCCAAATATTCGGCGTTGCATGGCCGCTCCCGTGCCTGCCCGGCCGCCCGGCGGCGGCACGCGCGTGGCGTCACGCGCACACGCCCTGTCCGCACGCGGAATGCCCGTGCTGCACGACAGGTCAGACAGGCCGTGGGCGAGGTGGGGGGGGGGGATAAAGGCGGTGATGACGTGGCGGCGGCAATCATAGCTGACCCGTGCCCCCCCCCGATGAATCGCCATCATGGCTGGCGGCCCGCCGCCCGCAACCACGGCGCGCACGCTGTGTCCAGGAAGGGGGGCAGAAAAACAGCAGACACAATCGAGTTTGAACAGAGGGAGATGAGTCCATCTTCACGGAGCACTCCCCGTTGTCCTAGGAATCACCGAGTGTGTCATGTTCCGTATCCCCCCTCTCCCTTGCGTTGATGGTGATGAAGTCAAGCATGCCGCCGGCTCCGCCGAGCTGGCCCTCCGTTACCGCCATGCCCGCCTTTGCCGCCTGTGTCCCCGATGGTCACCGCGCCGGCGACTGGCAGGGTGGTGGACGCAACTGCAACTTGGTCACGGACATCGCACTGCTGGTGCCCCATTCCTACCAGACGCACGTAGCTGATACCGTCTCAACCTCTTTGTAGCGTGCCCCACGTCATCTTTACCATTGTCCCTCCCCGTCACTGGTTGTGGCACAGTCTTCGTGACCGCGGACAACCACCGCCCGTGGATGGTGGCACACACCAAGATTCCGACACTGGCGGCGAAAACGTGCTGCCAACGTTGGGGACTACGTCGACTGAGGCCGGGGTGTCGTAGTTTGTCGTGCAACCGCCGCCAGTGCCTACCTGTCGCTGATTGTCACTTTCCATGCGCCTGGAACAATGAGGATACACCTGTGCGTGTTGGTTGCTTTTGCTGGCACCCTTTTCGCCGTCTGTGCTACTCGACGCGGCCAACGCCCCGACGGTGGCCGCGTCCAGGATATGTCCCGCCTGCGCGCCCTCCGCGGGCGTGAGGCAGCTCCTGAAGCAGTCTGCTGCAGACAAGTCGCGGGCACCCCCACTCACAGGGCCCCGTGAATACAAGCACGCGGGGAGATGGGGCAGGCAAAGCGGCGGGCTGCCGCGAATTCCGTGCGTCGAAACCCATCACCCCCTCGGCGTCCGCCGCCGTGGCGTGCAGTGACAGCGGGGGTGGCGCAACGCCCCCGACCTGGTAGCAGCGGCCGAAAGGGCAAAGCCGAAACTGACTCCTCGCGGCACGGCACCCGCAGATTCCTCGGACGACGTCGCCCAGACACCCCTCCGCCGCTGCTCCCCGTGCCACGCCCTCACCTGACAGGACGTCAGGCCGGCAGGTGAGCGCAGGGGCAGGGCCGCGTGGGCACCGAGGCGGGCGGAAAGCGACCAACTCTGTGGCGCGTGGCGTCAGGTGGGTGAGCGGGACAAGAGGACGCGTACGACAGGTCGTGGCCTTTGGTATTGCGGAGGCCCAGTGGCAATGGTGAAGCGCACCGCCATAGCGAGCGAGCTGCACCGAAGTTACTTTGACAGTGCTGAACTTGGTTGGCAATGTCGTGTGCACTTGCACGATTGTCCACGTGTTCAGAGCGGATCATGTGTGAGAATTGTTTCGATTTGGACAAGAACCATAGTTGAACCCCGATCAGCCTACTGAAATGTGGCCTACGCGCTGCAGCGCTGCGCCGTCGTCGCCAGGCTGGTGCCATCATCACAGTCCCGCCTCGCTGCGGCTCCCGCATCGTCATCTCCACGAGCTATCACACCACTGTCGTCGCCACCGCCTGGTCTCTTACCGAGCTTGTTGGTGGCGGTGGTAGGGAGTATGCCGTGACCTCTATTGTTCGACACGGGGCTTCCGGTCTTTGTCTGCGTTCAGGTTCGTTTCAACCACGAGCGGTGCGCTTGGCCGCTGCTCTCCGCCTGCTCCTCTTGCCCCCCCCCCCTCCCCGCCTCGGCCGGGTCTGGCGTCTTCCCTGCGATGATTGTACAACGACAAGCATATAGCTGACCTCTTCGATGTGCTTCTTAACGAGGCCATCCCAACGGAGTCAAGATGATCCACGTTTTGTCTGAGGGATAGCGCACGCCGACCGACCGCGACCGAGTCTGAAGCACGTGCTCTGCACGTGTTTTGACCGTTCCTGTTCCTGACCTGGGTGTTCCTCGTTTTGTGCCTCGCTGTCTGGTGTTTTGCCGACGTGGTGTGCCTGGCGGGTTTTCTTGCACGGTCGCTGCTCCTGCAGCTCGTGTCGATGGTGCGGCGCCTGCGGGCTCGCGGGTGCGCCTTGTGCGTGCTTGGGATCTGTAGTTGGGAGACGAGGGGTAGCAACGAGCACTTGATGGTGTGGACGTTTAGAACAACGCGATTGTTTTTGTCCTTTGTTGCTCTCTTGGACGGCGCTGTCTGCATTGACGGGCGCTCCGCCATACAGTTTCATCGCGCCTGTCATGCGCGCGCCTCCAGGCCGTCCGTACCCGCCCACTGACCCGCTTGTGAGCGATGACACTCGTGAAGCTTGACGTCCTGCGCGTGCCGTGACGGGGCAAACCACAGCTGCGTCCCGGTCCCAGGCAGCGCGCTTCTCACCCGCTCGCTCATCGTGCTCTCCTTTGCCCCACATGGAAGGAAAAAGATGCACGAACGCATCTCGGTCGCCGCCGACACGCACGCTGCACACCACATCGCATCTTTACATGACACCTCTCCATGCGCAAAAACACGACACGCCAGGCACACCCAACCGCCGGCATTGAGAAACCAACGAGAAAAAAAACAAAATACGAAAAGTAAGAGACACTCACCGCCCCGCCGACCACCTCCGCCACCGTGGGGACAGGGGCAGGCGACACGCGCCCGCCCCCTACCGCTCCGTGCGACGCCGCACCGAGGGGCGACCCGTGGGACTCGGTCGCGCGCACGCACGCCACGCGTCCGGGGCGCCTACGGGGCCGACGGCCACCCCAGCACGCCCGCGCCGACGACGCGCCGGCACCACAACACGCCGTCGTTGGGATGGGCTGCCACAACGGGACAGCCCCGACGAGCGCCGACGACACCCCCGCCCCGCCCGGCGGGGTCCAACGGCACCCGCTCACAGCCCAGTCGGGGGTGCACCACGCCCCTGTGCCCCCCCCCCAAGTGTCGCAACAGTTGGTCCCCTTGCTCAAGCCCTGACAAAAGACGGGGAAAG
>ENA-ORXR01004109-ORXR01004109.1-marine-metagenome-genome-assembly--contig:-NODE-4109-length-12402-cov-10.291765_pt1 | contig 12402 bp, 14 predicted proteins | sample MGYA00237866_ERZ511479 | MGnify/ENA metagenome assembly ERZ511479 | reverse complement strand
CCGCCCGCTTGCCCGCCCGCCCCCCGCCCCGCCCGTCCCCCGCCCCGCCCGTCCGACGTGCCTCCACTCCCACGACGTCTGTTGCTACTCAGTGCGCTCCTGGCGTCCACCGGAGAGCGAGATCCCCTGGCGGGTTCCGTCACGGGCGTGCCGCGCGTCGCCGCTGGGCGGCTTTGCCGTTGTTCCTCTGTTGTGGTCGTCCCCTGGGCGCTGTGCCTGTTTCCCCTCCCTCTCATCGCCAATGGGGCTGGAGGGATACTCCTCCATCCTGTCCGTTTTGGCGGAGCTTGGCTTTGCGCCCGACAGCTCCGCCGTCTTTGCGGCGCGAGCCGCTCACCACTCTGCCAGGCTCCTGTATGAGGCGACGCAGGGCGAGCTGCTCGTTACCCTGCTCTCTGGCACGCGGTGGAGCAACAATGCCGTGATGCTGTACGTCTGCGAGAGCGTGGAGCGGGCGTTGCAGCGAAGCGACATGGCAAACTTCTCCACCGGCATGAAGCTGATCTTCTTTGCATCCCGCTCTCTGCTTGTCGCGGGCGCTGCGCGGGGCGGTCCGGGAGGGCAGGCCTCTTCAGGTGCCCTAGGATTAGGCTCGGGCGCCTCCGTGCAGAGAAACCACGGGGGCGATGCCGGGGGTGCCATGGTTGGAGGAGGAGCGGGCGACGAGAGGGCCACAGCCGCAGAAGGGGGTGCCTTGGCGGCGGTGGCGGATGGAGGCGGGGGGGGGGTGAGGCAGGGGACTGGTGTTGTTGAGCGCGGAGCTTTCCTTGGGATACACCTGGGGGCGGGCGAGACGGGGACGATCAACATCTTGCAGAGGCTGCCGGCCGCGGCCGCGCTGTCTGTCGCTTTCCGGGGCGGATGGCGCGGGAGGCCTCACTGGCTATGATGCGCCGTCCATCAACGCTGGCGACCCCGCCTCACTTGTCGCAGAATGCCGCGCCGCTCCCACCGTGCCACCTGGCCGGCACATGCTGCCGGACATGCCAAGCTTGGTCGATCTGCCTGAGATGCAGGGCAGCCCCGAAGCGTCTACCGGGGCGTCCGATGTCGGTCCGAACGGTGACCGGGCGAACGGTGACGGGGCGGTCGATGGTGTTGCGGGCGCTGGTGTTGTCGGTGAGGGGGGTGTGGAAGTGGTGGGCGGGAACGCGGCGGGAGCGGGGCAAGCCACGACCGAAACTGCCGCGCTTCCCGAGATCAACGTGCCCAAGGAGCGTTGCCAGACGGTCTTCTCCTCCCTGAGGGCCTACCACAAGAAGGACCAGCAGCTGTTGGGAGCTTGGCTCGTGCTGCTCAAGAAAATCACGCACGCCCTCCTCCTCCGTCTCTCCGCCGACTCGGTGATTTCCCGGCGGTCACCTACGTACCAGTCGCTCACGCCGAAAGTAGTTCTTAACAAGGTCGTCAAGTATTGGGACGGAAAGCGGCACGTGTCTGTCACCAACCCCGTTTTGAACAACACGGGCAAGGTCACGCACGAGGTGGTCTTTGCGACTATTTGCGGTATGGTATATCAGCGGCAGCCCCTCTCCTTGTGGCTCGTCGAACAGTTCCAGTCGGGTGTAACTGTTGAAGAGTAAAAGAAGCGCAAGGCGCCAGACGGCAACGACGTCGCATGGAAGAAGGCACCGCGTCGTGGCCGCCGGTCGCGGAAGACCAACGCAGACGCACCAAGTGGCGGCGCCCCCGCCGCTCGCGTTGACGCCCCCCCCCCCCCCCCCCCCCCCCCCCACCGCGGACCCCCCCCCCTTCCGGAGGTGATAGATTGGCCGGTAACCGCCGTGAGGAAAGCCTATCCGTCGCAACAGGCGCCGCCGCGGACGCCGCCACTGGCGCTCAGCCCCCACTCCCATCCGGGACCCGCGCCTTTCCAAGAACATGCTCGGCTGGCGACGCGTTGGCTGCCACCACCACGTCAGCTCGCTCCATCTGGTCGGACGTGCCCGTGTCGCCGTCAACCTACATTTGCGAGCTCATTTTCCCGCCGCTTGGCTTCGTGGCTCAAGCACGCTGTGACCCTTTGGAGGCAGTGGTGGGTGGCCGCCGCCTTGATGCCTCTTTTGTCTTCGTCAACGAGATGTCTGTCGTTGAGGGGCACCGGAACTCCAGCTACCCGTACGGGGAGGGCGAGAGCGGCACCACCTCGCCGCCCACCGGCACCGGTCCAACGTTGCTGGACGTTTGCGATAATCCTTTGGTGTGGAGTGCGTCCTGGGTCGGGTATTTGTACAGCGCTTGCTGCTGGGACGGATTTCTGCCTGCCTTGTCGGTGACTCGGACTTTCTATGTTGGTGCGCTCACTCACTGACATCACTTTTTGGCGTGTCCCTTCTTCTCTTCAGACCTCGGATTGCTCTGTGGGACCGTCCCCGGCACTTTAGCGCGGCACGGCGACTTGTGACAGCTGTTGTTTGGCGTCGCGCCGGCCCATATGTGCTCCCCGCCGAGCATCGCGTCGGGGAGCCGCCGCGAGATCCCGCCACCCCAACACCATGGCAGCAAGCGCTGACTGGGGCGCTGACGGCCGAGGTGCTTCCGATGAGCTTCGAACCAGGGCACGCGTTGACGCGCTATCTCTGCTCCAACCTGCTCTACCAGTCGAAGAATTTAAGCACTGCGTGGGGGAGCACTTCCCTGAATTGGTCAATCCCGACAGAATGCGAGACATTGGAGCATGTGAGCCAGGCGACCCCCTGACTCGGAGAGTGGTTTTGTGGATGTCCCAGTACATGGCTCCTGTCGAAATAAAAATGTGCTAATTTTTTCTACGGTCTCACTCCATAATTTGGTAATACTGCAGACCTTGTGGGCTAGCGCGCACGTGATCTCGGGTCAGCCCTCGCACACGCAGAGTAGAGAAAGAAACAGAGCGGGAGCACCCCGAGTACAAGAAACCCTCAGGTGACCACGTCGTGCAACCAAAGTCCATGGCGACAGCCGGCAATGTCATGCCCTGGGCACGAGTGAAGGTCATGGCCCAAGCTAGAAGCAGGGGTACCTGAACGCGCTTCCCCAAAATCTGCTCCATGGCATCCTTCACCGCAAACTCTGCCACCCCCACTTCCACAGCCTCCTCATGTCCAACGAAAGAATAACTCACAGATTCAGAACTCGCCCTGATCACGCGTTCCCGAGCCCCCGTCATCACCTCACCCACCGAACGCGTCAACACCACCTCCGCCCCGGGCTTCACCTGAAACACGCCGCGGGAGAGCTTTTGCAGCTTGAAATACACGGAGGCTTGACGGTCAGGGTGCTCCACGTTGAAGGTGTCGACGCACGTAATGTGACAGATTCGCCCGGAAGCTCGGCGAGGCGCCGATCGTTGACAGTGCCTACGTCGCAGTTCTTGGCACGCAATTGCTGGTGGTTGGGCCAGGCGTCGTCGCCCCCCACTCCCCACGCCGAGTTGAGTAGGTTAACATCATCTTCCGTGGGCGCGCCAACGCGCAGCCGCATTAGGACGGAGTAGAGCGGGTCTTCTGGGTTCTGGCGGTGCCGGGACGACAGCTGCATCGCCATGCCAAAGTGGGAGACAAAGGTGTCGTACCACGACCGCGTCTGGTAGGCACAGACCTCCACCGAGTCGCCCGTCACCCCGAAGTCCTGGAGCTGCAACGAGTCCCCAGAGGCTGCAGACCCAACCCCAAGAAGGAATCACGGAGGAAGCAACAGCCACCGGGGTGACAGAGTCAGACACAAGTGACGAGCAGAAGCAAAAAGGTACCAGCACAACGCCACAAGATAAGAGGGAAGAAGATGAGACTTACCAAGAGCATGGCGACCACCAAAGGGTAACAACTCACGGGAAGGTGACGGGGCGACTTCTCGCAGCACAAACTCCAGGCGGACCTTCCACCGCCCCTGGATGGCGGGGGCCTCGTCAATCACAACCATCCGCACGGCCCGCAGCTCGTCGCGCGCCGTGGGGTTACCAAAACGCCACCACAGGATCGTCTCTTTGGACTGGTTGGCCACCGGTGTGCGAAGCACAGAGGAAACCGTCGCGCCATCCACCGGCTGCGCGGCCGAGCCCACCCATGCCAGCACCAAGACGCCCCGATTGCCGAAGCGCCGCCGCCCCGCGTCCACCAAAGCCCGGGGCACAACGCTCTTTCCGCAGCCGGCCGGGCCAACCAAAGCCACTTCGGTCCCCGCCATCACATGGCGGACCGCCAGGCTCTGCAGGGAGTCCAATAGAACTGGGGCGGCTATTACCACCGGCCTCCCCGTGCACAGCCCGCAGCGATGGCGGTGGGAGGGGGAATCTATGGATGTAGGAAGGGGGCAGAAAAGGCATGGAAGTTGGGCGGAGGGGGCGCGACGTGGATCGCCAGTCACGGTATCGACTACCAGTGCAGCATGGAAGCAACAATCCGACTCGCCATCGAAACCGCCACAAAATATTCAATGCAAACGTTGGCCGAACCAAGTTACCCCTGGATATCGAAGAACGGCGGTGGTGGAGGCCACCGGCCAGCCCCCCACAGAGACGGCATCTGCCTCAGCCCTCACTGCCGCCTCCAACGTCACAGAATGCGCCCCTCGGCGCCTCCTCATCGGAGCTCCCAGGTTAGAGAGTCGGCCACTCCCCCCCACGCGCGATCGTTTTTTCCGTCAGCGCCCATGCAGGCCGCCATCACAAGGACAGTGAAAAAAAGCAGTGCTGCGGGCTCTTTGGACTGCCGCGGCCTGCACTGGTGCTTCCCTCAACGGGTCGGGAGTGGTGGCTGACTAGGCCGACTCTGGCTGTCAGCCGGACACTTCGTCCTTCGAGTGGCTGTTGGGTGGAGCTACTGGACGTGACTCTCCGGTACCCCGACCCCATCCTGTGCATAGTCTGTCATCACTTGTTTCAACGGCGTGCGCCGCGTGACAGCCAGTGGTGGTGGCGGCCACCGGCCAGCCCCCCACAGCAACGGCTCCTCCCCCAGCCCACACCGCCGCCTCCATCCTCACAGCTTGGTCACCCCGGCCCCTCCTCATTGGAGCTCTCAGGTTAGAGAGCCGGCCACTCCCCCCCACGCGCGCACGTATGTCACCATCACCGTCCACACAGGCCGCCACCGCAAGGATAGTGGAAACGAGCAGTGCTGCGGTCTCTTTGGCCATCCGGGGCCTGCACGGGTGCCCCCCTCTGGAAATCGCAATGAGATCCCCCCGGCCGTCTGACGTTGTCCGTCGTGGCAGATGGCGGCCGCGGCGCTGGTGGTGCGCCCCGTCCACCGAGAGGGCGGAGCCCCCCTTCCCGATCTCCCAATCACACCGCGGCCTCAGCGGCACCCCTATGGTCCAGTTGTCTCGCCCGTTTACCTGGGGGTCGCTCTTCACTAAGTTGCCGCGAATTGGGTGGGTCCACCACTGAGGTCTTTGGAGAGCCGTTGCGGTAGACTAAGAAGGTAGAGTAAAGTTCATTTATTCGCTGTCCCCCCCGTCACGAGAGGACGATGAGGAGCCCATCACTGGGACATCTTCCTCGTCCTCCGAGGACGAGAGAGCCAGCTCCTCGCCAACGGGAACAGTCTCCACATGCCCACACCCACATTGACACGCCTCCCTCTAAGAATGAAAACTTCCGAAGTAATACACGTCAGGAAAAGCTGTCGCGGCAGCCGACCGGGCGTGAGCTCGGACATTGTGCACAAGCATATAGTAGGCAAAGACACGGGTGTAATAGCTCTGCCCACTCGCTCGTAGTACACTGGCCAAGAGCTTGATAGCCCTGTTCCGCTGCTCTTGTGCGACAGTGTTGACCTTCGTTAACGTCGCAAACGAGCGGGTATCAACAGCGACGCTGCACACGATGTGGAACTGGTCGCTAGCTGTCGTGGAAGCAGCCAGCACCCAGGGAAGCTTGCTCAACGCGCTCCGCACCGCCCCGCATCCGAAGCCATACACAATGTACTCGGAGAGATCAGGACAGCGGGTATTGATGGCGTCGAGCCACGCGAGCGGGCCCTCCCGTCGGTAGAAAACAACAAATCCGAGCGCACGCGGGTGAGAGCATGCACAGCAACTACTAAAAGCACCCGGGATAAACGACTATCGTGTGGTTTGGTAGTTCTGGGCGCACGCCCCCGTCTCGGGCTTCTCCTGCGTTGCAAACGCCGACGCGCGGCACTGCCAGTCAGCATCAGGTCCTCCGTCGCGTGCGGGAAGACCGAAACGAAGAAGGCGTGCATCTCCGTGGGCGTCTTGCTGACGCCCGACAACCGCCCCTCAAAGGCCGCCGCGGATCCAATCTCTGGCTTCCTACCAGCGTGCTATGCCTCGACTGTGGCGCAAACGTCTTTCAAGCTGTCCGCGACGCCTCGTGCCACCGCTGGCAGCCGAGGTCCGAGGAGGCCTGCAGAAGTCAGGAGCACGAGCAGCATCGTGATTTCTCGTAGCAGCGCCACCAAGGAAACGTTATCCCCCGGCGGGACGACGGCCTCCGCGTCGGAAACGGCGGCGGACGTCAGCTAGCCGATATCTGCCGCCGCGGACGGCGACCGGAGGATGGCGTCGAGGCGACGTAGCGGCGCCACGTGCTGGTGCTTTAACGGTGACACGGCAGGGTCGACGACGGTTGTAACGATTAGTGAGAGGAGCCCCTGCGCCATGTTGTCTGGGAGTGCCCGCGTCAATGGCAGCCTCCCGTCAATCGACTTGGTTGGCATGAAGGGGACAACTCCTGTCCCAAAAGGAGTTGGGGGCACGACGGCAGGTTGCGCCTGGCCACCTCCAGCACCCACAACACCGACAGCGGGATGGGGCACGGTGGCGGCCGGCACGGGCGCAGCTCCGGCGGGCGGGTTGGCCACAGTCCCATTGAGGTTCGCCGGCCGGGGGGTCGCCAGCCACTGGCGCAGAGACGCTGGCGGCTGCAGCTCTGCCACGGTGTCGGCCGCCGGCCGTTGTGCCGCAGCCGCCGACGTGGTGACCTTGGTGGTGGCGGCAAGCAGCCCCTTGGAAAGGCTTACTGAAAAGGTTGGCAGGTGCCATAGCTCAGATAGCATGGCCCGAACACGGACCGAGACGGGAGAGGTGCAAACAGGAGTACTTGAAACAAAAGACGATGGGGCGGCGACAGGGCAGAGGATGGAGAGCGCCACGCACGCCGCCTTGAACTGGTCGGCCGTCACCGCGATGACCTCCTCGGGTTGGTTGACGCAGAGCCGCAAAAACCGACGCACCCACTCGCTGCCGATGAGGCTAGCGACTTTCAGTAGCTCCCTGTCCGGCTCTCACCCCTCGCTACACGTCTTGTAGTTGTTGGATACCAGCCGCTTCAGGTAGCCGACCCAGATCCCGTCCGCCGTTACGAAGCGAAACCGCTAGCCGTCGCAGCAGTACCCACAGTCGAAGGGCCAGTAGGGTGGGTCTTTTCACAATAGCGCCAGCCCGGTCGACATCAGCCGGGAGACGGTGCGGAGGCTCCGCGACGTGATGACCGACCGCATCACCCCCGCCGCCGACCGCCCCATGGCGAGGACCCACCAGCTGCGAAAAACCCTAGTGAAGGGGTCGCCCTCTATCGACATATTTTGGAAAAAGTGGCGGACCAGCGATGCAGTCGCCGCCGTGGCGGGCAACAGGATCACGATGCCCTTCTCCCGGCCGTCCGCGCACACTCACACCATGGAGCTGGTGAACTTGTAGCCGTCCAAGATCATGGTGCCAGAGACCACGTGCGACAGCATGATGTTCTCTGGCGCCGGCTTGGAGTGGGCGGCGCCCCTCGCCGCCCCGCACTTGCGGCAGTGCGTGGGGGTCGGGATGATGTACAGCTGCTTCCGCCGCGCGTGATCAAAAACGTCTACGTCCACTAGGATGCTCCGCTTGCAGTTGAACGGGGATGTTGGCTGCTGCGACACGGACGTGTAACGCGGCTTCGAGTCGCCCGCCCGGGAAGGGGCGCGCGTCAGCCACCGCGCGGCATCGCTCTGCCGCAGCGCCCACGTCTTCAGGACGTCGGAGCAAGACATTTCCCAGGACGAGTCACAGTAGCAGCACCGCGTGGCCTTGCGCGCGCACTTGACCGGCGCCGGCACTCGCCGCCGCCCCGTGCCCGAAACGACAATGGCTACAGGCAGGCCGCCAGTATCGAACACCTCAGTCTCGTCGAAGAATGCCGTCTTGCCCCCAGCTAGCGCCTTGGCGCGACCGAACGACAAGCCCGGCCGCACGCCCGGCTCGTGGAAGCGCTCCCCATAGTGCATGAGCAGCGACCGGGGAGGCTCACCAAAGGCATCGGCCAGGGTGGTGACGGCGCCCAATAACGCGGAAGGGTTCGTGCATTGCGCGTGCGGGACGGTAGCCGCTTTGGGCTCCAATTCGGCCCTGTACTTGGTACTCCCCATGCCCGTGCAGGCAATGTTTCCGCGCGACGCGACCCAGCAGCTCACGACCTCCCGGTTGCCCGACTTGGGTTGGTCTATCTTGTTGAACCGTGCGACAGCACCGACAAACGCCTCCATGTGCCACACCTCCCCACGGAAGGCGCCGTCGTGCGCCCCTTGCACAAAGCTGTCAAGCGCGGACGTGTAGTGCGGAAGGATGGACACCGGGAAGTACTCCGAGATCCAGCGGTCGAGCCCGTAATCGGACAGCGTCGACGCCAGCGCGCGCACGTAGCCGTTCTCGAGCTTGTCCAGGGTGTTGCGACCGGTCCCTCTTCGGCAATCCCCCAGGCCGTGCACGCCGCCACGCCGCCGCTGCCCCATATCGGGCACAGCCGCGCCGCCTGAGCCATCGCCGTCGTCTCCCATGCGTATACCACCCACCGGGTTTTCCGTCGAGGACCACGCGCCGGTGTACTCCACCGGCTCCTCCATCCTCAACATTAGACAGCGCATTGCGTCGAGCGACAGGGGATCCCCAGTGCGCCACGACGGCGGCAGCTGCGGGCGTACAGGCGAGCCAGAGGTTTAAAAAACCTGCTTCTGGCGTTGTGGTGACTGGCCCGACCGGAAAATAACTGTGGCGTAGGAGCTCAGCGGGTACGCCATGGCCGCTCAAGGCAAGGAGCAACCGCGCCGAACCGGTGAAGGATCTCCACGAGAAGTAGCAAAGTGGCGGGGGAACGGGGAGCCACCAGCGACCAGTACAGCAGCTGCGCGCCACCGCACGCCCCAGGCCGTGACAACCGCCACCGGCCGCCGCCCCGAAGCCAAGGGCGGGAGGGGGGGGGCGAAAGTAACAGCAGATAGGTAAGCGGGGCGACGGGAGGCGGCGGGGGAGCGGGGAGGCGCCAGCCGCCGGCCCAGCAGCAGCGCGCCGCCGCTCGCCACCGGCCGTGGCAACCGCCGCCGCCGCCGGCCCAGGTGCGGGGGGGGGCGGGCGGGGGCGGGATGAAGATCAGGTCGGGAAGGAGGGGCGCGGGGAGGAGGCGGGGGAGGGGGGAGGCGCCAGTCGCTCGACCAGCTGCAGCGCGCCACCGCCCACCCCCGGCCAAGAAAACGGCCGCTGGCTGCCGGCCGCCGCCCCGAAGTCCTGCTGCACCCGAAACAAGGGGAGATGCGGCAGTGGGGATTGGGGGCGGTGTGCCATCAAGGAGCCGGGACCCGAGACGCAAAGCCGCGCCGCGGCGCGACGACGACGAGCGGGCGCCCGGGGCCGGCGTGGCGGCGGCGGCGGCGACGGCGGCGGTGGGGGCGGCAGTGCCGGACGGGGTGCAGCGGGGGGCTGGAGCGCGGTGGATCTGGGTCCCCCCGCACACAGGCGCTGTGAGAGCCACTCCACACGGGCCCTGAGATGGGGGTACCTTGGAGACCCTGGACCAATGGAGGTGCTGTCACATTGTGTGAGATGCGCTTGTGCTGGACCAATTAGATAGCCGAAGTGACCTTGCGCAGCACCTTGACCAGACCCAGTCAAGGCGGGGATTTCTCGTCTTGCCTCGGGCTCGGTCGCGGGCTTGGTATTGCTTTGCTAGTTACACATGGCTGGGAACAGACGGACGGTTTTTTTTTTTCCTCCATAATGGCTGCACTGCCAAGGATCTGACTTCCTTGCGTTCGGCTCCACGCACGAGAGAGGGCGTACGAGAAGCAGTAGAGTCCTGGCACCCATATACAGTGCTTTTGTGATTCCCACGAACAGTACGTTCACCATCGTCAGTATCGTGAAGATGATCGTCACTTGATTCGCTCAGACGGCGATTCTGACCTATAATTATGGCCTTCACTACGTAGTTGATATCGGGCGGACAAGAGGTGGCGCGAGTGGGTTCGCTACGGCACGTCTCCCCGTATTGACTGCCCCACGAACAGCTACCTCTGTCTCCCGCATGTGTCTCCAAAGACTGCACAGCGGGAAACTACAGCAGAAGTGACGTTCGATTGTGGAGCACCTCGAGCGCAGCGCTTCACATGTGAAGGGGGAGGCAGAAATGTAATCGAGCTGCGCAGCAGCTGCTGCAGACACCTTCTCTGTGGATGAATTAGATAACAACAAGGCGCCAAGGTATCCAGCGACGCACCAACAGTGGAGAATTCCGACCTTGAGTGGATGCACTCGTCGCAGCGGCGTGGTGGTCACGCAGTGCTGCGCCGGCCGCTTCGGTGGGCGCCGGCGACAGAGAGGCAGATCACACCAGACCCGACACGCTCTACCGACCTTTGCCGCCGTCACCATGTGCTGCCGCCCATATCTCGCCTTCGTCACAGTCGGTGCGGCCAGGCTCTGCCGACCTCCTCTGGTAATTTGCTGATCCCTCCAATTCGATTGCTGATCGCCATGGACAGGGACGGACTTGTAGAACAGACCATCTATTGGTCAAAAGCGAGGTCCGCAAGCGGATCAGCACGTTTCTGGGACGTTTTATTGGCCCAGGAATGCCAGACCCTTGCAGCTGCGAGATTTTGATTTTTCTTGAGATTCTCTTCCTTCTTCTTGGCTTGGACAGACCATGACTGCAGCTGATCCGTTGATATCGAGATGTTTCGGGAGATTCTTGGTTTTCTTCAGATAATCTGCTGTGGGGAACGTGCGATTCCAGCTTGTGACGACACATTCTGTGAAGATTTGATCCGACTGGCAACTCTATTGTACCTTTTGACCAATCAGAGGCCTCTCAGCAACACACTGGCATAGTCAGTCTTGGTCGACGAGGACAGATTTCGGGGATCAGCAATACTGTATGGGTGGGGGTGATGATGGTTTGCGTGCCGTGGTTCGCAGTGGTTTGACCAATGGCCTGATCCCTCAATGGTGTGGCTGACACTCGTCACCATGACAGCGGCGGCGCGCGACGCCACATCCAGCCGAGCCCGCCCCGGTGCTTCCGCTCTAGAGAGCTAGCATCAAGGGGCACCTCTCACCCAACGCCCGTTGCCGCCCCCCCCGCCTCCCCGGCCCTTCCTCCGCCACAACTGTTTGTAGTCGTTCTTGTGGCGTCGACTTGCCCGATCTATCTCCATCGCTGCCACTGCCATCTGTCGCTTCCGAACACAACGACGGCCGACTCAACGACAAAGCCACCTTCGACCCACCTTTTCCCTTTCTTCCGTCCCCACCGGTTTATTCCTGTCCCCCCCTAGTCGACACTCTCATCCCCATCTTCCCTCTCATCAAGCCATCATGAAGGTGCGGCTGGAGTTGGACATCCCCCCATGCGAGGTTGCCGCCTCGACCGCCCTCGTCACTGCCCTCACCGCCCTGGTCACGGCGCTCCGAGCGCCCGCCGCCGGCGGTGACCCCACGGCGGCGAAAGATGCGGCGGAGCCTGCAGCAATGGCGGCGGGTGGCGCTGACGGCGCACCGCCGCGGCCGCCCTCGCACAACGGACCAGCGACGTCGCCGCCCCGCGACGCCTATCGACGCGACTGGGCGTCGGGGGGTGGGAGCGACGTTGCTGCGCCGGTGGCGGGCGTCGACAGTCCCGCCGCCGCGCCCTCCCCAAGTCAGCCCGCCTATGGCGGTGCGTCGGGGCTGCTCCCCCCGCCGTCGCCAGTCCCCCCCGGGGGTCTGCCCGGCGGCGGCGCGCCCCCGCCCGCCGCTGGGCTCTTTGGCCCGTCTGGCGGCGCCTTTGAGCCCCCCCCACCCCCCTCCTCCACCCTCCCCCAAGACGATGCAGCGACGGCGGCGGGCCTCACGGACCTCCTCGAGTCGGTCGCCCTCGGGCAGATGGCGCCCAACTTGGCGGCCAACGTCATCCGCACCCCCCGTCCGTCGGCGCCGTCGGTGGCGGTCCCCGGCGCCCCCCTCCTCGTTTCGGCCTTTACGGGCGCCATCCTCTCCAAATCGGCCATTGCCGCGCGCCACCCGGGCGGCACCCACAGCGCGGGGCCGCTCATCCAAACGCTTCTCCACCTGCACCCGGGGGTGCTGGCGGAAGTCAAGCGCGCGGTCGTGCGGCGGTCGCTCGACGTGTTTGCGGCTGGTGGCGTTGACGATGGGCGGGGAGGCGTGGGGGGG
>ENA-ORXR01004108-ORXR01004108.1-marine-metagenome-genome-assembly--contig:-NODE-4108-length-12402-cov-10.397972_pt1 | contig 12402 bp, 9 predicted proteins | sample MGYA00237866_ERZ511479 | MGnify/ENA metagenome assembly ERZ511479 | reverse complement strand
GCGCTCCGCGCGCTCGTGGGGGGGGGCGGGATGCCGATATCGTTTGTCTGAATCGCAAGGCTGATTTATCGATTCTGCGCCGCTGGTGACAGATTCGACCACATTCTGCACGGATTGCAACCAAGCTGAAGTGGACCGATAAGAATCAATCGATCTCCGAATGCGGTGGCGGATGTATTCTGGACCGCCCCGATCTGCCGCGCCTTTCCGCGGGGCCGGGAACGGGTCGTCCGTGGTCTAGTTGGAATCCGCCTCCATGGCGCCATCGTCTTCGTCGCGCCGTCGGCGCGGTGTCGTCGTCGCGCCCATCGCCATGGCGACGCCCCCATCGTCCCGCGTAACGGGGACGTTACTCGAGTCGCGCCTGCGTTTCTTCTCGGCGCTGTAGCCCAGGTTGCTGCACACGTTGTGCGTTTTGTTGCCCCGTTGCTTGTCGCTCTTTTCCGCGTAGGTGACAATACTTCCGCGCGCGTCCCGTCGCGTTTATTTGGAGCGGACGGGTGAGCTTGCGGTGACCATGACCGCCCATTCTCTCGGTACCTCCATGATTGTTATTTTTCTCTTTGCTGACTCGGCTGTTACGTGATCTTCTTTTTTTCATGAGGCTCACATTACCTGTTCTCTTGGTCCTCACCCAACAGGCGATGGAGGCCGATGTCGGTACCGTCCCGGCCGTCCCCGCGGCCGTCCCTGCCGTTCCCGACGTCCCTGCCGCCGTCCGCGCCGTCCCCGCCCTACCCGCCGTCACTGCCGCCGTGCCTGCCGTCCCTGCCGTGCCCGCCGGCGTGCCCGACGTTCCCTCCGTTCCTGTCGAACCGGCTGGCGTACCCGCCGTGCCTGCCGTGCCTGCCGTCCCCGACGCGCCCGACGAGGAGTACATGCAGTTCGTCCGGTCTTTGGGCATTGGGGACAGCACAAAGGTGGCCTTCCTTGCTCCCCTGCTGGAGGCCTTCCATGAGGTCGCCATGAAGCTGGACGAGCACCTAGCGCGGCCAGGGACCATCTGGCGCCCTGCAATTAGCCGCAAGTGCGAGGGCGACAACCACACGGACGCCCCTCAACACCGATGGATTCGCATTGGCTTCTTCTCGGACAATGACAAGCACGCGAGCCGCATGATCAATCTGGGGCGTTCATTTGCGTACCGGCAAAAGGAGCTTGACACGGCTGACAAAGCCATTGCCCTAAGATTGGAGCGCACACGTGCAGCCGTTGATCGGGATCCCTCGGAGGGCGCAACAGTAGGACAAGACCACTCGGGGGGAGCAGCTGTCATACAAGGCGACGTGGCGGACGCTGACGAGGTGCCTGCCGGGGGTTTTGTCGTCCGTAATGATGGTACGAGCGGAGGCAGCGGGCGCACGGCATCGGGAGACGAAGTTGTGGAGGCCCACTTGTCCGACGACGACGGCCTCGACGTACCCCTTGGCGGGGCCGTCGTGCGCCGACACGTTGCCGGTCAACCAGGCTCCGATGGACCTGGTGAGCTGCCCAAAGGCGGCGTCCTCGTCGTAGCTCGACGTGACCCCCCCGGTGGTGCGGCTTCCACACGTGCTTCAACCGCTGCTGCGGCAGCTGCCGCTGCCACGGCAGCGGCCGCCGCTGCTACCGCCGCTGCTGCCGCGGCTGATGAGGCACCAGCGTCGGCGCTCGTGGAGTTGGTGGGTTTCGCAAAGACCTCTGACCGTGACACTCCCCCGCCGCTGCTCACGCCCTCTGACGAGGCGGTTGCATGCGTCACGCGTGTGCTCGACTTGATTCGGGAGCGCGACGACTGCAAAGACGTGCTACGCAAGCTACACGTCGATGGCCTGGTCTGCCTGGCCCGCCTTCACGGCGGGCAGTCTGTGGAAGGCGTGATCGCAGCCAACAACGTGGAGACGGACTGGGAGCCCGCGCACTCCCTTCTAAAGAACTGCTCGCCGTCATGGAGCATCCCTGCTGGGTCTCAACCCATGACACGCGTCCAAGGGACCGCCGCGGCCGTCCTCAACCCTCTTCGGCGGGCGCAATCGTCTAACTGGGTTATGTGCGTCGACATGACTACCACGAACGTGGCTATCCGCCAGTGGTCGGGCAAGGCCGAGCGGTACTTTAAGGTGAAGGAGCTGACAGACACTATCGACGTTGTGCGCATGGCCCCCTCGCTCAAGCCGCCCATGGCTACCACCATTGCCTCGATGCTGCTGGTCGGTACGTGGGACCCCACCTTCTGCTCTCTCGTGACGCAGCTGGCAACGGCCGGACGCGCCCCAACCCCCCGTGCTGCGCCGCTTGAGGAGGCCGCGTGCCACAACTTCGAGGCGTCGGGTGTGAGTGAGGCCGCCTCGCTGCTTTCGACGCGATCGGTCGGCGGTATCGCGGTACTGACCACTCCGCTTGCGCCTGTGCGTCCTCAGCGCTCCCAGGACGAGCTCATGGCTGACCGTAAAGCCGAGATTGACAAGCTCCTCGCGGCTGACAAGACCATCAATGCAGCAGCCAGCCGAGCCCGTCGCATCGATGCTCGACGTCGGCAAGTGACAGCGCCTGCGACGAGCGCCCGTGAGTCGGCTGGTCGTAGCCGAGCACGTCCGCGAGCAGGTCCAAGTCGGCGCAAGAAGGGCGTGCACCAAAGCTCGAGCGCCTGGCAGTCGGGCGCCTCGCATGGCAACCCTGCCGTCCAACGCGACGATGGCACTTCAAGGGCGTCTGATACGTTGAGCTTGAGCCAAGTGACGGCAGCCCTACCTCTTCCTGACGCAGTAGAGGGTGCGTCCGGGCCTGGCCATGATGAGTGCGATTCCGTGGGCGCCCCTGCTTCTTTGGCCATGTGCCCCTCTCGACCGGAGCCTCTTCCCGACGCGTCTTTGTCTCAGGGTTCTTGTCTGCCCGAGTTGGATGTACCAATCTTGGATAGTGAGGAGGATGGTGGAACCGACTAAAAATAAATGTATTAATGCTACAAACGTCGACCGTCCCGGTATAGCTGCAGAGCAGCCGGGTCAGCAATCACACGACTACCGCAAAATGAGCGCACGTACATGCGCCTCTTGTCGGGCACCCGGCTCATTGCAGCCAGCACCATGCCCGACCCAAACGCCTCCCCCACATCCAACACAGCCTCTGACAAGGTAAGGCTCTGAGACCGATGGACAGTGATGCCCCAGCCCAGGACAAAAGGAACTTGAACGCGCACAGCGACAGTCCCCGGTCGCGACAGAATACGAGACTCAAAGTCAATGGGTGGACAGCGCACTTCCACCCAATCTGCACCCGCCCCACGCACTCCTTGCGTCCCCGGAGGAGTACCGTCCGGCAACTCGTGCTCCTCAAAGCGCACGACAGGGGTCCCATCGACCTCATAATCCACCACATGACCAATGCTGCCGTTGTACAGGCCGAGCCCAAGGAACTGGTTGCTCGTCAGCATGACGCGGGCACCACGACAATGCTCCACCCGTCGGGGAGCCACACAATCGATGAGGGCGGCGTCGCGCGCCTGCGCGGACACGCTGCCAATGTTGGGCGGGTCCACGTTGCGGTCGCGGTTCGGGTCCTCCTTTACGTTGTGGATGGCAAAGGAGACTGTCGGTGGTGCACCGGCGCACAGCCGCCGCAAGCACGCGTCGTTGTGGCTGTCCACGTCTTCGTGCCGCGGCATGATGTGAAGCACCTTGTACTGCAGCGCCTTGTACGCCTCGTCCGTCACCGAGCGCTCGTCCATCAGCGACTGCACAGCGTCCGTGCACCGCCCGAAGCGAGCGTCGTGGATGGCCGCGATGAATTAGGGCTGGCCTTGGCGGTGCACGCGCGTGAGCTCTACCAAGCCGGCTCCAAACAGCGACGGCCAGCAATGGCCCGCAAAGGCCATCTTGCCAAACGGGGGGCGCAACTGCAAAAAGTCGCCAAAGGTGTAGATGACAGCCGCCGGCTTACCCCGCCGGGACTGCTGCAGAAGCTCGTGCATGACGTCGAGGTTGTCGGCCGGCACCATCGAGATCTCGTCGATCAATAGGACCTCCACCTTGGAGAGCCGCCGCGCGATCGGCCGCCACCAGTCGAGCGCCAGCAGGCGAGCAGCTTCTTGGGCGGGGTCGTCCGACTGGAGCTTGTAGTCCTTCATAAATCCGAAAAAGGAATGGTAGGTGACGCCCTTGGCCGTCTTGGCAGCGCTCCCGGTCGGCGCAACGACCACCACGGCTCCGGTGCCCGTCAGCCGGCTGCGCATAAAGATGGAAAACGCCCGCAAAAACGACGTCTTGCCCACCCCGGGACCTCCACTCACAAACGTGCTTAAGCCGCGCTCGAACAGACTCTGAAAAACAGCGGTCCAAGACCGGTCGGCAGCCATCCGCGTCAGTGGGCCTGGCAGCGGCGGCTGGCTCGCCCTTGACGAGCCCCCGTCGACTACTGCTGCAGGGCTCCGTGACGGAGTGGTTTCAAGGCCACTTAAGGCGTCGCCGCCAGCAGTGCCGCCGGGGTGACTGTCACCGCGGCCGCTCGTCACAACGAGAAGACGGCAGCCCACCTCGTCAGGCGCCGCCGACTCCACCCGCCGCTGAGCGCCAATTGAAGCTTCCCGGCGCATGCCATCCTGCAGGTCTTCACGTTCCCAAGTCGCGACCGACTCCGCCACCATGCGGTGGATGCTCTCGAAGGTAAACGTACCCTGACCCGGGTCGCCGGGAGCCACCCACGCCGGATTCTTGCCGTCCGAAAGCCCGTCATCCTTGCCACACCTTCGTGAGCGCTTGCCACCGAACGTTGGCCGACTGGAAGCTCGGCCCTCCTCCCGAGCGACGAGAGCCGCAGGCGCCACTGGACGAGGCTCCGACCAAGCAAATGGCTGCTCCACACGGGCAGGGTGATGAAGGGGGGGAGACGTTGCTGGGCCGAGCACCCCGAGATGAGAACGGCGTCTTCGCCGTTGGCGCCGAAGCACCTCGGATTGCCGACCCGTAGAGGTGGCAGCCGTGCCGGGGACTGGCGCCAGCAACTGCACCTGGCATCGCGGACGAGCAGTTGTCAATAGCCCGTCCCGGACCACTTCCCGAGAGCGTCGAGAACGAGGCGACCGACAACGGCGTGGCAGAGTCGCTCATCCGAGCACGCTTGTGGACGGGGGACATGTCCGCCGACCGCGTCGACGACAACGCTACGGGCGGGCGCTCCCGGGCGGTCCCCGCTGGTCCAATCTCAAGCGGGGACCGGGCGACGGGCGCCGGCAACGCCAGCTTCTCAGCGGATGGGGAACTTGATGGAGCAGTAGTCAATGCAAGCCGCTGCATCGCCACACCTGCGTAGTTAACCAGCCATAGATAGGCGTCAGTAGCGGCTTGAAAGCTCGCCGCCACGCACATTGTACACGCCGTTGCTTGCATCAGCAACACAGCACCACCAACGCCAGAGCTGTCGATCTCAAGACACGCCCGCGCACCTTGGCCAACAACGGCGATCCAGGTAGTGGAGCCCACCGTCGCCGGAACCGCCGCAGGCGGCTGGCCGACGACACCGGCCGTCACAGCTGCGATTGCGTCGGGATTGGTGAGCCAACACATGGCCGACTCCGATGAAGCAAACGAGTGGCAGGCCAGCAGAGTGCCAAGCTCCATGGCCAGCAGCTGTTGAGCCATGCTGCTGGCATCGGAGGCGCTGAGGAGAACAGAGGTGAGGGGGGTGATGACCGCGAGCAGCGGGCGCGAGCCCACCGCCGCACCAGCGGGTGGCATCCCACCACGGGAGCGTGCACGAAAAATGGGAAGAGGGCGGGGGGGGGGTGGGGAGTGGCACCGCGCAAGTCAAGCGAGTGCGGCGGTGGCGACCGCCCGGAAGGAGAGGATGGTGTGGCAAGGGGGAAGCGACCCGACCGCGACAGCGGCCCACCGCGCAACAAAAAGCACTCGTGGGTGGGTGGGGACCATTCACAGAGGCAGGAAGATAGAGGAAGACCGAGCTCCCGCGGAAGCGCAACGGGAAAGAGGGGGAGGGAAACGCACGACCGGCGCACGCCAAGGTGAGCCCCAATGGGGCCAGAAGCATGCCCCTGCGGGGGGGGTACAGACGCCCGAGAACGCTGACGGGGTGGCCGAAAGAGGCAGAAAGGGCGCCCGAATCAGCACCCCGAGCCCTCATTTGGGGGGGTGATCAAGGCCGGGACAACAGCGCAGATGTTAATAAGCAAGCTAACGCAGGAATTATCATGACCCCAGGGCATCCCCAGTGGTGAAAACTCCGTCATGTCCCGCTTTTCGAAAAACATGCGCAGGCTAAATTGTAATGCGGCAGGCCCCGAGCGGCGCCAGAAGCGCCAAGCGGCGTCGACCGCCCGACCAGATGGGCTGCCCGCAACGGGGATCTGAAGCGAGACCGGATCTATGGATAAAACAAGAAATCTGCGACGCGTTTTCGAAAGAACAGAAATAGCCACATCCAAACCACAGTAGACGTCTTTTCGGATGAAGAGCGCTATCGGAGAAGAACGAATCGGACACAAGCTTTTACGGATGCTCTGACCAGGCTTCCGATCCGATCTCAGTCGGGGCGTTGTTGCCGGAGCGGGGCTGTTTCCCCATTGCCGATCGCAGCTCTGTGCCACCCGGTCACCTTGGAACCCGGAGTAAAACTAGAACGTTTTTCGCATGTGGCTACAAGCCAATCCACATGGAAGTTATCAGCCACATTTTGGACAGTTATTTGTTGGTAGTCCTCGTGGTACTCATGCCTTGTGCGGCATACTGAGGCTGCTGAACGGGGTGCTCCCGACCAACTCTTGCTTTATTGTGCAACAATCATCGATGAATCGAACATCCCTCTTCTACAAGAGACTTCGTCGTAAAAGTTATCTTTAGTGACCGTTCTGGCTTGGGCATGATCCTTTTCGAAGGCCGCCGCATCCGCCCAGTCGGACGCCCCGTGCTCCATCCCAGACCCTCTCTTGCAGCCGTCTGGGGGGGGGCTCCTGTGGCAGCTGGGGCGGCGGAGAGCTGCCTTGCTTCGATTTTGGCCCTTCTGAGGGGGGGCGCTCCCGATGTATGGCGGACACTACCTGCTCAGTGCTTTTGGGCATGTTGGCTCATCCACCTGGCCCCCTCGGCTCATCTGACGCGGCGCAATGACCCCCCCCGCCGTAGTCACTCCGCCGTCGCTACTTCTGAGGCGCCCCCGCCTCCGCCGCGCCCAGCCCCACACCAGCGACCCGTAACTGAGGCATTCCCCAGACCCCCTCCCACCCGATGTCCTACGCGCGACCGCCCGCTTGCCCGCCAAACCCGTGGTGTTGGTTGGTGTCCATCGACCTCCCTGGAGCCGTGGTCGACCACGACCGCCATAGAGTGCCAGTCTCCGCCAGCCCCTACCCGTGCGGCGGGGGCTGACATATGGCTGGGACGCATCGCGCCATGGTGCTCAGCTGGATAGAGCAGCACAACGTCCACTCGCCACCATTGGCACCGGTGGTGACCCCAGTCCTCGCCGACGCAGCCCTCGCACCGACGGTCATTTGGAAAAGTGTGGGTATGGAGTCAGCCACAGCTGTGGTGGCGCCGACCGTGCGCGGCGTAGGGATATGTCATTGCGCGGGAGAGAGCAAATAAGAAGTGGGCGGTCGGCAGCCATGGACGCGGAGAGAGAGTGGTGACGGCTAGCCCGCAACTGCGGGATGGTTGAAGCTGGCTGAATAGAATGGAGCGATGGGTGTGGGAAAGTATCCGTCGTCGCCCTCCCAGCCCACATCTGACAGCGTTGCACCGGTGCGCAGGCAGCGGCTCCCGCCCTGGAGCTGTTTCGAGCTGCAGCGGTGTTGGAGACGCCCGGTGGTATAGGTTCCACATCCAGGGTGATACCGACCCATGTCTGGCTCTGAGTGTATCCTGCCGCGGTCTTCCATTCGTGATGGGGCGAAGGTGGCTCAGCCCTGTCGCTGCAGTCTGATGTTTACCGAAGTAGGGATTCGCAGGTCGTTGGCTAGCGCGGGGTGGCTCCGCGTAGCTGCCACTACGAGACCCACTGCCTTCGCGACTGTTACTCCGGCGCCCGCCGCTGATTGTGCAGGCTGGGGGTACCACGGAATAGGCTCTTCAGGCGTAGAGCTAGGCGCCGACCGATGGCCGCTGCGTCCTGGGTGCCCCCCTAAAGAGATCCAAGGCTGAGCGGAGGTCGCATGAGGTCCCGCCGCGGTCCACCCGGCGGTCGTGGTGGAGCACGCATCGCCACCAAAGTGGGGGCCTGTCGCCGCCGCGGGCGCGCGCACCGCCGCCGACCCCCACGGCGCACAAGCGGTGCCCCACGACGCCTCCGCCACAGCCTGCCATGCTGCCTTCCAGGTGCCCATTCCTCCTTCCTTCTCATGTTCCACCCCGTACTGACCCGCCAACCACCTCTTCCATCCACTTTCCACACACCCTCCAGCAACAGAGCAGTGTTCAACACTAGAAGACAAGGACGCAACATCCATGGCTGTTATGCACAACTAAACCAACCGCCCAACCATGCAAGTCCCGCCCCCGACGATCGCACACACAGAGCGCTACAAATCCTCGACGGGCGTGCTCGTATTGTCCACCTTCGGCAGTAGGCTGCAGGCATTCACAACTAACAAGCTATCCACATACAACACGGCGCTCATGCGCTGCTGCAATACATTCATGTCTGCTTGGCCGAAGCAGAGAGGGGCACCAAGCGACAAGCAATCGGCTGCCGCTAACACAAACACACCACAGCTACCGCCGTCGGACTGACGTGGAAGGCCAATGTCCATCACGCCCTCCCAGTCCTCAATCCCCCACACCCTCGCCACATCCTCCCCCAGGCGAGCCGCAACCTCATCCGACAGCCAGCGCCGCGCGGTCGCCAAGACATGCGCCGCCCCAACGCCGTGCATGGAGTCGTAGTACTGGAACCTCCGCGCCTCCACGTCGATGACCACGAGCACCCAGTGAAGGTTTCCGACGTTGACGGGGATGATCACGCGGTTGATGGTAACAACGTCAAGACCGTTCTTGAAGCCCCACGTGCGCACACCATTGTAGTCGTAGCAACCTGCACGCTCCAACAGACGCGAGAAGAAGAAGGTGTTGAACATGAACGTCCGCGGCAGCGACGCGGGCGTGACCGAGCCGCTCACCGAAGACGAGCTCAGCAGCTTGGCCCGATGGTTGACCAGCGCCACGAACGAGTTCATCAACTCGTCGTTAAGCCATCTCTCCCCGACCAACAGCCGGAAGTTGGCGACGGTGAGCGATATCTTGGCCTTGTTCTCCATGCGCACGCGCGCCGACGGCGGGCGGTCCGCAACCAAAGCGTCAACCGCCGCGGCATGCTCTTCGCTCAATGCTGTAGTGCTCAACGGCGACCAACGGGGCCCATCCGACAAACACTGCATCGCTGCCGCTCCAACTGCAGCTTCGTCAGGAAAATGGGCGGAGCCGCCGTCAGGACCGGGCGCGCCGTCGTCGACGGAAGCGGCGGCGCCATCGCCATCCACAGCCGCAGCAGGTGTTACCAAGGAGCCCGACTGGGGCGAGGTGCCCGCGTCGACCGAGCTCATCAGCTGCCCAAGCTTCACGGCCAAGTTCTGCTCGGTCTCGCGGCGCCCGTCGTCGGCGACGGAAGACTGGCAGTGGCACGTTGACCCCAGCTCACATCGGCGGGCAAGTTGGCTGTGGAAGAACGGCGCCAAAGGAATGTGGTCGATCTCGGCCTTGGGGTTGGCCGAGGCCAGCCGCTGGAGCTTGCGGATGTTCGTCATCGCCACTTGCACCATCTTGTGCGTCATGTACGTCGCCGGCTTCATGTACGCGAGGCTTGTACGGTTGGCCACCGCGATCGAGTGCGACACCTCGGCTGCCTGGGTGGCCACTCCAGCCGTGGCGCCCAAGCTCTCGTCCGGCATATAAATGGGGGAGCAGGTGTGGGTGATGGAGTGGGGGCGGTCGAGTATGCAACGCACGTTGTGGGCCCGCAGGATAGGACGCACGCGCCGCAGCGCGTTCTTGTCCAACTTGCACGCTACATCGTAAAAGATGACCTTGGGTAGTTGTGGGAACCGCTCCAAAACGATGGACAGAACCTCGCCGACGCTCTCTGCACGAAAGAGGCAGCGAAAGCCGAGCGTGATCACGTGCGGGCAGACGACATTGAAGACTCCCTGCGTGCTGCCGCACTTGAGGGAGAAAGCCTTACTGCACGCGTCGCCATCGCCCTCCACATCCGCTGCATGCTTGTCTTTGCCCTTGTAACCGACCCGTCGCTTAAGAGCCTCACTGTCCTTGATGCCCGGCCATACACGACTGAGGCCGGGGAAGGACTCAAAACTCATCATCGGGTTGTCCATGTCGGCGACGGTACCGGCGGGCTTCGTGGCCAGCCACGCCGCATGGTCGGCCGGCGTCGGTCGGCCGCCCCACCTGCGGCAGTACTCGGCGTTGATCCAGCCCCGGTCGAGCGTCTCCTTCTTGTTGGCGGCCGCCGCGAAGAGCTCGTCGACAGCCCGCTCCATGTCCACAGCGCGCAGCAACGCCGTGCCCAACGCGTAGCGGAAGTCGACGTCTTGGTCAATCTCTTCCGCGATCCAGCCGACAAAGTTGGTAAGGAAGCCGATGCCGTCCACAGCATCCGTCACGTCACGCCACTTTCCGGCGCCTTCGAGCCGTAACGAGTTGGCCAACAACCGCGCGGCCGCCTCGTCGTGCCCCTGAAACATGCCCGTGACGGTCTCGCCCAGCAGTGCTTGAAGGAAAGGGCGGACATGCAGCCACGCCCCATCGTCCCGCTTGGGGTACATCGCAAAGTTTGGCGCGCAGTGGCCGACCCTGTCGCGCCACGATTCTGACGGAAGCTTGGCGGGCGTCCCCCCGCCGCCAAGGGTGAGGTTACCTTCCTCGTCCTTGCGCAGCTTCGACTCGAGGCCGGTGCTCGGCGTCGGCTCCTCAGGGTCCGCAGCAGCGCCGCCGACGGCCGCCCGAGCTGACGCGGCCACTTTTGCCGCAGGAGCTGCTCGACCAGCAGGCGCCCCGCGTGCCTCACCACCGGTGCCGCTTGTCTTGGTGCCAAAGGGGAAGAAGCGGAAAAAGAGGCGAGCAGCGGTGGTCTCCACGCTCTTCCGGTCGTTAGTGACAATGTTCTTGTTCCACGCGTCGAGGAGTAGCGTCTGCGGGGCCGTAAGGGCCACGGCGGAGCGAAGCACCTTGCTGATGGCGGCGCGCAGTTGGGCGGACTGCACGACGCAAAGCACCGACGCCGCGATGTCGAGAACGGGTACCTCCTCCTCGTGGCGGGCCGGGTTGACGTCGTCGGGGTCGGTGCAGACCAAGGCCTGCCCGTCAATGACGACGAACTCGGGATTGGGACCACAAATGGGGCAACAATCTGCCTCCGCCGGGATTACGAAGGTCCTCAGCATGGCCATCCCGAACTTGACCACGTCTTGCCGCCGCAGCGGAAAAGAGAGCACGTCCGACGTCAAGTGCCGCGTCGCGGCCGTGTAGGTGGAGCGCGCGGTGATCATGTAAGAAAACAACTTGTCGAGTAGAGCACGTGTGAAGACGACCCACCGACGCTGCTTGTCCCGCCGCCGCAGATTGAGCAGGGCCTCCATGCTTCCGTCGTACTCCACCTGTCTCTTGCAATTCGCTCCGTCACACTCCCAGCGCCCCACGAGCGTCTTTGACAGAAGCGCAGCACACAAAAAGACCAGACCATTCCATCACAAGCAGGTAGCCAAGGTGCAGAGGGTTAGAAACGGTACGCTGGCATGCATCCTCAGAGAGAGAACACCAGAAATATAAGCAGCAAGCCGACTGACATACAAGCGAGCAATGAGGGGGCCAACATACCTCAATAGCAGGCGCCGTGGCATGATGCGTGTATAACACCGCCCGCTCCTTGACAATGACGTGCCGATCCTCCCGCATACTACCACAGCTGCCGCAGTACCGCTCGACCGGCACAATGGTGCGAGGGTGTATCAACCAGAGCCCAACGCAGCCGTCCATAATGCTGCTGATCTGCTCCAAGTCGCTCGCCCGACTGACGCCTGCAGTGGAGCACCGCCGCGCAAACAGCCCCCGCAAGTCGGCCGTCCGCGCCCAAATGACCCCTGACTGTATCTCACCCACGCACGGCAAAAGGTTGCGACGGACACGAGCGGCCACCGCGGCTTCGGCCGCGTCGCTGGACGCCCGATCCGTGTCGCTGGGCTCCGACTCGATGCCCGCGTCCTCATTAGCAGGCTCGTGAGGCACGGGGGCACAGTCTACGGCGGCGGCAGGCTTGACCTTCCCGACCTTGGCACACGGGTCCTTCGCCGCATCGGAGGCATCCATTGCCCGGCGCTCCGTGTTGAGAGTGTGGGGGAAACCCCCTGACAGGGGAGACACGACCCCCCGGCATGAGCCGGGGACGGGTCGTGAACAGTCACGCAAC
>ENA-ORXR01004107-ORXR01004107.1-marine-metagenome-genome-assembly--contig:-NODE-4107-length-12403-cov-11.587376_pt1 | contig 12403 bp, 5 predicted proteins | sample MGYA00237866_ERZ511479 | MGnify/ENA metagenome assembly ERZ511479 | reverse complement strand
CTCGGCTTTGGGGTGCGCGCGGCGCGGCGGCCGCCCGCGCGCGCGCGCGGCCGCGTGCCGCCGCGGGCGGCCGCGACCGCCGCCGCGGGGGCGGGCGGGCGGGCGCGGCCGCTGCGCCGCTGCGCCGCGCCGCGCGCGCGCCGCGACTGGGGCGGGGCCCCGCCGCCACCCGGCGCCGCGCGTGGGGTCACCCCGGCGTGGCCCGCCGCCGACGGTCGCGGGGGGGGGGGGGGGGGGAGGCGGCCGGCATGGCCGACGCCGACCGCCGCGAGATGACCCTTTTCCATACAAGTAGAGAACTTTCGACGACTGCTTCGTAACCTCGCACAAGGGGGGGTGTTTTGCGGCAGGGCATGAGACGCACGTGGGCTCGCCCCGAGGAGAGACCGGCGCCCCCGCCATGTGCCCAGAACGGGCGAATCCTTACAAAAACCAAACCCGACCCTGAACCCGAGGTCCTCTTTCGGCTAGAGTTGAACGCGGTGGGGACAATAATGTGGGTGGACGAGCAATAGTATTTACTCTCCGTTCTACTTGGTAGAACTTGATTGAGAACTACATTTGTGACGTTACTTGTGACGTGAATACTCCAATCTGAACCATGTTTTCATTCTTGACGAGGGCGCGTGACGAGAAAGCGGCTGCCGTGGAGATAGGAATCGCCCGGATCCGCATTCACAAAATTTCGTGTGAATATGCTTGTGAACGAGGGGGGGGGGGGGGGGGGGTGGGGGGGGGGGGGGGGGGGGGGGGGGGGGGGGGGGGGGGGGGGGGGGCTCGCTCCGCTCGCCCGCTTCGCTGGCTTCAAAGGAGCCGGTTAAACCGAGGATTTTGCGCAGCGATTTCATGATTATCATCCGCAATCCGTGGCTTTCAGCATCACTGACGGATCCGCCCCGCAGATGCGCCTCCCGGAGCCTTGCACTGTACAGCGTGGCAGATCGGGACCAGGAGATCGATTGGCAAAAGCGCGCGCGGTCCACGTCGGTTGGGGCCAGTTCCACCTCAACGCGCGCCCCAACGACGCTTCCGTTGCCGTTGTCCCGCCCATTCTCGGTCCGCCGCCCCGATCCATTTGCGCGCCTTTTGTGTCGATGCCATGGTGCCGTCTTCGTCCCCGTCTTTGTCCCGGCCGTCGCCTGGTGTGCCTCCTTCTCCGTCCGCCCGCGCGTACCCGCGGTATCAGCCGCATTGCCGCACACGTTCTCATCCTTTGTAAGTTGCTCGTGATCTACGCACCTCGTGAATCTCTTTCCTGCGCGCGGATGTGGGTCACGCTGTGTCGAGTGTTTGTCGTTCACGCGTGAATCATGCGGATGCCGCTCGAGCACGCAGACAGTAAGACATTGGGAACAGACCTTGAGCCGGAGTGGCATATGAAGGTCGTTTCTGACTCTCTACTGCGACTGTATTTCTCTGTCCTGCCAACGTGTGCCTGGTGTCATCATTACGACATTTTCCACCATGTCTTCTTCTACAGGCCATGGTTGAGAGCACTGGAGCCGCCGACAAGGTCAAGGTAGGGGCGGAGTACGTGCGCTTCTTCCAGTCGCTCGGCATTGACGACGAGCAGAAGGCGGTATTCCTAGCGCGCTTGCTGCAGGAGTTCTTCATGGTAGCGGCCAAGCTGGACAACCACCTTTCACCGACGGGGGCTACGCTTCACGTTGCGGTCAGCCGCATGTGTGAGGCAGACAACCCCACCGACGCCCCGCAGCATCGGTGGATTCGCGTTATTGATCGACTTGGCTTCTTCGGTGACGAGGACGACCATGCCAGTCGAGTCGTCAATATCGGGCTCTCTTATGCCTACCGCCACAAGGAGCTCAACGCCGTGTCAGAGGGCAACGCCCTGCGGCTGCAGGAGCTGCGGCTGTCGGCAGTCACCGACCCAGTCGGCAATGCCGCATCGAGATCCCAGGTTGCCATCTCTAGTGGTGGCGTCGTTGTCGCTCAACGGCACGGTGCCGCGAAAGCGTCGCGTGGTCCTGCCACTGGTGGGGAAGCTCCCTCCTCTGGCAAGGGCCAAGGTGGAGATTGTGTTGGGGGTGTCGGACGGGCCGCTGATGGGACCTGTGACGGTACTCCAGCCGGCCAAAGTTTGGACGTGCCCGCCGGTGGTGTGGTCATCCGCGGTCCCCCGGCGGGTGGCGTTCCTCCGACAACCGGTGATCCTCCACATGCAAGCGGCGCAGCTCCTCTGTCCTCCGAGGATGCCGCTCTGCTTCGTGACGGTGGGGTGGTGGTGGCCACGCGGGCTCCCCATGGAGGCCCCACATCTCGGGCTGCTGGCATCCCGGCGGCCAACGACGGGGCAACATCTGTCGTCGGGGGGTGCCATTGGGGGACTGGCAACGTGGCTGCGGTCATGGACGTGGCCGCGCCTGACGTCACAAAAATTGTTTCCGCCGTGCAGCCAGTCATCACACCCAACGACGCCGCCGTTCAGTGTGTGACTCAAGTGTTGGAAGGGCTGTCGGGCCGAGAGGACTTGAGGCACGTCCTGCAGCAGCTCGTCAATGACAGCCTTCTATGCCTGGCCCGGTTACTGGGCGGGGCGTCGGCTGGGTACTCGGCGGGCGTTCTTCCAGCGGACCTGGAGCTGTCGTGGCCTGGTGTTCGACGTTTCACATCCAAGTGGTGGCCAGTTTGGGAGGTAAGCACGGACGAGCCCGCAACTCTACCCCCGGACGGCACCTTAGCGCACAAGGTGCACACGACGCGACCGGCGCTCTCAAGCAGGTGGATGATTGACGTCAACATGACTTCCATCAACCCAGTGCTCCTGCGCGCCACGGTCATGTGCCGGCGGTACAACAAGAAAGACATGCTCGACCTCGTGCGCGTCATGCGCGTCGGACCGGGCGTCAAGTACCCAATCAACGTGGCTTTGGCTGTCATGCTGCTCTTCGGCACGCAAGAGGAGCACTACTGCACGGTGCTGGCCGAGCTCGCCTCGGCCGGGCGCCCCATCGTCCCAGCCGTCGTCCCCATCTTATCGGCCGCTTGCCACGCGTTTGAGTCTAGCGGGCTTGGGGCGGCGGAGGACGCATCGTCCCCAGACGATTCACACCCATCGGCTGCTGCAGATGCGAGCTCCGGTGCTGTTGAAGTCGGTGGTGCAGCAGAGCCGTCAGGCACAGGTCGGTCGTCGTTAAGAGCTGCTACGCCAACTGTCGACGTCAACTCCATTGGCCCCGGCGCAATGACGATGGACGAACGCTACGCGGAGATGGAGCGTCTCCTGGAAGAAGAGAAGACTACCACTGCTGGCGTCAGTCGCGCTCGCCGAGTCGCCGCTCGTCGCAATGCTCGCGCGCCCCCCTCGATGGCTGCAGCGATGCAACTTCCTGCACGCGACTCCTCGGTTGCTTCCCTGGCGACGGAATGCACTGCTCCCGAGCAAGACGAGGACGCGCCCTTGGCGAAACGCCGCCGTGTTGCACAAGCTCCTCCCAACGGGGCTGGGACTGCTGAGCGGCGCCTTGCTAAGCAGCGCGGAACTGCTAGCTTGGCTTTGATCTCCCTGTGCCCCCCTCGACGTCCAACATGTCCACCTGGCGCTGTTGCGGATCCTAAGCGCGCTCAAGCTTTCCGGCTCGTCGGGTCGACCGTTGGCGCTCGACAACGTCGGCCTGATTCACGGAGCGAGGAAGTCGCTGGTGTCACCAACGGCCCGAGGGACTGTGTGATCGGGAAGAGCCATGCAAACACTGGCGCCCGTCATGCCGCGTGCGATGAGGGAGACAACCGCCAGGCAGCCCCCCCCAGACGGTACCGAGTCGCACTGAGCGCGGAGCTCATGGTCACTGGCTTGCACCACATCCGTGGCGACGGGGTTGGTCAGCCAACACACGGCTTCGGCCGAGGTAGCAAAGGAGCAACAGGTAAGCAAACCCCCACAAGCAATCGCCAACAGCCGCTGAGAAATAGCGACGGCATCCGACGCCCTCAGCAGCAACGACGTCTCGGCGGTGATCATCGCCAAAAAGGCATGCTCGGGGGTGGCCAGAGACATGGTCGCGAGCGCACGTCACTCGTCACGATGCACGTCCTCAGACAAGAGGGACGTCCAAAAGGAGAGACAGCAAACAACGAAGACAGTTCGGGGTGTCCTCGGCATGCACCTCCCCACTCAAGAAACCCCCTCTCCTCAGCGCCACTCGACGCAAGAAGCGTTGCAATCGAGGTATCCACTCTCGTACTTGCGCAACCGCATGAGAAGCAACGACGGGGGAGACGGCTCGCCAAGTAGCGCCGGCCAAAACAAAACGCGACAGAGGGGCAGCGAGCTCTTGCACGGAAAACGGAAAGGCGCGTTGACCGATGAAAGGGCCCCTCAGTCGGTACGGAGGTGGTTACGACCAAACAGGGGGTACGGGCGGGGGTCCGGGCGGGCTCGGGGCGGGCCCTCTATTGAGCGGCCAGTGGGCTGGCGGGGCGGACGCGAGAGCGGAGGGCGGGCATTCGGGCCGGGCGGATGAGCGGGCGGGCCCTCTATTGAGCGGCCAATGCACTGGCAGTGGGCCAACGGGGCGGACGCGAGAGCGGAGGGCGGGCATTCGGGCCGGGCGGATGAGCGGGCGGGCCCTCTATTGAGCTGCCAATGCACTGTCAGTGGGCCGGCGGGGCGGACGCGAGAGCGGAGGGCGGGAATTCGGGCCGGGCGGATGAGCGGGCGGGGAGGGCTGGCTGAACGGAGCTTCAACACGCGCCAAACGCAGTCGATGTAAACTAGACTGACAGCAACTTCATTTCGTCTCAGTGCTGACAGTCTTAGCTTCTCTAGGGTTCGTGCGTCAACCAGGACTACAGATCACAGCCGAGAACTCTCCCGGGGCACAGATCACAGCAGGGACCAGAGACGGCAAGTATGGAGCGTAGTTACACTGTCATCGAAAGCAATCGACTGAAAATTGGTGTTTCACCCTGATCGAGAGCATTGAAATTCACAACAGCCCTCTCCAAGGCATAGACCAGAGGCATCCAGCCATACGAGATTGCCGCCATGATACTGAATTAACATTCTTGCCTCCAGCATAGACGTACTTGGCACTACAATTGAGCGGAATGCTGCGGCAGCTTGGGGACTTGATGAGTACCTCTGCTATGGGATGGGGGGCCATAGGGCACGTGCGGTCCACCACACTGCCTGAAAGAGCCTCTTTTTGACAGGACAAAGCACTATAGGAACCCGACGCAGCTCATCGAGTACAGGCCAGAAGGGGCTTGGAATAGCACTCCGGTCAAGCGCTTGGCTTGCACATTAGTCCTGGTCGCCGCTGTTTTGGGGCTGCGCTTGGCATGGAAACACAAGCCGGGTGAGTTGGCATCATGGGCCACGACACACTCTCCAGTGTACGCAAACAAGTACGGTTCTCTCTTCAAAAGGTTCTTGACCAAGCTCGCCGATGCACAGAGAATGCATCAGCAGAGGGTACAACAGCGTCAGGCCCCCAACCAAGGAGACCCAGACCGTAGGTTATGCGTCGGGCACAACACCAGGTTTGGCAGCATGGTGCTCCCGGCTGACTGAAACCAACGGGGTGAGACTGCAGGAGATGAGCGTTCTGCATGATCACTGTGTGCCCTATTGGCTTGTTGCTTGCAGTCGTGCCGGAGCATCTCAGCGTGGAGCACCTTAGTTCGGTGAGGCACGTGTAGTGCCAGTAGGGCCAATGATCTTGACAGTCACGCCACCTGACGTACCTTTGTGGAACACTCAGAGCCCGGAGACGTCACGCCATTGGTATCGCAGTCTCAGTGCCGCGGACTTGAGGAACTCCGTTTGAGACCGGCGTGCATACAGCTCGCGAGCGACGCACTCGGCGCTCGACGGCGGTGTATACAGGCTGCTCCTTTATCTAGCCAGATAGTTTGCACAGACCTGTAGAGAAGCAGTGCGTTCCTCACAAAGAAGCCCTAGTGTGTAGAGCTGGTGCACCTGCAAGCATTCGGCTTTAGCGCGACCACTACAGAAGAATGAGATGGCAACATGATTTGTGTTGCCGGTAGTGCTGCCTACTGTACGCCTGGTAGCACCCGGTGTCTCAGCCGGCCACATGTTCACGCTCGACTACACGATGACAGAATAGTGAGCACTCAAACAGCGACGACCCACAGCCCTACAAAACCTGGCCGTCACCGCAATGAGCAGGAGAACAAGTGTCTTCGCATCGCAACCTCGTACCACAAAACGATGCCGGCCCTTTTTTCCAATACCCACGCCAGGCTCCGCTCCCGAAAGCATCGCCCTTTGCTGCAACCATCTTATATAACATTAGAGCGAGGACACTGCCACAGTCACGTTGGACTTTTCAGACTCCACCCGCCCAGCTATCCCCTCGACTGTACTCGCCTCCTTCACGTTAAAAACCAGCCACGCATCCACCTCGACGCAACCCTCTAACCACCACTTGAAGCGGATGCGGCCACTAACTCGTGGTTGTCCCCGTCTTCCTCGTCAAGCAGCTCCTCCACACCTGCTGCATCATCGTGGTCATTGCCGCCGACGCCGTCGCTGGCGCTGCCCTCCTCCAGGGCGTCAACATTTGAGAACTCGTCAGCGTCACCGGCCTCATCGTCTTGGTAGGCCTCTACGCCGTTGTCCGCCTCAGCAGGCTCATTGCCTTGTCCGTCGTTGGCTTTCCCCTCCATCTCGCCGGCAAAGGAAATCGACTCAGCATCATACACCTCCGCAGTCCGATCTAAGCCCGGCGCATGCGCCACCAAGTCCAGGTCCGCCAGCGACGCGGTGGTAGACTTAAGCGCTCCAAAAGGCACGTGCCCGACCGACGTGAGATCATCTGACACCAGTGACAAAGCCATGCGGTTCCGCAGGACCGGGACGTCGGCTTGGGTAAAAGAGACAGGCGCGCCGGTTGACAGACAGTCGGCTGCCGCAAGGACGAACACGCCGCAGCTGCCGCCGTCGGTCTGCAGCGGCCACGACGACTCGGTGACCGTCGGCCAGTTCTGAATCCCCCACTGCTCGGCGACATCGGCCCCGAGCCGCGTGGAGACCTCGTCCTGAAGCCACCTCTGGAGCAGCGGCATGACTGAGGCGCGGTCCTCGCCGCGCAAGGAGTCGTAGTAGTGCAGGCTCCGGTCACGCACGTCGATCGCCACCAAGACCCAGTGGGCGTTGTCGATGTTGACGGGCACCAGTATCAAGTCAACGTCATTGACTCGGAGGTTGTTCTTAACCCCCCATCGCCGGACGCCATCGTAGTCGTAGCTCCCGGTGCGCTCCGACAGCCGCGAGAAGAAAAACGTCCCAAACATGAAGGACAGTGGGAGAGTCGACGCGCTTGTCCGAATCTGGGCCTCTCCGTCTCGACCGGCCGTGACCAGCCCCAGCTCCCTTGCCGCACTGTCGCGGTGGTTTATGAGCGCCACGAAAGAGTTCATGACCTCGGCATTCAGCCAAGAATCTCCACGAAACAGCGCAAGGTCCGCCGCCGTCAGCGTCACGCGGGCCTTGTTCACCACCCGCACCGGACTGTCGGGGGAAGGAAGAGCAGCTAGCGCGGACATCAATGCTGTCTCAGTAGGTGACAAAGCGGTTCGGCTGATAGACGCGTACCGCCTCTCCGTCGCAGGAGAGCGGCGGCTCCCATCGCTGTCACCAAGAGCGTCCCGGTCTCGCCTCCGAACAGGGCTCCTTCGGGTGCCGTCTGAAGGTAGAGCAGGAAGGCCTACATTGCACTCTTGCATTTGACGGGTCGTCGTCGCCATCGTCGCGACACGATTGGCAGCCGTGTTGTCCTTGTCCTCCAACATGACCGCAGATGCACCAAGATCGGGTAGAGATGCATCCTCAGCCGCAAGCGATTCAACAGCTCTACCCTCTGCCGCTAGAGACGGTTGACACTGGCAGGCCCAGCCGCGCTCACACTTGCGAGAGAGCCGCTGGTGGTAGAAAGGGGCAAGTGGAACGTGATCGTTTTCACCGGTCGTGTCGGAGAACAGCCGCTGGAGCTTGCGCACGTTCATCAGCGCCACTTGAACAATCTTGTGCACCATATAAGTCGACGGCGCCATGTACGCCAGGCTTGTTCGGTTGCCAACGGCAATCGAATGCGACACCTCCGCGGCCTGCGTCGCCACGCCGGCTGTCGAGCCCAAGCTCTCGTCGGGCATGTACACCGGGGAGCACGAGTGGGTGATCGAATGCGGACGGTCCAGGATGCACCGGACGTTGTGCTCGCGCAGAATTGGGCGCACCCGACGAAGGGCGTTCTTGTCCAGCTTGCAGGCAACGTCGTAGAAAATAACCTTAGGAAGCTTGGAGAAACGCTCCAGCACAATAGAAAGCGCCTCGCCTACACTCTCCGCCCGAAACAGACAACGAAAGCCAAGCGTGATCACATGAGGACAGACGACATTGAAGACCCCTTGCGTCAACCCGCACTTGATCGAAAAGGCTTTGTTGCATGCATCACCATCACCCTCCTTGTCGGCAGTGTGCCTGTCCTTTCCGCGGTAGCCAACGCGCCTCTTGGCTGCCTCCGAGTCCTTGATCCCCGGGCGGACACGGTCAAGGCCAGCAAAGTGCTCGTAGCTCACAAATGGGCTGTCGGCGACAATACCACTGTCAGTCGACTGAAGAGTCCGCCATCGCCGGTAGTCAGCGGGTGTAGGAGTCCCTCCCCAGCGCTTGCAGTACTCGGCGTTCACCCAACCGCGATCGAGGACCTCCTTAGAGTTGGACACATGGTTGAACGCCATGTCGACGGACGCCTCCCTGTCTGCTGCTTCCACGAGCAGACGACCCACGGACTGGCACAGACGCTCGTCGGCGTCAATGTCGTCCGCAAACCGGCCCACAAAGCTGGCGACAAACCCGACGCCGTCGAGGGAGCCGGTAACATTCTGCCATTCCCCGTTGCGCTTGAGGCGCATGGTGTTGGCGACGAGTCGCACGGAGCGCTCGTCGTGCGCCTGGAACATGCCAGTCACCGTCTCAGCGAGAAGGGCTTGTAGGAAGGGAAGGGCAGCAAGCCAGGCGCCGTCATCGTGACGAGGGTACAGCTCAAACCGAGGCGCGCACATTCCGGTTCGGTCGCGCCAAGCATCCACCGCCCGTTTCGCAACCGGCCCCGAGCCACCGAGAACGAGGTTGCCTTGGTCATCACGCCGCACTGCCGCCTCTAGTGTGCGGTCTCCAGTGGGCTTGCGCTTGCGGCGGCCGCTAGGAGTCTCTGCAGCCGGCGGGGCCTCCGCTTCCTTGGGGATGGTCTGCGGTTGCTCGGCGGCCGCACGCGATCGGAGGGGAAAGAAGTGGAAAAATGTGAAAGCAGCGGCACGCTCGACAGCAGGTGCTTGTGGATTGGTCATGTCCTCGTGCCAAGAGCGCAACAGATGCTGCTGCGGCTCGGTCAACGCGGCAGATGTGCGGACAACCTTGGTGATGGCGGCGCGTAGGGGCGCATGCTCAACCAGACAAAGCTTCGACGTAGGAATGTCCAGCACAGGACAGTCCATGTCAAGCCGCTTGGGGTCAACGTCGTCAACGTCTGAGCAACCAAGTGCTTGCCCGTCAATGATGATGAACTCCGGGTTCGGACCGCACCTCGGGCACCGCCCGGTCTCGGGGGGGATAGTGAAGATGCGCAACATGGCGGTCCCCAGCTTGGCGACATCCTGGCGACGCAGGCGAAAACACTGAACATCACCCGACAAATGCCGCGTGGCCGCCGTGTAGGTGGTTCTTGCGGCGATGATGAATGAGAAGAGCTTGTCGAGAAGAGCCCGTGTGAACGACACCCACTGCTTCTTGACGTTTCGGCGCCTGAAAGAAAACAGTGCATCTGCACGGCCGTCGTACTCGACAACTCGCTTGCAGGTGGGCGAGTCACACCGCCAGTGGCCGACGACCGCCTGCTCGAGACATCAAACAAGAAAGTACGTACGGTGCCAAGCGCATCCCAAGAGAGTGAGGAGACAACTGCCGTGGTCAAGATCCGGCACAGTCAGAAACCGTGCGCAGGCGCGCACGGAGTGGCAAGGCGTCCGCAATTATAGATGCACATTGGTCCTTCCCTTCCCATGATCAGAGGTCGACGTACCTCAATAGCGGGAGCGGACGGGTGGTGAGTGTAGATGATGGCACGCTCGGGTGTCACTTGGACGTCAGCTCCTCGTTCGGTCCCACAGCTCCCGCAATGGCGCTCGACGAGCACTTCGCTGACGTCCCGGATGTGTCCGAGCCTCAAAGAGACTTGGAACAGGTCCATCAGCAACTTTCTGTCATCGGAGATCCCCGGCTTCAGCGCAGCTGCGGGCTTTGAGCGGATGGCTTCCCAGTCGGACGTCCGTGCCCACACCTCGGCGTCAGCCATCTCACCGCGGCACGGTAAGAGATTGCGCGGGTTACGTGCAGCGACCATCTCCTCAGGGGAGTCCCCCTTGTCACGAGATGTGTCAGACGGCAGCTTCTCGATGCCTTCGTCCTCATCTTCAGACGACAAAAAGCGACGACGGGTAGATACCGCAGATGGTGCCTTCACGACCATCCCAGCGGCGCGCCTCTCGGCGCTGGCTGCACCGAGCTCGGCGAGACGCTTGGAATGAAGAGGGCGGGAAAACTTGACGTGTCCACACCGCCCGCGGAAGCGACGACAGCACGGTGCCACACACGATGCCACGTTAGCAGCCGAGAAGTTGACGAGGGAGTAAACCCTTTGGTACAGGACGACCCACACCGCCGAGGTGCCGTACTGCCTGCACACCGCGTAGTTCTTGGCGCCAACGACTAGCTGCATTCTCGCCTGGAACTTGCTCAAAGGCACGCGTGCCGCCGCAAGAGCCGCACGTAGAAGCCGCACGTGCTTGCAGTCGCTGCTTCTGGACGACACCGACAGGAGGAGCGCATTCTGTGTCCCACCGAAGCAAGAGCACAGCAGGCCACCACGAGGTGACACCCACAGCACGGCGTCCCGCTTGCTTGCCCCGAGCCGCAGAAGGACAGCACGAGAGCCGGACGTCGGGTCGCCGACGACAAAGGCGCTCACGGGGCTCGCGCGCTGGCCAACCAGCGTACTTGAAGGGAGGCCGCATGCCCGACGAACGCAGGCAGTCAAAGCCACCACCGCTGACTGGTCGACAGTGAGCCCGTCGTTCGCCCGTTCATGGCGCCTGCTCGGCAAATGAAGAGGCACTCTAGGTAGATGTGTGTCATCCGGGGGGGAAGGTGCAGACAAAGGAGCAGGATCATCTCCTCCATAAACGTCTCGAGAAGGTGCAGGTACGGGGAGCCTCAAGCGTTGAGGTCTGAAAGTTGGCGGTTCGATCGTGCTTCGTGGCTTCGAGCCGCGAGCAAAAGACGGACTGGCTGGCGCGCCTGCCACCGGCCTTGCTGTCAAGCACGCAGCCCACCCCCGGCTGGCAGGTTTGCTCTTGGAGCCCGCAGCAGCCGCGACGACGACCTTACCCAAGCCCAGTGAAGGAACGCCACCGGCAGTGGGAGCGGACGGTGGCCGCGCCGGAGCACGACCGATCAACGGGAAAGAGACCGGCAGGTGAAACTTGGGCGCGGTGTCATCGTCTTCCATATTGTGCGCGGCCAAACAGCCGCATCAACGCGGCAAGCTGTGCAGAGGGATACCAAAGCAGGGCCGACGCCAAAGGGAGTGGGCACAGACAGCAGCTCAGACGCGAAGAGTACGAGTTGTCAGCTGCAGCACGACAGAAAAAACAAAAGAAGAACGAAACAGCCACTCATGAAAATCACATGGAGTAGCCGAGGGGCCGCGATTGCCGCGGCCAGCAGCACCCACAGAGAGCACCCCGATACCAAGAGCGCATGCCCGAGAGAGAACCGCGAGCACAATGGATCAGAAACATACAGTGGTGGACAGAGCCGACAATCAGAGCGTGCTGCAGATGGACGGCGAAATGGCTGCAGCGGTTGCATGAAGGATGTAGTGTCATACGGCGTGGGGTTCAGGGCTGGGACGTCACGAGGTAACATGAAGGAGACGCCTGAGGTGGTAGACGAAGAGCTGTTGAGGTGGGCAGGGGCGGCTGTGACGATCACCGCCCACCCACCCACAAGAGAACAGAGATACCATAGGGAGGCCACTTAAATTGTCAGCAGAATCAGCCGACAACAGAGTCAACCAATCAACACTGCCGGCCAATGCCAGCAATCGGCCAGCACGCACCCGCCAGAGGGGGAGCGGTCAAAGGACCCGTCAGAAGAGTGGGCCACGCGAGGGCTACTGTACGGGCAAGGTTTTGAATGCGCCACCAACAATGAAGCGTCATCACGTCACCCAATCAAATCGTCGTGTCTCCGACAGCAATCGTCGAGCAAGCACCCGCTAGTGTCTATTCCCCCGACACATAGGATCAAATGATCCTCACTTTACGGGCGCTTCCATCCACACAAATTCAAAAG
>ENA-ORXR01004106-ORXR01004106.1-marine-metagenome-genome-assembly--contig:-NODE-4106-length-12404-cov-9.611422_pt1 | contig 12404 bp, 5 predicted proteins | sample MGYA00237866_ERZ511479 | MGnify/ENA metagenome assembly ERZ511479 | reverse complement strand
GGGGGTGGCTATGGCGGAGGCGGGGGTGGTTATGGTGGCGGCGGTGGTGGCTATGGTGGAGGCGGCGGTGACTATGGCGGCCGCTTTGGCGGCGGCGGCGGGCGGGACCGTGGCGGCAGCACTCTGGGTGCCAACCTGCGTCCTATCACCAACTGGTCGGAAATGCAGTTGCCGCCGTTTGTCAAGGACTTCTACATGGAGCACCCAGACGTGACGCGGAGAGACGATGGGACCATTGCGGACTTTCGCGCCCGCCAGGAGATCAGCGTCGTCGGCCGCAATATCCCCAAGCCCGTGGAGTCTTTTGAGGAGGCCTCCTTCCCGGATTACGTGCTGGAGGAGATCACCCGCTGCGGCTTTAAGGCACCGACGCCCATCCAGGCGCAGGCGTGGCCCGTGGCGCTCAGCGGCTACGATGTGATTGGCATTGCTGAGACGGGGTCGGGCAAGACCTGCGCCTACATCCTGCCGGCCATCGTGCACATCAACGCGCAGCCGTTCTTGGAGCCCGGCGATGGCCCCATTGTGCTGGTGCTTGCGCCGACGCGGGAGCTGGCCAACCAGATCCAGCAAGAGTGCACCAAGTACGGGTCAACATCCCGCATCAAGAACACGTGCGTGTACGGTGGGATGCCCAAGTCGGGTCAAGCCCGCGACCTGAACCGCGGGGTGGAGATTTGCATCGCCACGCCTGGGCGGCTGATTGACTTCCTCGAATCGGGGACGACCAACCTGCGTCGCGTCACTTACCTGGTGCTCGACGAGGCGGACCGGATGCTTGACATGGGCTTTGAGCCGCAGCTGCGCAAGATTGTCGGTCAAATTCGACCCGACCGGCAGACGTGCATGTTCACCGCCACCTGGCCCAAGGAGGTGCAGGGCTTGGCGCGCGAGTTCCTCAAGGAGAACCCCATCCAGGTGCAGATAGGATCCATGGACCTGGCGGCTAACCGCAACATCACGCAGGTGATCGAGGTGTGCGCCGAGTACGACAAGCGCAACAAGCTCTTCCGGCTACTGGACAAGTTTAAGGACACAGGCGGCGGCAAGGTGCTCGTCTTCATGGAGACGAAGCGCAAGTGCGACGAGATTACCAACGACCTGGTTCGCGATGGGTGGCCAGCGGGGGCGGTGCACGGCGACAAGACGCAGCAGGAGCGGGACCGGGCTATTGGCGAGTTCAAGTCGGGTCGGACGCCCATCCTGTGCGCAACTGACGTTGCGGCGCGTGGTCTGGGTACGTTTTTTCTCTCCTATTTTCCTGACATGGGCGTTATTCTTGGTTGGTTCTTGTTGTTGATATTGTCTGCGCACTGATGGCATGTTGGGGGGTGCAGCGTTTTGTCGTTGACTTCCAACTGGGACTGAGTAGCGGCGAGCAACGGGGCATGGCGGACGATCGAGACGGACGGCTACGTGGCGATTTGAGGCGGCAGTACCGGCGTTGCCCGTGCGGCTGCGGCAGTGGTCCTCCCGGCGGCGACGTTAGCTGTGTCGGTGCCGCCGTGGCCCCGACGTCGGAACCTGGGCAGCCGGGCTCGGTTGCATACCTCTGCACTCGCAGTCTCTAGAGAGGAAAGGAGCGACGCCGCGAGCGGCCTCGCGTGCTCAAGCGCGCCCCGTTTGTGGTGTTGCTTTTTCCTTGCAGGGGCTGCGGGGCGCTCTCAGTCGCCATGATTGTGTGCGCCTGGAGGTGTGATGACCGTCTGACCCTTATGGGAGGAGGGACGGTGTTGTCGGCGTGCAACGGGGCTGCTGACTGCGTGCGACTGCGTGCGATGACGCGTTGCGCTCACGAGGTGGATAGCTGCTTGCCGTGGCCTCCAACTGCGTGTGCGAGTGCTTCGTGACGCGCTGTGGCACGCCATCGCATGTGGTGGTCCGCTGCAGTTTGCTGTGGCGTGCGTCCGCGTGCCGCTGCCCGTCAACGTATTCCCGGCCACAGGAGAGTGTGTGCTCTGTGCTGGGTCGGAGGGGTGGGCAGCGCGTGTGGTCTCGCCTGGTCTCCTGCGCGCAATCCAGGCCTGTCCTGCTTGCTTTGCTAGTGGCCTAGTGCGTTCGCGCTTGGGATCCGTCGACTCGCCCATCCATGTCGTTGCTCAGGCTAGCCGCAGGTGCTGTCGTGCTGGGCTACTGTGTGGCACTGAGACCGCCTCCCTGCTGTCTGTTGCGTGACGTGCTTGCGTTCCTTGACGTGGGTCCTTGGGAGGCGCTTGCTTCCCATTACCATGCAGCCTTCCTCCTGCGTCGACCTAAGGGTGCCACGGCCTCCTGGTGCGCTTGGTGGTTTTGCCTGTGCCTGGCAGGCGTGTATGCCATTGGGGTGTAGTCTTCGTCCGACTGGTACCGTGCTCGTCTCTAGGGTTCTCCTCGAGACGGCGGCGTTTGGCGTGGTGCTTGTGCCAAGCGACTTGTCGTGAGATGCCGATTGCGGACTGGCCCTTGCCGTTGGTGCTGGTCAGACCGCCTCGCTCGTCTGCTCCTGCCGCACATGTGAGGCTGCTTCGAGCTCCGCCTGCTCATTTCCCTGAAGCGGTCTTTCCTCGCTCGCCTGTCCGAGGTGATCGCCTCGACTGTGTCTGCGGGCTTTGTGTCTTTTTTTTTTTTTTTTTTTTTGCAGCGGCTGGCGGCATTTGTTGGGCTTGGCTTGGGGTGTTGTTTGTTGTTTGGTGCTTGATGGGTGGTGTGGCGCTTGTGGTCAGGGTGCCAGTCATAGACCGTGGCTGGCCTGTCTGGCTGCTGTACATGGTGGTGTGCGATCTGTCTACTAACCCATCGCTTCGACCCCTGTACTGGGGCTGCTCTCTGTTCGCCTTGGATGACGACAGATATCAAGGACGTCATGTACGTGATCAACTTCGATTTCCCGAATAACGTGGAGGACTACATCCACCGCATCGGCCGGACTGGCCGCGCCGGCGCGAAAGGAACGGCCTACACCTTCTTTACGGCGGATAAGGCCAAGCACGCGAAGGAGCTGGCGCGTGTGATTACCGAAGCTGGGCAGCAGGTTCCTGCTGAGCTGTCGTCCATGTCTGGGGGCTTCTCGGGCGGCGGTGGCGGCGGTCGGTTTGGGGGTGGTGGCCGCTTTGGCGGCGGCGGCGGCGGTGGCGGCAGCTACGGTGGCGGCCGTGGTCGCTACTAACCGCCGCTCGCGGTCTGCGTTCCCGTACTTCACCAATGTAGGCGCAGCTGCTGCGAGTGCTCCCCTCTGATTTGCTGTATGTGGGATGCTCAGGTCGGGTGGTCTATTGGCGGTGCGCCTACTGGTGTAGCTTTGTGGAACGAGCCGGCCACAGTGTTCGTCGGCTGCAGCCGTGACCACCCTACAGTGTGTCCGGCTGGTGATGCTGCTGTACTTCTTGTCGCTTTTTCTCTGCGCGAGCTCGGTGTTTCTACTGCTCTTCGTGGCTCGGTGTTGGCGACTCCCGGTCGTCTCCCGGACGCGTGTGCTTGTTTTCTGGGCGCGTATTGCATGGTCTCTGGCCCGGCTCGTTCATCATTCGCGACGGGCGTGGCTGCACCTGTGGTGCTCTAGGATTTTGATTTGTCTTTTTGTTTTCTCGTGCCGTTCTTCATTTGCGTAGCCGTGTTTGTAGTCGTCTGCTTGGTCCTTGCCGAACACAGGGACCTGCTCGGTTTCACAGACGCTCCGCCGTGGATACCCACGTTGGTCGCTCTTCTCTTTGGTCAAGCCGTTCTCGTTCCTGCATCCCATGACAACAGAGGTACATTATCGTACGAGCACGCTCTGTTCAGCAGCACGGCTGCCGTGATCACCACGGGCCGTTGCCCCCGTCATCATGATTTGCAAGCGCTCCTGGCTCCCTCAAGACCATTGGAACGCTTGTTGACGTCAACGTTGTTTGCGATTTTACATGAGTGTTGCACCCGCTTCTCGGATGCTGCGGGCATGAAAGTGCCCACTGCTGCTCCTCTGATCTTTTCCAGTTTGGATGCATTGTGGTATCCATCAGTGAAGCGCTGGACGTGCGTAGCCGCTCATAGAGTCGAAAAGAAGCGTCGTGGGTTTTTTCTTTCAGTATTGGAAAATTTCCGAACCCACTTGTTTGTACACCTGTTCGTTCGCACACCAAATAATCTACGCTTCGTCTCCTGCCTGCAGGACGGTGAACTGCAAGAGAGGCAGGGTCGGCATGCCAACTCTACGACGGACCTGCGCCGCTTGCAACTGCTGGCGCTTGCGCGCGTCCTCCACGGCCGTGTCGGGACGCACAGCTCACCGCACGCCGACTGACAATGGCGCCAGCGGGCGCACCCCCGTGCGCCTCGTCGCGGCGATGCGTACAGGCGACGACGTCGGTGGCGACGCCGACCGCGCCGTTTGTACGTGGCCGCCGGCCCCGACCGCGCCCGCAATGGCGCGCCGGAACGGCGGCGGTGGTGGCGGCGGCAGCGGCTGGGGCAGGGGGGGGCTGGGTCCCGGCGGCTGGTGCGTCCGGGTTGGAGACTGACGTCGTCCCAATGCAGTCGGCCCGTCGTTGGCGCGCGCGGTTTCGGCGTTGACGGCCCGGCGTAGACCAGCCGACACGCGCTCCCGTGGCGCACGGTGGGGGTCGCGGTCCGCGCGACGGCGCCCAGTGTCCGCTTGTTCCCTCTTGTTTTGGTCTTGGTCTTGGTCGTCTCTGCCCAGGCGGTGACAACCACCGCCGTTGCTGCTGCCGCAGGGAGTGCCGCCCCGTGTCGCGTCGTTGCCTTTGGCCGCTGGCGTGCGGGTGGTGCGACACGGGACGCGCCGCCGACGTGACGGTTCGCGGTCCCGTCCCGCTCCCGCCCCGTCCTCCTCCCTCGCCCCCGCCTCTGCGTCTGGCGGTGGGGCTGCCGCTCGCGGTTGGGGTCGCCCCCCCCCGCAACCCCGCCCCCGCGTGCACGCGCGCGTGCCGGGCCGGTCGGTGCCTGCCGCTGCGATGGAGACGGCGACGGAGGGCGGCCGCCGTGACGGCGGCGGCGTGCAGAATGTGAGCAGCCCGTCGACGGTTGTGGCGCCGTCGGCAGAGGCGGCGGCCGGTGGCGGCTACTATGGCTACGTCCCCGTCTCGCCCGACGAATACCCGTACGCGGAGGACGTGGACGCGGCGGTGGCGGCGGATGAGGCGGGGGGGCCGATGAGCCCGGGTGCGCGCGAGACGCTGTACGTGAATGAGCGCATGCTCCGCGACCGTGGGCGGACGTCCAAACGCCTTCTGGTCGGCGCCGCCTTCTTCCTGATCGCCTTTCTGGTCCTCCTCATCTGGCTCATTCTCATTGCGACGTGCAATACGGGTGACCTATGTCGGCTGTTGGACCGTTCAACGGTCATTGGGGACCGCGACTACCGCTTCAAGACGTTCGAATTCCTCCTCCCGTCCGTGTACGTGTGGGCGGCCATGACGGTGTCGGTGGCCGGGATGGCGGTGGCAACCTTCCACGCGCTCAAGGTCGTCCGCGAAGACGTTGGCACGCCCCGCATGGTGGAGCTCGCCACGGCCATCCGCCAAGGTTCGACGGCCTTCCTCTCTGAGGAGTACCGCTACCTGTTCCTGCTCTGCTTGGGCGTCTTTGTGCTCCTCGGCATTGGCACCAACTGGCGGCTGGCGGGGTGTTACGTGATGGGCGCGTTGCTTTCGGCAGTGACGGGGGCGGCCGGGATGGCCATTGCCACCCGCGGCAACGTGCGGACGGCGGCGGCGGCGCACCAGGGCCTGGCGGCCGCGCTTGGCGTGGCATTTCGGTCGGGCACGGTCATGGGCCTGTCGGTCGTGTGCATCGGGCTTGGCGGTGTCGCCGCCGCCTACCTCATGTTTCAAGACGTTCGCGCACTGGCGGGTTTCTCCGCGGGCGCCTCGACGATTGCCCTCTTTGCGCGAGTCGCTGGGGGGATCTTCACAAAGGCCGCCGACGTTGGCGCAGACCTGGTCGGCAAGGTGGAGTCGAGCATCCCGGAGGACGACCCGCGCAACCCCGCGACGATTGCAGACAATGTGGGTGACAATGTGGGCGACGTGGCCGGCATGGGCGCGGACCTCTTTGAGTCCTTTGTCGGCTCCATCATCTCGACGGCCATCCTTGGCGGGGGTCTGCCCTACTTTTATCGCAGCCCCCTGGCCATGTGCGTGTTCAACCACCTGCACATTGACCGGCAGTGCGGGCCGGCGGGGTACCCCGAGACGCTTTCGTACGCGCGGTACATTTGTTTTCAAAACGACCGCTACCTCGACTACCCAACGTCGACGACGTGGGCGTCCAACTCAATCTTCGTGGCGCTCCCATTCATGCTGGCCGCGGTCGGCGTGCTCGCGTGCGTCGTCGGCACCGTCGGCCTGCGCGTGTCGTCGTCGCTGGACGAGGACCTCAACGACCCCAAGCAGCGCAGCCGCGTGACGGGGGGGCTCCTGTGGTCGCTGCGTGCCAACGTGCTCCTGACCGCGGTGTTGGTGCTGCTCGGTGCGGTCGGCCTGTGCTGGGGCTTCTTTGGGGGCAACTCCCACTTTCAGGCGCAGAGCGGGTTTAGCAAGAACGGCTCTCCCGTGCCGGTGTTTGAACTCGACACGACGGTGGCCAACCCGTGCCGTGGCCAGTACGAGGCTGACCCGGCCGACCCGGTGATGCTGCCGCAGGGACAGATCGTCGAGGGCGTTTACAAGCCGACGACGGTGCTCGGCTTCCAGCATGGGGCCGCCCACCAGACGCCGTGGCGCCTCTTCCTGTGCATTCTCATTGGGCTGAGTTTGGGCCTGGCCATCGGGTGGGTCACTGAGTACTTCACATCGGCGGCGTACGGGCCGACGCAGGGGATTGCGTCGGCGGGCGCGTTTGGGGCGGGCGCGGTCATGCTGCAGGGCCTCGGCGTTGGCATGCTGTCGACGCTGATGCCGCTGGCGTTTGTGGTCGCCGCCATCCTCAGCGCCTATGCGCTGTTTGGGCCGTACGGCATTGCGCTGGCAGCGGTGGGGATGCTCTCCACCCTCGGGGTGACCATGGCTACGGACGCGTACGGCCCCGTGGCGGACAATGCCGGGGGTATTGCCGAGATGGCCAAGCTGCCCCCGTCGGTCCGGGAAACGACGGACGCGCTCGACGCGTTGGGCAACACGACGGCGGCGACCGGCAAGGGTTTTTCAAACGGCTCGGCGGTGCTCACCGCGTATGCGCTGCTGACGGCGCTGCTGCAGGATTCGGGTGAGCTCCCATCACCGCGGGCGCTCGTCGGCTCGCCGTTCGAGCCCGCGACGGCGCTCATCAACCAGCTCCGCGTGGTGTCTCTCCTCGACCCATACGTGCTCGTGTCGGTGCTCATCGGCGTGATGTTGCCCTTCCTCTTTGGCGCCTTTGTCATCCTGGCGGTCAGCCGCGCGGCGCAGGCCATGATTGCTGAGGTGCGCCACCAGTTCCGCGTTATTGACGGCCTTCGCGCAGGGGCTATCGGCGTGCGCCCGGACCACGTGCGGTGCGTGGAGATTGCCACCCGTGCGGCGCTCTTTGAGATGATCCTCCCCGGCACCATTGCGTTTATGAGCCCGCTCATCGTCGGCTTTGGGTTTGGCCAGCGGGCGCTGATGGGGATGCTCCTCGCGGCGATCGCGTCGAGCTTTGTGCTCGGCACCATGATGAGTAACGCAGGTGGCTCGTTTGACAATGCCAAGAAGCTGGTCGAGACGGGTGAGTTTGGCAACCGCCACGCCAAGTCGTCGGAGTGGCACAAGGCGACGGTGGCAGGCGACACGCTCGGCGACGGGATGAAGGACGCCGCCGGCCCGTCGCTCAACATCTTGCAAAAGCTGATGACGTCCATCGGGCTCGTCACCATTGGGCTGATGAACGCGGACCAGGAAGACGGGTGGATTGGCGCCATCCTCCTCGGCATCACTCTCGTCGTCGTCGCCCTCTTTGGCATGTGGAACATCAAGCTCAACCGCGACCACCGCCGGGCGGCGGCGGCGGCGGCGGCAGAGCACGCGGCGAAGGAGGCCGCCCGTGCCGAGACGGAGATCAAGGCGCCCCCAAAAATGGTCAGCCCCTTCTTTGAGGACGGCCGGTCCATGGTGGCTCCGGACGTTGTCATCCCGGGCTCCCAGCTGCACGAGGCGCTTCATGCGGTCGGGATGCCGCGGCACGCGTTTGCGGACACGCTTCCGGGCCTGAGCGACCGAGACGAGGTCGACTTCAGCCGCAGCCCGGCGAGGCTGATGGACGGGGCTGCTCGGTGAGAGGGGTGCATGTGTATGAACGACCGCCCTCTCTTTGTTAATTCATTTTCATTTTTTTGCGTGTGTTTTCGTGAAGCCGCATCATTGATACACATCTGGCCACAACAACGAAATGTTCGTTGTTTTTATGTATTATGATTACACTTCGGAGTCTAGTTGTCGTGGTTCGCGAAAGTGTGATGAACGTTTCGCTTGGTGTGACGTGAGTCGTCCCACCTTTTCCCCGCGAGTGCGCGGTGTGCTATTCTCCGCGCCACTATTTACTACGCCTCAGTTGCTTGTCCACATCACGCTTTGTTGCGCAGACGCGCTCCTTGAGTGCGTCGGGCCCCCCGTCATGGTGCGTTTTTTATTCTCTTTATCTTGTGCCAACTCGCCGCTCCGCTCCAGGGTCGCCTGTATCGCAGCATGTCGCGCGACCGTGGCTGTTGTCACCTCTCGTCTCCTCTCGCCGTCTCTTCATTGGCCTAACGCTTCTCTATCACTGCGTCAGTCGTTCTGGTTGTCGTGTATCTACACAGGCTGGGGGCGGGCGCGCGCTAGACCCCGTCAACCCCAAGCCCTTCCTGGCCTCCCTTGTGGGCTTCCCCGTCGTCGTGCGCCTCAAGTGGGGCATGGAGTACCGCGGTCGGCTGACGTCCACCGACGCCTACTTCAACGTGCTGCTGGGGGATGCGGAGGAGTGGGTGGGCGGTGCGATGGCAGGGAGAATTGGGGAGGTCCTCATCCGGTACGTTTCTTGTCTCCTGTTCTTTTGCTGTGCAGCCTGGTGCTCATTTCCGTCTGGTCTTCATACCTGTGTGGCTGCCGCTCTGACTGGACTGCTGCTGTTGTGTAGCCTTCGGCTGACTGGGAACGTCGTTGGCTGGGTTGTGGGGTCAACCAAGCCGTTAACTCTCACGCTGTTAGATGAGGAGCACTTCTCTGACGTATTGCTATTTCTATTGAACGCGCACTCGACTGCTGTATTGCAAATTGAACCCCCCCTGCCCGCCGCCGCCTTTGCCATGTGCTCTGTACTACGCTGGCTGTCGTGCATGTGCAGGTGTAACAACGTACTCTTCATTCGAGCGGGGGTGGAAAATACCAGTGACGACGCGGCGACGATGGCGTCGTAGTGGGCCAGCTTCGCCAGCGTACGGATGAAGGGGGGACTTCCATCACGAGGGAAAGCAACAAAAAGAGCCGTCGTATGCGGCAGGTGAAGGAAAAACGTTTCGATGTCCCCGCTGCAGGGGCAAGGGAAGGAACAACAAGCACGCAGCCACCAAAGGTACACAAAACAAAAAGCGCACTACGGACGAGAAAAAGCAACATGTACGCAGAGGGGGCAGGCCGATGGCGCAGCCGTCAGAAACGCGGGGATGCCCGGCCCGACCCCAGCAGCCGTGATCCAAGCCCCTGCACGACTACCAGGGCCACTCCGTGGTTACCGCCGGCATCCGCCACAGACCCCACGGCCGCTCGCTCCCACCCCTCCGCCGTCACTCCCATCCGATCGTCGCGGTTGCGGCTAAACCGCCCTAGACCGCCGCCGCAATGTCGCTCTTGAAGGACTCAATGACGTCCAGGAAGGAGGACTTGAGGCTAGCACCCCCAACCAGAAAGCCGTCCACGTCAGGAAGCTGCGCCAACTCGTTGCAGTTGGTCGGGCTGACGCTGCCACCATACAGGATGCGCGTCTGCTGCGCCACCGAGTCATTGACCTCGCCCGCCAGGTAGTGGCGGATCTTCTCATGCACCTCCTCCACCTGGTCGGGCGTCGCAATCTTGCCCGTGCCGATGGCCCACACTGGCTCGTACGCAATGACCACGTCCGTCCAGTCATCGGCGCCAATCACCTCGGTCAGCGCCCGCAGCTGCCGTACGCACACGTCCAGGGTCTGACCTGCCTCCCTCTCGGCGAGTGTCTCGCCGATGCAGAACATCACCTTGAGGCCGTGCGAGAGGGCCGTCTTGGTTTTTTGGGCGATAAAGTCATCAGTCTCCCTGATTTCGGGCAAGTTGCGCCGCTCCGAATGGCCGAGGATCACCCACGTGCAACCGACGTCCTTGATCATCTCGGCGGCGGTCTCGCCGGTGAAGGCACCAGGGCCGCCGACCCAGATGTTCTGCGCCGCCACCTCAAAGTCCTTACGCAGCACCGAGCGGGTGTGGTCCAGGTACGGCGCCGGCGGCGCCAGCACCACCTCCACCTTGTCCGTCTCCAGGTCCGGCGCCGCGCTCAGCTCCTTGCACAGGCTGGTGATGGCGTCCTTCGACAGGTTGCACTTCCAGTTACCACCCACCAGGAAGGTGCGGTGACCGCCAGCCGACATGCTCCATGCCGCCGCCGCCGGGGCGGCCGTCGCCGCGGCCGTCGGGCACACCGCCGCGCCGGCGAAGGCCCGGCGCGCCGACAGCGACGCACCGCTGACAGCCGCGGCACCGCTCGTGATGAAAGCCATGGCGAAGGGGGAGGAAGGATCAATGCTCAAATTCGCCGGACGGGGGACAGGATGGGCAGCCAGGGGGTGAGTGGACCAGGGATAGGGATGGGGATGAGGATGGCGTCAGGGGGGGGAATGGGCGGGGGCAGAAGGGGCGAAGAGGAGGACCAGAAAGCCACAGACTCGAGGCGATCGCTGGTGGTCGGCCAATCTCGCAGCTGAACGGGATGTGTGCCGCAGGCCAAGGCCCCTCAGCTGTGACCTCGGCTCAAAATGAGTGGGTCTGTGTGGGGGGTTGTGGGGCCGCGGGACAAAGAGGGCTCACGCCACAGAGGCGCGTCTGTGGTCACTGTGGAGACACGTGGGAAGAACCTTCAGTGACCGGCAGTTAAAGTAGTCTGCCTGTTTGGCCTGCCAATAAATCATACACGTGCGCGTGGCACATGCACGAATCACAAGACGGCCGTCCTTCCATCATCCGAGACCTCTCTCCATTCCTTCGACGCATGTGCTCTGCTTGAGCGCTCTGACTCTCACGAGCCGCACTCTAGCAGCCTCTTTGGCGACGGTGGCAACGCGAAGCGGGCGATGCCGACCAGCGACACAGAAAACAGCGCAAGATGTCAGCATGCGGCCATGCATTTTCTGTGAACAGACGACGACAAGGCGCTCACGCGGCCACCGCTGACGACGCACGACCCACTCCCCCCTCGTCGTGGGCAGCCGCTGCCGCCAAACCGGCCCTCGACTCCCCCGGAAAACCACGGGCGCACGCGGGCACACGCGGGCGCACGTGGGCACATCACATCACATGGCCCGCGCCACAGCCGCCTCGGCTGCCGCGTCGGCGTCCGCCTCGGCCGCCGCCTCGACCGCATCCTCCACCGCCTCCTCCTCCCGCTCGACTTCCACCTCGACGGCGTCGACGACCGCCCCCCCCGCCGCCGACATGTCCACATCCATATCATTGACGACCGCAAAGAGCGCGAGCGACGCCGCTCGCGCCAGCTGCGTTGCGGCGAGGCGGGAGCGCCGCGCCTCGCGCGCGGCGGCCGCCGCGCCGCGCCGCGCCGCCCGAGCCGTCGCGCGCGTCGACGCGGCGGCGGCGGCGAGCGCCTTGAGCCGCCGCGCGTGCGCGCCGGGCTCGGCCACGAGGCGCGCGGCGGGTGGCGCCGCGTCGTTGGCGCCGCTGCCGCCGTCACGGCCTCCGTCGCCGCCGTCGCCGTCGACGTCGCCGTCGCCATCGTCCTTGCGGGACGCCTCGGCCTCCAACTGCCGCTGCGCCGCGTCCTCGTCAGCGACCGAGGCGGCAGCGGCCGCCGCCGCCGCCGCCGCCGAGTCGGTTGCCGCCCGCGCAGCAGAGGCGCGCTCCGCCTCCGCCGCGTCGGCGGCAGCTTCGAGGCGGGCGACGAGCGCCGCCTTGGCCGCTGCCGCCCGCGGGTGGCGGTGGCGGTGGGGGGGGGGGGGGGGGGGGGGGGGGGGCACCGCTCCGCGAGTGGCCAGCGTCGGCGGCCGCGCCGGCGGGCGTGGACGACGGCGTCGGGGTGGCGTCGTGCCAGAGGCGCGACCAGAGGCCGGTGAGTTTGCCGGCCCGCTCTGCCGTGTCGGGGAGCCCGCCTTCGTCGCGGTCTGGGCAGGTGCCGGTCGCGACACATGTGGCGGCATCTGTGGCGGCAATTGCCGTGGCGGTGGCGGTAGCAGTGCCAGTGGCGGTGGCGGCGGCGGTGGCTGTGGCGGTGGTGGTGGCGGTGGCGGTGGCGGCGGCGGC
>ENA-ORXR01004105-ORXR01004105.1-marine-metagenome-genome-assembly--contig:-NODE-4105-length-12404-cov-10.639572_pt1 | contig 12404 bp, 13 predicted proteins | sample MGYA00237866_ERZ511479 | MGnify/ENA metagenome assembly ERZ511479 | reverse complement strand
GTCTTGAAAACCGTTGACTGTCAAAGGTCCGGGGGTTCGAATCCCTCCCTCTCCGCCAATAGACCCTCTAAGTGATTGAATGTCTTGGTTTAAAATAATCGGGATTTTTTCAATAGGCCACTTGCTAGGCCATGTGGATAGTTAGCGCTTCGTAGCTGACAACCAGAACCACAAAACTGAAAAGCAACTTTTCTACGGTGTTTCTGTAATTTGATGGCTCTACCCATTTAAACGGGGCTGGGTATTTATTAAACACGGTTGATAATTCCATCCCATCCGCAATGGGCTAGGACTCTCAGTCTGTAATTGGCTCTACCCACTTAACGGGGGAGGGCCATTTTCAGGGATAGACATGATTTCAATGTATCGCCAGAAAGATAACTAGCGACTTCCAAACGCAAAAGTGTGTATATCATCTTGTGCCTCCAGTTGGAGAACAAACGAAATTTCTCATGAGTCTAAATAAACAGCCCGAAAAGAGCATCTATTCAAGCGAGGAGATGAAAACGGAGTTACGCGAGAGATATCAATACACCATTGATTTTGGATCTTTGGACTTTCCTGACGACGCAGAAGCTATCCGTAATACGAATGAATACCTCGTTAGCCAAATGGAAAAATTTGATTGGCCGGAAGAAACTCGGTTTGAAATGCCGGTCGACCGTAGTCATCTTGAATCAATGCTAAGAAGATATGAGGAAAGCGTCGCTCGGAGTATCAACTATTACCGAACTAAAGGATTCAAATTACTAGACATTTTCGCGGGACCTGTAAATTCTGGAAAACTTGAGGTGACTTTGCGAGAAATGTTCGGCCAAGACTCTGCTGTAGTGCTTGTGAACGCGGGCCTGCAAAGTTTGATGTACCAATGCGGGAAGGTTCTCGTACATGGAGTTCTTCGCGAAACAGATGGCGAGGGACCTGAATATACTGAAGAAATCGCCGCTGATTTTCTTTTTCAAATAATTGTTGAAGCTTCCGGTGGAGACCCAAGAAAAGCTCAGAGAACGGAATTGAAATCGCACAACATGATGTTTTTTGCGGGAGCAATCGCTGATTCGGTTTCGCTGTTTTCGATTGCGCATGAAATTGCACACATCACAGAGGAGCCTGATTCAAATATGACCGTTGATGAACTGGAGCTCCGAGCGGACTCAATGGCCATGGAAGTGATTATCGCCGACTACCGTCAATATTTGAATTCTGTAGATGGCAAACTTTCGACAAACCAACGCCTATATTATTTATGCCACCTATTAGCACCTTTATTATTTCTAGAAATCTGTTTTGCAGTTTCGTGTTTTAAACCAGTGAACAGAGGAAAAGCAGAGGTTAGCTTTCGCGACTACCCAAGCCCTTTAACTAGGAGAAATGCATTAATAGAGTTACTGACAACTGAGGGTCTTTGGCCGCAGATCGAAAATAATTTTGTGCGCTTCAACAAACTTACAACTTCAGCGCTAAAGCTAATGTGGAATGAGATCAAATTAACGGGTAGATTACGATCTGAGACATTGAATGTTATCGAAACGAAAAACGGTACCGTATCTCAGGAATCCATTCACTTTTGAGTTCGGTTAAGGGCTGGCGTCAAAATAACTTCACATTTTTACCTGATCGAGTCATCGCGGTGAGAGCGTGTAATTCCATTGCGAGAGCGTATCGTGACGTTTGATCGAAAGCGCATCAAACTGCGCCTTGGATATTTTGATGCCCTTCTCGTAGATCTTCTTTACCAGGCGCGCCCGTACTCGCAAACCCGTTGTTGTCTTCGTCGAGCGAATGTACTTCACAATGGTTTCATAGCTGTCGAGCGGTTGACCGCTCCAGTTTTTGCTGATCTCGCTGAACAACCGGTGTTCGATCGGATTCCATTTTGATGTGCCAGGCGGGTAATGACAGACCGTTACCGGGATCCGATATTGATCGGCCAGATGAGTTTGAATGAACGCTTTCCAGGCACGACAGCGAACACCGTTAGACCCACCACCGTCTGCAAGAATCAGTAGCCGCTGTGCACCGGCGTAGTCTGTCTGCGCGCTTTTCCACCATTTGGCAATGGATTCAGCGGCAAACTGCGGTGTGTCTGCATTGGTTCCCACGTACACATTGCCACGGTTGAGCTGCAACTCATAAATTCCGTAGGGCACCGCCATGCCGTCGGCCTGTGAACGAAAATCGTGATCATTCACCCATGTCGGCTCTTGCTCCCAACGCCGACCCGGATTCTTGAATACGCCCACTAACTCTTTCTTCTTGGTATCCACGCTGATGATTGGTTGACCCTGCCCGGCGTAGCTTTCGCGCAGGTGAGCAATATACTCAAACTGCTCGTTTCGTTGGGCTGAGTTGGCGTGGGCGATAGATTTTCGGTTCGCTTTTAGCGAAAATCCCATTGATTTGAGCAAACGGCACACGGTGCTTGCACTCACTTCAATACCGACGTGTTTCAATTGAGTGGCAATTTTCTCTGCCGTTCGTCGTGACCACTTGAGGCTGCTCATCGGATCTCCGGCGGTATCGTGCTCCAACAATTGCTCGATCTGTTTGACTATTTGTGGGGCGTTTTTTTTACCCCGGGGCGTCCCGCCCCAGGCTTTCTGATGCCTTGCGCCAAGTTATCCTGTTCGAGTATCTGCCGACGTCCTTTGGAGACGGTGTGTGGATCGATACCCAATAGATCGGCAATGCGCGTGTCGCCGCCATGGCCGAACTGAATCGACTCGAGCCCAGCGAACAGCCGTCGTTGTTTTTCATCGAGCAAACTGAAGAACAGAATGATAGCCGCCTTGATCTCATCGGATACCCAGTCATTACTCAGGATAATGCCACGGGTGCCTTCACGGGCAGGCGCTGTTTCTCGACTAGTCAGCTGACGCTTATGGATCAGCGGATCCGCAGAGCAGTACAGATACATGCCGTTCACTTTCTCCCTGAGCACTTTGCCCTGAGTGATCAACTTCAGCAGAGAGGTGTTCACCTCCACCTGTAATCGCTCCCGCAGCTCAGGCCCATAGATGCCCGCTTCGGCGCTATCGATGAATCGTTCGAGTGTTCTCAGCAGCGTACCGTGGGATGAAAACCAGACAGAGTCACAGGACCATAAACCATCCTCATTGAACCGTGCTATCTCCTCAAGCGTGTAGTAGCGAGCCCCGTGTGAATAGCTGGTGTGATAGGAAAGCTCTGCGAGTTTGCGAAACACCGTCACTGAGATTTGACTGCCCAAGGCTGCCTTCAACTCGTCGATAGTGGCTATTTTCTGCTTCTTTAGCAGCGTTTTGATCGTCGAAGCATGGAACCGGGTTGTATTCATAATGTAATACCATAAACTCGTTCAGTTACATAGTACACGCTATAACATTATAATGACAACCCGATCTACTCCATACGCAAGTGGATACAATTTTATGACCCGAACCGTTTAAAGGGATGAAGGCTGGAGAAAGTGCTTTATATGAAGCCTGGAAACAAAAGTACGTTGGTTGATGATTACAACTTTGCAGTTCTCTTTCCTTGAAAAATCATCCGCCACAATTCACATAATATGTTCAGATGGGCAGTATGTATGTGAATCTATTTTGACGCGAACCCTAAGAAACAACTTGCATAATTTATTTGCGTTGCTCACTTTGGGCGTGGCCGAGCGCAAGCGAGCTTGTTCGCACACAATTATCGAATCAGAAGTCACTGGTTCAGTGGAAGCGCAAATTTACAGACGCCTAGCGCGAGCCAATTTATCTTACGAAGAAAACAAGTACAGTGGATAAGCTAAGTTCAGACGTTTCGCTTTTTTGAGAAGTCCATGATTTATTCAACAGAGCCTGAAACTTGGCAACAGATGGAGCAGTGGGTAGCAAACATATTCAATGATATTGGCTGTGTAGCCGTGGCCAAACGCTCCGCTACTGCGACACGGCGAGGAAATGACGGAGCGATAGAAGTTGATGTATGGGTTGACGATCGGCGAAAGGATCCTGTAGTCCAGTATCACATTGAATGTAAGCGCTGGAGTACAAAAAAAGTATCAAGAAGCGTAGTGTCCGCCCTAATTAACGATATGTCCGATACTGGCGCGAATCAAGGCATGATAATTACCACTAGTGGATTTCAGTTAGGTGCGATCAAAACTGCTGAAGGGACGCCAATTGAACTTTTTACGTTCGACAAATTTCAGGAACAATTCTGGCAGCCGTGGGTAGTTCAAAGATTTAAAGGATGCCTCGACGATTTGTCGAACCATTTGCATCAAATAACTCTTGCGAGAATGTCTGAGTATATGAAAACGTATTCCGCAATAGATGAAGATCTATCCGGATTAAGCCCTGGTATAGTGGCTGAAATAGACTGTTTATCAAGTTGGATCCATACGTTAATTAGTGGCAGCTTGTTTTTCCTAGTTCGATACGTTGTTCCGCCGGAGCTCGTCAATGAATGGCAAAGAGAGAGCGTGTTGAACTCCGAGGAGGTCTTGAAGCTTGTTGAAGATTGTAATGATGAGTCCGAAAGAAACTCAGGTAGAAACGGTGGTAAGGTGTTCTCGTTATCTATTAAAAGTGTTCATTTGCCGGAGATTTTAATCGAGATAGAAACCGCCTTTGATGCAAAAATGGCCGAATTTTCTACAGTCACTGGAATAGATTTTCAGCGTACTTAATCGCGATTCCACCTGGATATTTATGGGGAACTAATTTTGACCGATCAAATGAAGGAATCCACAAAGCAACACTATCGCAGACAAGCTAAACAATCATTAGCTAGAGCACGGAAACAATTAGACATTGGAGAATTGGAGGCTGTTAGGTATGCGGCCCTTGAGCTGAGAACTTGCATTGAGAGCGTTATTTACATGGACCTGAATGCCTATCCTCAAGGTTCGTTGCCACCTGAGGCTTATTCAAAGTGGCAACCAACGCGAGTAGTCCAGTATATTTTGGATCGCGACCCTAATTACCATTATGACGGCGCTATTTATATTGCGAAATGTGGAGAGCTTTTCGACGAAAAGGGAAGGGTTAGGAGGGAAAATGCTGTAAAACTTGGGCAGCACAATTTTAGTAAAAACATCACAAAAAGAAAATATCATATGTTGGGAACTTTGCTTCATACGCAAACAACTAAGCAAATAGAAAGCAAGTTAGATGTTTGTGAGAAGATTCCCGATTTACTGAAAATCGCAGACGATCTAGAACGACGACTCAGTGCAACACTTCAGTATATGGTTATTAATCATAATTTGGATCACATTTGCATGGCCTGTAAAACCCCAAATGTATTTAGCTTCGACATTGCGGGAGATGTTGAACGACAAACGTTTTATTGCACAGGCAGTAAGTGCCCTGCTCAATATGTTGTAGTAAAAGATGATAAAGGCGAATATTTCATTTTTCCGTTGGCAGCACATTTTCATTGCCGCGCTTGTAAAAAGCATTGCACGCTTTGGCAGGAACATGCTCAAATTGGAACTTCAATTAACTGCGTACACTGCGGCAAGCTCCACGTTGTTAATTACTGTGTGGATTTAATAGATGGCAAAGAAAAGGGTGGTAAACACGAGGACCCAAAGTGCCCGCCCAAGCCTTAGTTTTCGTCAGTCGGAATTAACAATTTAACTTACGTAGGTCTAATCTAGATAGGTGCGTTAGTATTTCTACACAATTGCTGTGGTCTTCGAGCTATTCGAGCTTGCGTTCAATGTTAAGACTAAACTTCTGCAACTAAACAAAGGCGGTGTCAGTTCTTTCTAGCGGGTTCTTCCCTATGATTATCAGGCAGGTAAATCACGATGCCTGTGTTGCTATCTGAGCTATTTTCGTTGCCTCTGCCGAATTGATAAATAACTAACTCCCACACTGGGCCTTCGCTATTTGTCAGCTTGTCTAAGCGTTCTCTTAGGCTTCGCATATTTCCTCTTTTTCAACAGGTTTAAGTACCAGCACTCGGGCTTCGTATGGGGCCTGAGCACGTAAGGCGTCACAAGCGCGGTCTTCAAATTCTTCGTCTGATTCTTCGTCGAGTCTAAATAATTTATCATTGCCAATGTAATAACCGATGGCGGGTTCAATCCACCCACCCGGTCCGAAGTAACATCCGATAATTACTAACTCAAGTTTCGGAGTTCAAATCAGCTAATAACTGGCCAACAAGTTATTGTTCTTTATAACGAAAGACGCCTTGTGAATGTTAAAATGTGCGAACGCTAATACCCACATCAAACAAACACAAGGCTTGCTATGAATAATGCATCAAAACACGACATCTTGCCACCCCTGATTGCTGAACTACTCGATGATCCAGTGACCTATATTGACAATGTGTTTGCAGATGGTTGGAAGCGCTTGTGCTTCAGTTCGTTGATAAAGAAGGCTGGTTTCAGCAAACGATCCGGCACGGATGTCAATGAGGTGGTGTATTTGCTCCTGATATGGAAATGGCTTAACGTATCCTCTATCAGTGTGTTTACCCAGAAGGCAATCGGGCTATTCAGCCATGCCAAGAAGGATGTCATGTATGACATGCTAAAGCGAGAGGATATAAACTGGCGCGAGTTCAATGTGCAAAGTGCTAAACAGGTCTACAAGAAGCATGGGTTGGAAAACGCAAAGCTCAAAGCGTTCGTTCTTGATGACTCGATAAAGCAACGTAGAGGCAAGCGCATGGAGGGCGTGTCCCTGCACTACGATCATGTCAGCAATACCAACGTGATCGGGCAACAAGTACTGACACTTGGATTATCCACCGAGGATGCATTTCTGCCTATAGATTCGCAAATATCAGTAGGAGAGAAAAAGGCACAAGGGCTTCGCAACAACTTCGATGACGGAAGAAGTGCAGGTGCCAAACGCTACGACGAGGCAGTTGGCAAGAGCAAGATCCAGATGGCCAAGAGCATGATTCATCGAGCTGTACGTGCGGGGATCAAAGCGAGGTATGTGATTGCCGACGCCTGGTTTGGTAATAAGACGATGATCAAAGCGGCATTGGATTTGAACATGGATGCCATCTTGCGAATGAAAAGAGGCAACATGAAGTACATAGTCACTTTTGATGGCAAACGGCATGAGCTTGATGCCAATGAATGCTACCAACGATTGGTGAGAAAGAACTGGAAAAAGATAGATGGCATGCCATGGAAGGCTGTCGAGTTGTCAGCAGAGGTTGACCTTTGTCAGGAAACTGGCAAAAAGGCGAAGCCGGACATACGTAAGGTGAAGCTGCTGTTTGTGCGAGGCATCAAGGCAGAGCCAGATCTTGATGGCAGTGCAAAGGACTGGGCTTTGTTCCTGTGCACGGATACTGAACTATCAGCACTAACCATACTGCAAAACTATGCATTGAGATGGAGCATCGAAGTCTACTTCAAGGAAGCCAAGCAGCACTTGGGATTTCTGAAGGAACAAACTCTGAGCTTTGTTTCCCATACAGCTTCAATACACCTGTGCGCTATCCGCTATTTGCTGCTTGTAGACGGTAAGCTGAGTTGCAACGACGCCAGTATTGGGCAGATACGCAATCAGATACAGAAACAACTGGATAGCTTGAACTTTGCGACCAGTCTGTGGCAAGTGTTTCGAGCTCTTGTATCTGGGACGCTGGAGCAGCTGCGAAAAAAGCTGCGTTGCCCAGTGAATGCGATCATGCGTGAGATTGATGATGCGGTTACGCAGTTCTTTGTTCAGGCACTGCAGCTTGACGACTTAAGTTTGCAGCGAGAGCGGATGTGAATTACGTGGATTTGTGCTCATATGAACTCCGAAACTTGAGTTACTAATACATTTTCGCGGTCGACTGATTGCGTCTCTAGTTTTTCAATACGCCGCTTTAGCATTGCTTCTACTCCAGTTCTGCCGCATTAGTTTTAGGTTGGCTTCGTAAATGCTCGTTGCTTCCTCGAGTGAAGCATCATTTGGAATTGATACCAGTATCAAACCGTCTGGTCGCTGTTGTTCCAATCGCTCAAGTCGTCGTTTTATCGACATCTTTTCTCCATGCGGCTTGTACGTCTCTAAGCACATCATCTGGGTCACGCGGATATATATACGGCTCGATACCCAACTCGGTACAAAATCTCCTGAGGTACCCACCTTTGATCTCGTAAGGCTCCGGCTGCTTGTTCGCCTCCAACTTTTCTAGCCTGTGTTTTATTGTCATTTTTGTTTAGCCTCCAGCTGTTCAAGTCATCGAGTAAGCATCAAGATTGTCTCGGATGTGGTCTTAAGGATTTCTTCGTTCGTTATGAAAATCACGGTGGCTTCTTCTAGTGTCACTGATTGCGAGCTGATCCGTGCCAGAGTTAGGCGCAAACGAGCTGCTAGTATATGAGTATGGTAACGTCCCATACTGCCGGACAAATGCCTGTTTCGTAACGTGACCAAAAAAGGACAACAGATCAATGGTAATTAGAAGTATCACATTATTAGCCGCAACCCTTTTCTCAACCTCAGCACTTGCCGACACGGTCGCCCTGAAATGCGACTTCCCCGAAAACATATCTTTCAACATCACGCTCAATGAGGCTTCAAACGCTGCCACGATGACGGTCGCCAAGAATGGAAACGCGCTTAATGTCGATTCAGTGGCGTTCAACCCTGCCATGGTGAATATCGTTATCAAGAGCCGTGGAACGGTTCGGCTATTCGATATCGACCGAACAACGCTGGGGATTACGCAGAACATCGCTTCGATTAAGAGCATATCGAAAGGGCAGTGTGAGCTGATAGAGGTGCCGAAAGACAGGAAGTTTTAAATAGCACACTTATAACCTACATTCCGCATGTTAAAAACACTACTTTTTCCGATTTAATGGCTGGCAACCATTTGTTTTCGCAATCATTTTTTGAACTTGTGGTAATACCCCAATCACGTATAAATCACAATTACCCTCCAATTGTTGAACAAAAACGCTCAGATGACGTAGTTTCGTTGTCGTGATGTCTTTGCCACAATCTTGCCTGCAAGGCTATCCATTGCTTGATTGATTTGTTTGTCCAGCGTTCTTAGCTTCTGCCTGTTCTTGCGAAATCGCTTGTAGTTCTCGGTCATCTGCTTTGCCCATTTCACATCCTCTGGTTTGACCGACTTGGTGCGTGAGCGCCCCTCTTCGGAGTAGTTGATTCGATCTACCGGATGTCCACCTCCCTGTGCGCACCAGCAATTGCTCGCTCCGCACTTTCGATGCACTGTACCAAAACTGCCACGGATCATGGCCTGCGTTGCTATCAGATCGCTGATCAAACGTTCACGGCGTTGCTCTAGCTGTTTTATCGTGTTGGGTGTAGACATCTGTACAGTGTAGACTATGCTTAGGTACAGATGTCAAGTGGATTGATTTATGCACACGACAGACACTGTCCCGGATCAACTACAGCGAAAGCGTGTCGGTGAAATCCCACTACTTCTGCATCTGGCCAAACGCCTGCGCTTTGATGAACTGCTTGGCTCCTACGTGGCTGGCCACGGCAATGAGAAAATCCCTGCCGCACAGTCCTTGCTGCTACTTGTGCTCAATATCACCTCTGGCCGTCTGCCGCTGTATGAGCTTTCTCAATGGACCTCCGACTTCGATGGGCGGCTGATCGGCAGAGACAGCGAGCTGTCACCAGATCTGTTCAACGATGACCGGTATGGTCGTGCACTGGATAAGCTCTACCAGGCCGATCGAGCTAGCCTGATGACCGATCTGGTGTTGACTATGGTGGAGGCGCTGCAGCTGGATCTTTCACAGCTGCACAATGATTCAACCAGTATCAAGACCTGCGGACAGATGCCGGGAAAGACATCCTCGGGTATGCAGTTTCTTCGCGGGCACAGTAAGGATCACCGACCCGATCTTAAGCAGATCGTGTTCAGTCTGAGCCTGACCGCCGATGGCGCGGTTCCGATCCACTTCAAAGCGTATTCGGGCAATCGCACCGATGACACCACCCATATCCAGACCTGGAAACAGCTACAAAAGCTTGCCGGTGTGGCCAATTTTCTCTACGTTGCTGACTGCAAGGTCTGCACTGATAGCCAGCTGTCTTTCATCACAGAGCACGGCGGGCGCGTGGTCACTCTGATGCCCGATACATGGGCTGAGGCCAAAGCGTTCAAACAAGCATTACGCGAATCGACGAAAACAAAGCGCAAGATCCTGCGACAACCTGTACCCAACCGTGAGGGCAAGTTCGAGACGTTCTACCTCTTCACAGGCTCACACAAAACCAGTAAACGCGGCTATGCGCTGCATTGGATCTACACCACCGAGAAAAAGCGACGGGATCGTCAGGCTCGTGAACAGCGCCTTGGCGCTTTCGAGCTGGCGCTCGGGGATCTGATGGGTAAGCTCAATCTACGTCAACTCAAGACTGAAAAGCAGATCCGTGAACGAGTTGATCAGCTGCTGGAGAAACATCGCGCTCAGGGGCTGTACCACATTGATGTCGTGCCAATACGTGAATCGAGCAAGACGCAGGTCGGTAGAGGCCGTCCGAGCAAACAGACTCGCTACAAGACTCAGACCCGCACGGTATTCTCATTGGCATGGTCTCGTAACAAGCAGGCCTTCGAGCAAGAGCGCCGGTGTGATGGCGTGTTTCCGATTCTGTGCACTGATGAGACGCTCAGCGCCAAAGCGGCCCTGCTGGCGTACAAGTATCAGCCGCGCTTGGAGAAACGCTTTGAGCAGCTCAAGACGGTACATCATGGCGCACCGACCTTGTTCAAGAAAGTCGAGCGCGTCGAGGCCATGATGTTTCTGTTTTTCATGACTTTGGTTCTGCAGGCGGTATTGGAACGAGAGGTTCGAAAAGCCATGATCGAAGAGACGATCGACTCAATACCGGTCTACCCGGAACATCGACTCTCCGCTCATCCAACGACGGCAAGAATCGTGGATCGATTCCAGGACATATCGCTATACCGGCTATACTATGAAGGCACCCTCACCAAGCAATACGAGGATGAACTCACGCCTTTACAACGCAAAGTGCTGGAGCTGATGGGCATGAGCGAGGATGACTACTGGCGACAGGTAACCTGAAAAATCAACGCAATGAATCGAGCACGACGAATTGAATTTTTTGACTGTCAAAAATCCAAAAAAATACCGTCTGTTACATGCGGAATGTAGGTTATAATAACGCTAGATTGCAATATGGCTTTTCAAGATGATCTAGGTGTTGTTTAATGGTCATCTTGGGAAGCTCTCCTTGTAATCGATTGCCTTTAATGCTCATCCTGTTGTGACTCCAGTAGTTCAACGCGGCGAAGAATGTCGTCAACTTCGCGAATCTTTGACAGGCTAGCTAAGCCTGCGAGCATTTGCTGTGCTTGCTCTGGTGTAATTGATCCATCGCCCATAGCAGATACGATTACATCGCCTTTTTCAGATAGAGTGCCTTGTAAGCCGTCTACAGTGACGCCTATGGCCACTGGCTTGATTGCCGGTATAGAGCGATCCAACAAGAGCTTCGCGGCTCCTATCTCGCCCTGTTTGGCTGATTCCACCATTGCCGCTATGATGTCGGGCAGGTCAGCTTCAATTGCTCGTCTGAGCTTGGCAGCCTGACTCGTTCCTGGCTTCCTGCCTGCTGGATTTCCACTCTGGCCTTGTTTAAACATTGCTACCTCCTTGCTTTAACAGCTCCTTCAAAGACTCAAGGCAAGTGTAAGGCCCAATCGTAGAAACTAATATGATCATCTCTATCACTACGCTGCTCCCGCGATGGTGTCGTTAACGAGTCCTGTGAGCTTCCTAGGTGCGATTAAGCGACTATTTGAGAAATCTTTAGCTTGTGGTGGCCTGTATCCTTTGCCGCGTGCTTTGGCCATGTAGCTGATTCGGTAAACAGCCTTTGCTTTGCTGTCTCGGTCTTTGATGTAGTGAAAACAGTTCGACGGATAACCAACGGTGTTACCGGCCCTCAAGCTTTCCCAAGTGTTAGCAATGATTACATTTAGCTTGCGTGGGTGTTGGATAACGTCACCGTCGAGATACAGCGCCAAGTGGTAATGCTGTTGTTTGGCTTTCTCCATCTCTCTAACCCATGAATAGCCAACTTCAGTAATCTCATATTGGCGATCTAGGCGACGTGCAAGGTTTTTCCTGAATCTGCTAATCATTTGGCTGTCGTTCGTGTAGTGGTTTTGATGTAGCTCTATACGCAGCACTAGAACCCGCCGCCACTTCATCACGCAGATGTCGAGCTGATCGATAATGCTGTGTAACTGTTGCGGATAGATGCCTGATTTCTTCGCGTTGATAGCGTATTCGGTGCCGTTGTGCGTAATCGTATGTGAGCTTCCGGCAGCCCAGTAAAATATCACCCTGAAAGTCTGATTCACTATGTCTCCAGCAGCAACCCGTTCCTGGAGACAATCGATGAACGCATCCGTAGTTGATTTCAAACCCTCACTTAGAAGCG
>ENA-ORXR01004104-ORXR01004104.1-marine-metagenome-genome-assembly--contig:-NODE-4104-length-12410-cov-2.940566_pt1 | contig 12410 bp, 12 predicted proteins | sample MGYA00237866_ERZ511479 | MGnify/ENA metagenome assembly ERZ511479 | reverse complement strand
CGCATGGCCAGCTCCTTCTCCAGCAGGCCGAGCATCTCGGTGAACTGGCTGAACAAGAGGATCTTCTTGCCCTCGTCGATCAGCTCCTCGAGCATCGACATGACCAGCTCGGTCTTGGCCGATTCGACCACGCCGCGCGCACTGTCCAGCTTGACCAGCGCCGGGTGGCAGCAGGTCTGGCGCAGCTTCAAGAGCGCATCCAGCATCTCGATGTGCGAGCGCGCCAGCCCGCGTTCGGCCAGCAGGGCGCGCACCCGGTGCTCCATGCTGACGCGGATGCTCTCGTACAGGCGCGCCTGTTCGCGCTCCAGCGTCACCTCGCGCACGATCTCGGTCTTGGGCGGCAGCTCCTTGGCGACCTGTTCCTTGCGCCGGCGCAGCAGGAACGGGCGGATCAGCTCGATCAGCCGCTCCTGGCGCTCGAGGCTGCCGTGGGTCTCGATCGGGCCGCGGTAGTAGCGGTTGAAGTGCTTGCGGGTGCCCAGGAAGCCGGGCATCAGGAAGTCGAACTGCGACCACAGCTCGCCCAGGTGATTCTCCAGCGGGGTGCCGGTCAGGCAGAGCCTTCTCGGGATGTCCAGGCTCTTGACCGCCTGCGCCACCTTGGCGCCGGGGTTCTTGATCGCCTGGGCCTCGTCCAGCACCAGGCAGCCGAAGCCGATCTCGCCCATCAGCGTGATGTCGCGGGTGATCAGCGCGTAGCTGGTGATGACGATGTCGGTGCGCGACAGCGCATCGCTCTGCGCGCGCCGATCGGTTCCGTGCCAGATAAGGGTGCTCAAATCGGGCACGAAGCGCGCCGCCTCGCGGCGCCAATTGCCCAACAGGCTGGTCGGGGCGACCACCAGCACCGGCTTGTCCAGCCGGCCAAGGTCTCGCTCGTGCTGCAGGTGGGCCAGCGCCTGCAGCGTTTTACCGAGCCCCATGTCATCGGCCAGGATGCCATTGAAACCAAACTCGGCCAGAAAACCGAGCCATGCCATGCCGTCGAGCTGATACTCTCGCAACGTGGCATGAACGTTCTCTGGTGGTGCTTGTCTTTCAATGCCACCGAAGTTCCGGAGTTTTTCGGCCAAGTCAAAAATATGCTGTGCATGATTCCAGGCAACAGTAACGCCTTGCTGCTGCCAGTGATTTTCCAGTGTATCCAGCGTTGCCGCTCGTTGACGAGGCAAGCGTAGTTGTTCTGCGCCGGAAGGATCGTCGTAGAGCTCGAGCAGGGTTTCGGCCACCGGTGCAAATAGCTCTGGAGCCACTTCGAGCCACTGGCCGTCGTCGGCCTGCAACAGGATCGAACTGTCTTTCGAATCACCCTGCAGCCAGTCAATAACCAGCGGCAGTAAATCGAACTGCTGCTCGCCATGGCGTAACTTGAGTGCCATATCGAACCAGTTGGACGTGGTTTCGCTAACGGTAGCTTCAATTTGAGTGACTGACTTGAAGCTTAAGTCGAATGGTTCGCGAATCTGTACGGTCCAGCCGCGGTTAACCAGCTCCGGTCTTTCATCGAGCAGCTCACGCCAGCATCGGGCAACGCGTTGCACATCTTTGGTGCGCGGTTGCCTGTCGGCTTTTGAATAGTATTCAGAATCATGGGCCTGCGCGGATTCGAACTCAGGGAACTGCTTACCAAAATCTACCGAGTAGCGAATCTCTGCCTGCAGATCACGCTTGAGCATCAGCGGTTTTCCATCGCTGGTCTTGCCTTCCAGAGTGGCATCCGCTTCCATGCCGTCGAACGGCAACAGATAGTCGGCGTAACGAAACTTGATGGACGCGAAGAAGTTCTTGATATCAGCACTGTCCTCACGAGACTGCAAAACCAGCACTGGCTGCGGGGCTTCATCAATACGCACGAAGTTGGGCGGCTTGGGCAAGGGCAGTGTGGTGTCGGGCAGACGTGATGCCAAGTAGTTGCTGACAGCCTGCGCGTGCGCTTCGGGCAATGGCGGTGCCTCGACAAACTGCGTAAGCAGGCCAACCGGTGGTGCGCTATCCAGCGGACCGGCGCTCAGATTGGCAACATCCACATACCACGGTGGGTCGGCGGGCACCAGCGACCACTCCGGTACCTCGGGCAGGGTGGTGGACAGCTTGAAGCTACCGTTATTCAGCAGCTTCCAGTCGAAGTCCAGTGAGCGTGTGCCACCACGCGTCAGCGGGTGTTCGCGATCAGAGCCCCAGAACGTGCGGCCAGTCTCTACCAGCTTATTCATCAGTAAGTGGCCTATATCACCCTCAATGGTGAGATCGCGGTAGGAAAAGTCACTCTGTTTGCCAATGGCGAGTTCCAGAATAGCTCGATCGCTCTGCAGCACCCAGTCGGGATGATAGTAATGGCCGTTATAGCGATACGGTGTCTCTTTGCCATAGCCGCCACGTTTGAGTAAGCGGCTTTGCAGGATTTGCAGCGTAATGCCGGTGCTGCTTTGCGTTAGCGGTGTGCTGTCGATCTGATAGAACAGCAGAGGTTCGCCAAGCTCGTGGTGTTCGTGGCGCGGCGTGGACTTGCGACCCTCCTCAACCAGCTTCTGCAGCCAGCGGTTGACCGCTCTGAGCATCTGGTCGTCGGGTGAAGGGGTAGCGGTCTGCTTTTCAATCCAGACTAGCAGAGAGGCTGCCACGTGCTTGCAGTTGTAGCGGGCCGGGCAAGTGCACTCTCCATCGAAACGGTGTGGCGCAATAGTGACACGCGCATGGTAGGGCTCTGACTGGCTACCCTGAACGGTGCCATACAGCATGCTCCCTTCGGCAACCCAGTCGAGCTCCTGCACAGCTCCGCTGGCTTTATAAACTTGACCACGCGACGTCGCCACAGAACCGCAAAGTTCAATGACATCGTCGAAGTTGAGTACACGGGGCTGATTATTCACCGGAGGATTGTACCCGTTAGAGTCAATTGGTTTATGCTCATGCGGCATCTTTTGGAGGAGTTCGCTATGAAAACAACGATTAAGTCTGTTGCCGTACCAATGGCAGCGACCATTGTCTATGCAAGCATCGCAGCAAGTTCGGCCTACGCTGCCGATCCGGAGCGCTGTAATACCGTGAGATTCTCGGATGTCGGCTGGACCGACATCACGGCTACAACGGCGCTCACCTCGACCGTGCTCAACGCTATTGGTTATAGCGCAGAGGCAGAAATTCTCAGTGTGCCTGTCACCTACACGTCATTAAAAAACGGCGATATCGATATTTTTCTGGGCAACTGGATGCCCACCATGGAGGCAGACATTGCTCCTTACAGAGAAGACGGCTCTGTAGAGACCGTCCGCACTAACCTTGAAGGCGCCAAGTACACACTGGCTGCCAACAAGGCGGCCGCCGATCTGGGTATTGCAAGCTTTGCCGATCTGGTCACTCACGCCGATGCGCTCGATGCCAGCATTTACGGCATCGAGCCTGGCAACGATGGCAACCGAATCATTCAGGACATGATAGATGGTGACGCCTTCGGCCTTAAAGACTTCAAAGTAGTTGAGTCCAGTGAGCAAGGCATGCTGGCGCAGGTGGCTCGTGCCGCCAAGCGTGATGAGCCGGTCGTCTTCCTCGGCTGGGAGCCACATCCGATGAACGCCAACTTTGATCTGACCTACCTGGAAGGTGGTGATGATTTCTTCGGCCCGGATCTGGGTGGCGCAACGGTTGCCACTAACGTGCGTGCGGGTTACACCAGCGAATGCGCCAACGTAGGCAAACTGCTCGAGAATCTGTCATTTACTCTGGCGATGGAAAACGAAGTCATGGGCGCGATTCTCGACGACGGAGAGGAGCCACTGGACGCAGCCATGTCGTGGTTAGTGGCTAACCCCGATACGCTCGACGGTTGGCTGGACGGTGTCATGACTACCAGTGGCGAGCCAGCGCTGGATGCAGCGAAATCTGCCATGGGGCTGTAAGTACTCTTTGTAGAGTGTGTCATTGGGACCAATCGTTCCCGCCTGTGCGGGAACGGCTGATCTTCGTTAAGTGACTGTTCGCGTTTTTGATTTGTTCTAGCAGGTGCCATTCGTTTTCAGGGGGTTGTATTCATTCATGGAATGGTTGACTGATACCAAGATACCGATAGGCGAAGTGATTGCCCGGTTCGTTGATTTTCTCAACGACCACGCCGCCGGTTTTTTTGATGCTATTTCCGATTCACTCGGGTGGCTCATCGACGGCTCTACCGATCTGCTCATGGCAATCCCTGCTCTTTTACTGATCGCCATCGTTACCGGATTTGCGTGGTGGTTGCACCGCCGTGTCGGGCTAACGATATTCACAGCACTCTCCCTACTGCTAATCATCAACCTGGGATTGTGGGATGAGACAGTACAGACACTGGTTTTGGTGCTCTACGCCACACTGTTCTGCATGCTCATTGGTGTGCCGCTGGGGATACACGCGGCTCACCATCCACGTCTGAATGCCGCCTTGCGTCCGGTGCTCGACTTGATGCAGACCATTCCTACATTCGTCTACCTTATCCCCACACTCATACTGTTTGGCCTGGGGGTTGTTCCCGGGCTGATATCCACCGTGGTGTTTGCCTTGGCAGCGCCTGTCAGGCTTACGGCTCTGGGTATTTCTGAGGTGCCAAAGAGTTTGCTGGAAGCTGGCGAGTCGTTTGGTTGCACGCGTTTGCAGCAACTATGGCGTATCGAGTTGCCACATGCCATGCCGACCATTCTCGCAGGGCTGACTCAGTGCATCATGCTGGCGCTCTCCATGGTTGTGATTGCCGCGCTGGTGGGTGCGGATGGATTGGGTAAGCCGGTGGTTCGCGCTTTGAACACCGTTAATATAGAGAAAGGTTTTGAAGCAGGACTGGCCATCGTCATCGTCGCCATTCTGCTCGACAGGCTTTGCCGCCAACGGCAACCCGCATGAGCCCGACTATGGATATTGCGGTCAGCATGCAGAACGTGGACGTCCTGTTCGGGCAAAAGTCCAGGCAGGCCGGGGCGCTCAAGCTACTGGATGCCGGTAACACTCGCGAACAGATACTTGAACAGACCGGTGTTGTGCTCGGTGTGGCCGATGCCTCTCTAGAAATACCAACAGGTTCCATATCGGTGCTCATGGGCTTGTCTGGTTCGGGCAAGTCTTCGCTGCTGCGTTGCGTTAACGGTCTGAACACAGTAACGCGAGGCGTGCTCAACGTGCGTACGCGCGATGGTGTTGTTGACGTGGCCAAGTGCAAAGGAGCTGCCTTGCGAAAACTGCGTCGCGGCAATCTGGCCATGGTGTTTCAGCAGTTTGGTCTGTTGCCCTGGGCGACCGTGCGGGAAAACATCGGGTTTGGTCTATCGGTACGCGGTGAGTCAGAAGCCACCATCAAGGCAAGCGTTGATGAACAGCTAGAGCTTGTGGGACTGGAAGCCTGGGCAGACAAGGCCATCCATACGTTATCCGGTGGCATGCAGCAACGCGTAGGTCTTGCGCGGGCGTTCGCAACCGATGCTGATATTCTGTTAATGGATGAACCGTTTTCAGCCCTTGATCCGTTGATTCGAGAGCACCTGCAAGACGAGCTGCTGGAATTGCAGAGCCGCTTGAAGAAAACCATTCTCTTTGTAAGTCATGATCTGGATGAAGCGCTCAAGCTGGGTAACCAGATCAGCATCATGGATGGTGGACGTATCGTCCAGACGGGCACATCAGACCAGATTGTATTCTCGCCGCAAAACGATTATGTACGACGCTTTGTTGCCAACATCAATCCGTTGTCGGTGCTCACCGCAGGTGCGGTTATGCGGCCACTGGTTAACAGCTCGCAGATGCCAGAACTGCAACAGCACATCGACTGGGCTTTGGCGGAGGATGGTGAACTCTGCATACAGAAATCAACGCCGATCAAAACCGTCATGGCGGTGGCTAACCTGGGTCTTGGGCCGGTCATTGTAAAAGATGCACACAATCAGCTTTGCGGCCTCATCGAGGCGAGCGATATCCTGACGGCTCTCAGCAGACCTGCAGGCGTAACTGCATCACAAAACTAGTTTATTGAAGCCAAACCGATACCGCTTGTTCGATAGATTAATAGCTGGTAACACGATTTAGCTTAGCTCTTGATGTTTCATGCCGTTACTTCTCTCAAGTTTAAGAGAGATATACCCACATGATTCAGTCAATCGTTCGTGTCAGCGCCGTTGTAGCACTGGCAGCTTCCTTAACCGCCTGTGGCAGCAAAGCTCCACGACCGGTATCAGAGTTGGCATTAGCCGATTCCGCCCTCAAGAGTGCCGAAACCTCTGGTGCACGAGAGTACGCACCCATTGAGCTGCGCATAGCCCGGCAGAAGAAAGTGGCTGCTGATGCTGCCATGGCCGATGAAGAGTACACACAGGCTCGCAAGCTGACGATGGAAGCGCGTGCTGATGCTGATCTGGCACGTGCCAAATCGGACGCTGAGAAATCTCGTCTGGCATTGAAAGAGGCTCAGGACAACATCGAAATGATGCGTCAGGAAGCCACCAGAACCAGCAACTCCCAGTAATGCCAATCGTCGATCACAACGAGAATCCTATTATGAAAACAATGACATTTCGCCCTCTTGTGTGTGCAGCGCTGGTATCTCTGGCACTCGGCGCCTGTAGCAGTGCACCCAAGCCCAACGCTTCTCTGGAAGAAGCTCAGATGGCTTATACCAAAGCCTCTGAAAACGTCACGGTTGTAAAGCATGCTCCGGAGGAACTGGACCAGGCACGTGATGCCATTAATGTGGCTAACCGACAGTGGAAAAAACAGGACGATAGCGCTAGCGTTGAACACTACGCCTACCTTGCCAAGCAGCGTGTAGAGATCGCTAACCTGATTGCACAGAGTAATGAGACCGATCGTGAGCTGGAAACCATGGCACTGAAACGTCGTAACGTAACACTGGATATTCGCGAAGCTGAGCTTTCAAAGGCCAAGCAGGAAGCGCTTGATCTTCAGAAGCAGATGCAAGAGATGGCAGCACTGCAGGCAGAGAAAACAGACCGAGGCATGGTACTCACACTGGGTGATGTACTGTTTGATGTCGGTGAGTCAACACTGGCGCCGGGTGCCACACGCAACATTGATCAGATTGCATCATTCATGCAACGTTACCCTGATCGCAAGGCCGTTATCGAAGGTCATACAGACAGCATGGGTGATGACGACTTCAACCTGAACCTGTCACGTGATCGCGCTTTTGCTGTACGTCAGGCGCTTATCCAGTCTGGTGTTTCAGGCAGCCGCCTGTCTACGCAGGGCTTTGGTGAGACATTGCCTGTCGCTAACAACACATCCTCTTCTGGTCGCCAGAAAAATCGTCGTGTTGAAATCATCTTCCCGAATGCTGCTACTCAAGTTAGCGAATACGGCGAATAATGATTGCTAGTTGCTAGTTGCTAGTTGCTAGGCTGGTTGGCTGTAGTTATCTCGAATAGAGAGCAGGATGATGTGTCTATATATCGTCGTATTCTCTCATCAACGAAGGGCGCGGATTATACCTCCGCGCCTTTTGTTGTTTGTAGCCTGAGAATGCACGAACCAGACAGAGGCTTACCGGCGGATGTATTCCATGGCGGAACCATCGGTTCCCACGATCACCATGCGATTAGCACTAATCTCATAGATATTGCCTTCGCCGGCAATGCCTTTTGAGTTATTGATCAGCTTGCTGACCATAGCTCCCATGGCGTTGTCACTGCTGGTGTTCATCTCAATATTGCTGTGCTTAACCTGATCGCCTATCAGGGTCCAGTCACCAGTCAATTCGAAGCGCATGTTTCCCAGTACCTCTGAGCTCTCACCTTGTGGTTCTATCATGCCGGTGACGGTACCATCCTGTTTGTATTCGATAATAGTTTGTTGAGGCTGTTCTTCCGGGTAAGGGTTGAGGCTGCTGACTGACCATGCCCCCACTAGTTGAGAGACGTTGGCTGCATCCACTGAGTCTGCACCCGTATAATCCGGGCGAACGGGTGGCTTCAGTGAAGCACAACTTGTGGCCAGGAACAGAACCGCAAGGCTCAGTCCGATAGTTGCTTGTGATGTCATCCCGCTATTCCTGTTGCTGCTTTTGATGAGCATTTAATTACAGGTCATGTGATACTGATATGCAAGCGATTTACTGACAACAACGTGTAGGTTTACCCGTTCCCCCACTTAAGTGCAGGTTATGTCGGCTCTCCAAAGTAGAGTTTGGTATAGCAGCATCGATGTGATCCGTGCATTGCGCACTGCGTAACGGGAGGCGCAACCCAAAAGCAATTACTCTATGAACAACGATCCATCGAATCCTGACAAAAAACCTGTGCCGGCCGATTCACTCCATGTGTACACAATTGCGCTGCCGTTGGTTGGCCTGTTAGTACTGTTTATCCTGGGTGTCAGAGCAGGCGGGGATGCGCTGGATAGCGAGATATTAGTATTAGTCCGGTTCCTGAGTTTGCTGACACTGGCAATGGGCGTGTTCACGACGATTGTGGTAGGCCTGAATTACACGACTATATGCAAACGATGGACTGCGGGTCAGGTTGCCGCAGGATTCATGGCCCTGAGTTCCGGGTATCTGTGGTCTGCTTCGGCATTCGGCGCAGGCTTTCTGTCGTTGATGGCAGGTTTGGTCGTGATTACTCTGTTAATGTTCCGTGAGTTGGGAAATCGTAGTCAGCGTCGCCGTATTGGCAGACAAGTCAAGAACGGACGGCTTTCTTAGGTGCGTGTCATCGCGCACCTCGCAGACTGGACCCGCTGAATGCTCTCTAGCCAGTACCTGATCGACATCATCCTTAAAAGAGATAAGATCGAGGACGGCACTCTATTTCCGTTCTCGCTCGATGTTCTGCAGAATTTCGACAAATTGCGATTGCATCCCAAAGTCACTTTCTTCGTTGGCGAGAATGGTTCTGGAAAATCAACGTTGCTGGAGGCTATCGCTGTCGCGAGTGGGTTCAACCCGGAAGGAGGCACAAGAAATTTCGGATTCAGCACACGTGAGTCATATTCATCCCTGAGCAAATACCTGCGATGTTCACGGGGAGTGAGTAAACCCAGAGACGGTTTTTTTTCTGCGGGCAGAGAGCTTTTTCAATCTAGCCACGGAAATCGAGGCACTGGACAATGCGCCGAGTTTTGGCCCGCAAATCATCGATTCCTATGGTGGCAAGTCTTTGCATGAGCAATCTCATGGAGAGTCTTTTCTTGCCTTGATGATGAACCGTTTCTCTGGCAATTCCCTGTTCATTCTCGACGAGCCAGAGGCGGCACTCTCGCCAGAGCGTCAGATGTCCATGATCTGCAGAATGGACGAACTGGTGAATGAAAATTACCAGTTTCTGATAGCCACGTTTTCGCCCATAATCATGGCCTACCCAGACGCTGAGATACTGGTGCTGGGTGAAAAGGGTTTGGTCAAGACGGCTTATGAAGATACTGAGCATTATCACGTCATGAAGAGCTTCATGAATAATCATGAAGGGATGTTGCGCGAGCTTTTGATGTAAAGTTTTAGCGTCACCAGAACACCGGTGCAGGAAAAAACACCCAACCCGGGAGAACTGGATTCATATGGCCTACAAACTCATCATTTTCGACATGGACGGTACGCTGGTTCAAAGTGAGGACTGTGCATCGCAAGCCATGCTGGATGTCATTCCGGGTTTAACTGGAACCGCTCAGGAGGTTACTGCCAAGTACAGAGGCATGCGACTGGCCGATATATTCGATGACATAGAAGCCCTGTCGCCGGGTGGCGTCCCTGAGAACTGCCTGGAGCTGTATCGCGAAAGAGAGCAGGCACTGTCGAGCTCCATGATTGTTGCCAGCCCAGGTGCTGACGAGATGCTGGCGAAGCTTGTTATCCCCAAGTGCATAGCCTCCAACGCACCGGTAGAAAAAACCACACGATCACTAAAAATGTGTGGTCTTTCTCATTACTTTGATGGGGGGATATTCAGTGCCTACGAATTGCAGGCATGGAAGCCCGATCCCAGATTGTTTGAATACGCGGCAAGCCAATCTGGTGTCGCTGCCGGAGACTGTCTGGTCATTGAAGATAGTGTAGTGGGAATTCAGGCAGCTCAGGCTGCCGGTATGGATAGTCTTTATTATAATCCGCATGCAAATGGCATGGCTCCCGATGGCGTTGAGAGCGTGGCTTCATTGGTCGACATTCTAGTGCGGTTGTAGTTCTATTGTTTATTGTCAGTGGCGCTACAGGTGTTGCTTTTTAAGGAGACTTGGCTGGGCGGCACTACTCGTGTGGTCTGGCGAGTAGTTTCGCGGCTCCGATCAAATAGTAGACTAAGGGCTTGGTTATCGATTGAGCAGTGGGGCGGTGAGAGGAAGTTTCAGGGTGTAGAGTGAGGGTGTGTTTCGTTCGTGTTTTTCAGGACATGCTTGCGAGAGTGCGTGTCCTTTCCTTGTAGTGATAGATGAGTAGAAGCTTGTGACCGTAGTGTTGACATTTGGTTTTTACGAGTTAAGTCTTACTCTGACTTCTGGTGTTAGATCTGATTGATGTTCAACAGTGAAAATTTGAACGTCAGCGGTTTTTGAGGGATGTTAGTGGAATGGGGCGTAGGGATATTTCAAAGTAACGTTGGGTGATGTGTTGCTTTGATGTTTATTTATTGTCAGACCTGTCATCGACATCACTGTGAATCGCAATACGTAGTTGTTAGCTCACAATAAAACTAAACGCTCGATCTTGCCCAGAATCCGAAAAACCGATAGAACCAGCGCTAAATTACGGAATTACACATGCTTTATCAATGGCAATTATTGCCATTATTTGCTATCTTTGGACCACACTTAAGTCGAGATACAAACGTGGCCAGCATAAACATCTCCCTACCTGAACAAATGAGAGATTGGGTACAATCTCAAATCGAAACTGGAAGCTACTCCAGCAGCAGCGATTATGTTCGAGACCTTATTCGTAAAGACCAAGATCGCAGAGACAAAGTTGCTGCCCTTCAAAGAGCCATTGATGAAGGTATCGCCAGCGGGACGGCCGAAGAATTCAGTTTTTCTGATTTCAAAAAACGAATGCAAGCTAAGAAATAGCTATGGCTCGTTTCAGGCTAACCCCCGCAGCTCAATTAGATTTAGAGTTGATATGGGACTACACACTCGAAAACTACGGCACTAATCAAGCCCTGATTTATACTGATGGTATTGATTCAGCTTGTAGATTGCTAACTGATGCGCCTCTAATAAATCGGACAAGGCCAGAGTATAAACCTGAGGTGAGAATTTACCCTCATGCAGAGCATCTGTTGCTCTACGTCATTAATGACGGAGTTGTAGATATCATTCGAATCTTACATGCCAGCATGGATGTTGACTCGCAATTGACTAACGATAAACCTTAGCATCGCCGAGACTTAGTCAATTGGATCCAAAGTCCAGGCCTAACTCAGCCGTGGACTCGACAGCTGACTTTTTAATCTCTGCGCTGCCGCTTCGGTCTCAAAAACTCAACTGCAAGTCACGGCAAATGTTAGATGTACCAGTTTCTAACTTCGTTTCACAGGCAGTTCTTTTGATGTGCACAAGTTACGCTACTAGTCGTAGTTGCGCATCGATGACATCCCACGGTGCAAGAACTAAGTCTTCATCATTACGCTGTATCAAATCAACTGCTTCTAAGGCCGCAGTGTCAACGTGCACGTTTTTATAGTCCCGACCTAACTCTTTCGATAATGCCCTTACACTCATTGGTCCATGCTTTCTTAGTGTTTTGAGCAATTCAAGCCGCTTATTGGTAAGTACTGATACTAGCGTCTCAAGATCCTCAAAATTAAAATGCACTTCTAAATCCATCGGCTTGCCAGATTCTGCTTTATGCCAAGCGTCTATAAATCGTTGGTAGCTTTCTTTAGCGTTGCTCAATCCAATTTCTATCTTCTTCTGTTTCATATCAGCTACCTCATAATCTTTGCACATCAACATCGAAGTCAAACATAAGTTGCTCGACAGACGTGAATTCATATTGCTCTTCGTGAGGGCCGTAATGCCGGTGATCCCCTTTTCCTCTCTTATTGTCGTACCCAACAAGACGTACTCCATCTTTGCCGTAATACAGGCTATATTTCAGTCCATGCGGTCTCTCTACATCAGGCTGAGGTAACCGCCAAATAATAATTTTAAGTATCGCTCCATCTGGGAAAACCAATTTATCTCTGAAAACTAGTGCAGTGAGACAAACAGTATATTCAATTATATAATACCGTCTTTATCAACATTTTGATTTTGCCATGCCAGCAGCGGTCAACATCGTACTATCAGAAAAAGAGCGCAAAGAGTTTCATCGTCTATGTCGAAGCGGAACGACACCAGCTCGAATGAAGGAGCGTCTCTCTATTGTGCTACTTGCTGATGAAGGTTTAACCAACGGAGAGATAGCGCAGCAGATGCCGATATCGGCACACAAGGCTGCTCGTTGGCGC
>ENA-ORXR01004102-ORXR01004102.1-marine-metagenome-genome-assembly--contig:-NODE-4102-length-12420-cov-19.391396_pt1 | contig 12420 bp, 18 predicted proteins | sample MGYA00237866_ERZ511479 | MGnify/ENA metagenome assembly ERZ511479 | reverse complement strand
TGTCCCATAGCCCGCAATCCGAAGTACGGAGAGGCGGGTGCAAGTCCCGTCAGGGGCATAAGTACGGGACTTAGCCCGTGCCAATTGCAACAAGGACGACGCTTGTGGATCGAGTGGTCAGACGTGCACCATTTTTGGCTACCGCCGGCGGTTTTCCCACGACAAGCACAACGCGGCAACGTGCGAGGCTAACAGCCGCAAGTGAACCACTAGTCTCGCCGTCCTTGTAAAGTTCCGGACAGCCGTTTGCCAATGTGCTAAGACAATGAAATCGAAGTGCCCAAAGATGAAGGTGTACGTTCTGTTGATGATCTGTGCCAGAGTTCTGGGCCATACTGCAATCGCGAGGGCGCCTGTGGTGTGCTTTCTGCCGCGCTCACGACGTGACATGTATTAACTCCCGTGTCACGATGTCATCTTTGCTTGTTGGTCTTTCTATCGCGGTTTCATTGGCTGGTTTGTCTGTCAGCTGCACGCTCTCTTACGAAGAGGGCCACCGTCCGCACACCTTTACCCTGACGAAAGCGTTCAGCTTTGGCTGGACAAAAACAGGCCGGCTCTCGGTGGTCAGAGCACGGGGGGTGTCTTACACGCAGGGTTTCATGGTGTGCCAAAAGACACAGCCAGTACACCTCGAGCGCGAGGCGGTCTCGGCTCGTCAAGCTGTATACGCTCAAGGCAGATTGGAGCGAGGCGGCGGACGTGCCCCGCCGGGCTGCGTTTCAACCAGCAGTGACCAGTTTTCCGGCTGCTGCCCGCGCTGCGTCGATGGTGCGGGTGTCGGCCGCTTTGTCTGTTCCTCAAGCGCGCGCTGCTTTGGTGCTCAATCTGCGCGGGAAGGCTTACCACCGGGCTTACGCGGAGGGAAGCGGCTCTGAAATGAGGGAAAGCATTGCCATTCTCTACGCTGGGGCGACGCAAGACAGGGTGAAGTTCTGTGACTCGGCGCCAGGAGAGGTTCCTAACGCCGATGTCATTTGGCGGGGGACTCACAAGCGGCTGCCAAAGACATCCTCGGTCAGAAAGCAAGCCCACGTGGACCGTATCCAGGCTTTGATTGGTACACTAAGCAAATCCGTTGAGTCTTCCCGACTTTACGTTGACCACAGCTCGCCATTATCGCTTTCTCTCTCTCTCACGACCGCCAGCAGCGGTTAACGGCAGTGATACAACGCCAGGGATGAGTTCCGACTTGAAAATCCATCATTTCTATCCACGTGTCTGTGGATGCCGTCAACGTATGATCAAGGACGCTCACAACCTTGGACAAAGATCGGGTGGCCAGCATCAGACGGTTGGCGGCAGTGCGGCTCCTCCCACCACTGATGTGGAATAGCAGAACCAAGATGCTTCCCCAGCGTCTACTGGGGCCGCCAAACAGGCCGGTGGGGCTCACTTCAACCGCCTTGCCCCCCCCGCGCTCGCAGAGAGCATCGGCACCTACATTTTAGGTCCAGGCTCCACACAGGAGCGGGAATGGATAGTTGAAAAGGCGCGAGCGGGGATGGATGGTGAATTTGTGCGCGGGAACACTGTATTCGGGTCTTCTTAGTCCGTTATGGGCGTGGCGACGCTTTTTGTCTAAGAGGGGAGATTCCGGGCCGCCCCATCCCCCGATTGGCAACCTCCCCGCAGGTTTGGTCGACGCCGTTCGTAGCTGGGTTTCCTCTCATCATTGAGCATTGACAGCATTGAGTCACTATGTCGGGCTTGTCTTGCAATGTTTTCAACCAAGCACTGCTCTTCCTTTCTTCTCTCGGTCCACCGAAAATGGCTCAATAGCATCCCTCCACGGTCCCTCGGGACCTGGAAGCTCCGGCACATTCCGGACGCCCTTCATCAGACAATGTTCAAATTGCTTGCCTATACTTGCTGCGGTCAGGGAAACCACTGCCAAAGCGTGTCGAAGAGCGTCGGGATCCACTGGGAGGACAGGACGCATCGTCTTCAGTAGATTTGAACGCTCCCTGACCACCTCTTAGATCGGTTGAGTGTCTGGGCTGTGGGGAGGAAGCCGCAGACGGAACACGCCCGCGGCTGCAATTCACTCGCCCGCTTCCGCCGAGTGGATAGGAGCGTAGTCGTAGAGCAGGACGCACCTTGCATCCTGCAAAGCTCAGAGAAATTCCGGCACAGACTGTTTCATCGTCGGTAGTACTTCGCCGAGGGAGATCAGCCAGTCGTCAGCGTTCTGGGACGGCGGCGCAGGCCTCGTTTAGCAATGGACGGCGCCCGTCTCGTAAGAAACTGCTATCACTCTGGAAGTACGCAACATGCGCTTTTCAGCTCTTGAGAGGCAGTCATACCTCATACCGCGTAGCCAGCGTCCTCTTCGCCGCCGAGCGTCGCTGCCGTCCTTGTGAGTTTTGTAGATGGAGACAAGGCAACGAAGTGAATTCGTGGCCAAGAAGCGTCCAAATGCAGCCCGGCGCTCTCGGTCACGCTCCCGCCACATTCGGTAGAACTTCCGATAGGAGAAATTGATGGCGCGTAGGACGCGGTCTAGGGTGCCTATTGACGTCTTTTACTTGTCGCGGAATCCGGGAAGGATAGATAAAAAGGAAAAGACGTCTTTTATTTCTCCTAACGTCTCCTCCGGGTCCGAAAGCACCACAGCATTGACCGATCTCAGGAAGTGGGCGTCGAAGGAGATGTGGTCCGCATGGCGACTCCTCAATACCGGGTCGGGCGCCCACTCGCCCGACTCATTGTAGCAGCGAATCCACACGGCAACGATAGAGCGATGGCAGGCCAAGCGAAGAGCGGCCTCCTTATTGGAGAAGCCCTCGAACAGCACCCAGGACACGGCGAGCATGCGCGCAGTGCCTTCGTAGACCATCTTGAAGGTCTGTCGCCCTGGTTTCCATCGTCGTTGCAGCTCTGCGCTGGCGCTCCCCCCGGGACAGGGGCCTTTACTCCCACCCCGAAAGGGTCGGTTAGTTTAGTGGCCCCCGTTGCAGCCGTGTCAGCGCGATTGCCACGAAGGAGGTGAGAGGCACGGAAAGAAGTGACCCCGGGTGTTCTGGACGGTCCTTGTCACGTAAAAAATTCCGGAAACGCGCCAACAAGTTCTTTCATCAAGTGGAAATGCAGTGCCACAAAACAGAACCGGTGTCGGCGAGAGATTCGTGCGCACAGCGAGCTCGTCATCGCATGCTCATGGTACAAAGTTTGCTTGTGAGATGTCAGAGGCGTGTGGGGCGCGCATCTTGCACTCCGTTTAAAACCTGATCCACCGTAGTACCCAGAGGGCGGCTCGTAGTCTTGGCACACACTGTGGAACGGTCATGTGGTTGCACATTCGCTTCTGGATCAGACCGTATTGCTGCTCACTGAGGACGTCACATGCTGTCAATGATCTGCGGATCACGCATGGTGGTCCCGATCTACGGCAGTGGTTGTTTCTGGAGCGTCTCGAGCGCAGTAGTGTACTGCGAAACGCTTCAACCGCCCGGCCCTCCACGGATTCCTGCTGCCTCAGCTGACCGGCGGCCCACGTCTTTTGTGTGCGCCATTCGACGTCTTCGGCGGCACGCAGTACGAGCGTCTGGTCCGACGCGTCCACGGCAAGGCTGCCGTGGAGCTTGAGTTTACGTACAACGTCTGCGCGTTGTTACAGGCCGTCCACAACCGTGTGCTGGGCGCGGGGCTGCAGGTAGAGTCCAACGACACCCCCGACTGCCTGTTTGACTTGATAAACCGTGTGGCCCCGCACAAGTTGTTCGTCCTCACGTCGGCGGGCTACAAGCTTTTGGACCTTTCCATAACCGATTCGACGCAGTCGGCGACGCTCCACGCCGTTGTCAACCGTCACAACCATCGCGACCAGAACCGGCCGGCCTACGACTTCCTCGCCGGCCTGTCTCACAGCGCGGTAGATGACCTGCGCTGGTTTTCGGAGCTGGAGACCGAGCCCGGTGTGGGCCGGGCTCTGTGGTAGCCGACGGCCGGGGATATGCGAAAGGGCGCGTCGCCGTACAGGTGGGGCGGGCACCTCGGTGCGCTCCTACCCGCCGCCGGCTTCTTGACCCTCGCGCAGCGGGAGCCCCACATCATCTTGAAAGAGGTGGCCGCCGTGTGCTTCTGCCTGGCAGTGTCTGGGCGGCCGCTGTTGCTTCCGGGCGGGCTGCTGCGCGTCATGGTTTACAACCGTGTAGCTATGCACGTCATCAAAGGAGTTTTGAGCCGCTCCCCCGCCTTGATAGCTGAGCTGCGCAGTTTATTCATGGTCGTCGCGTCGCCCGGCGTCTCTCTCAAGGCGTCGTGGCTGCCGTCCGTCTCGAACATGTGAGCGGGCGTCCTGTCCCAGATGCGCGACCGCCGCGATTTCTCGTTGGGAGCCGCCGCCGGCGCGCAACTGGACCAATTGCGGGGGGTGCCGACCGTTGATCCATTCGCGGCAGCCCTCAACATCCGCTGTGCCCGCTTCTTCTCCCAAAAGTGAACTCCGGGGTGCGAGGGCGTCGACGCTTTTTCCGTCGGCTGGGGGGGACCGGAGAACAGCTGGTTGTTCCCCGCTATTTCCGACACCCGCCGTGTGGCGGACAAGATCGTCGCCGACGGCGCGACGGCGACGATCGTCCTGCCGGTTTTTCCGGCAGAGGACTGGTGAGCCGACGCGGTGGCCACGGTGGAGCAGGCCTACCTTCTGTCCGCGGGAGAACAGCACGCTCTGATCGGGAATCACGCAGGTGCCGGCGTCGCATACCAAGTGGCGGATGGCCGTCTTCCGCTGCGACTCCAGCCGCCGGTCGGCCGCGGAGGTGCGCCGCATGTGACTCTGCGTGCAGCGGGCCGCGCGGCCGGAGCCACCCCGCACCGTCGCCCTCGATTCGCCCACATTTTCCCGCTGGGGTCCGCGGCAGAGCTTGGCGGCGCCTCCACCGCGGGCTTGTGGCCCGTTTCGGTTCCGCCCGCGGCTCTGATGCCGCTGCCGCCGCCTTCTTCCGCGCCTGCTCGTTCGGCGACAACACCGGGGTCACCTACTCCGCCACGGGGATTCTTTCTCCCGCTGCCGAGATCGAAGGGGGCGGGGCGCGCTGCCCGCCACCACTACCACCGTCGTCGAGTTCATCGGGTGGCAGTGAAGGCGAGACACGGTCAAGGCCTTGATCCTGAAACTCATGCGCACAGCTGCGCAGGGCGCACTTGGCTGCCAGCTTCCTCAAACCGTGCGACGATACGCGGGTGCGGGAGGCCAAGTGTAGCGGTCGGGGGGTTCTGCGGCTGGAAGGGGCGGGGCCCCTCAGCTGTGGACAGCACACCCCCGGGGTCGGCCCCAAAATATCCCGATCCGGGCCAGCAAGGGAATGACCTGTCCGAATCTCAGGGAGATCGGATCTGGTCGGGGGCGGGGTTTTTCCCTCGTGGTTTTCCAAACCCCCCTACTACTTGTTTGAGCTTTTCGCTTTGGAGGGATTTATCTGTTTGGCGCATTTGGGGTGGCTACTTTAGCGGCTGGCGCTCGGGTTGGGGAGGGGTTTATTGATAGTGGGGAGGTCGTCCCGACCGCCGATTGATAAAACCAACTGTGCTTTGGACTACGATTCCCCCCTGGGCATTGCCGTGATCCTCTCCTCCAGTTGGGGGAAGGCTGGGCTGTGGGTCGATTTCCGAGGCAGTTCCTTCGACAGACCGAGCTGATCAAGAGGTCACTTCGGCTGGACGACGAACCAAAGTAGTGGTGCCAAGAACCGCTACACTAAGGCGGGGTTTTGACGTGCGGAAATCGAGAACCGCCTGTCCCGTGATCCCGTGCGCGTGCCGATCCAGGCTCGCGTGGCGTGGGCGCTGGCACGCCGCGCGTTCGTCGCCACCGCAGAGCGGCGGCGCCGCCAAACCGCGTTGTTGTGCCAGGTTTGGTGGCTGCGGCCGGGAAGCGACGTTGCCCTTCTCGCGGTCGGCAACGTGGAGCCGCAGGCTGAAGTCGCGCCGCACTACGTCGTGCTTACGCAAAAGACCGAGGCGGCACGTGGGCTCCTCGCCCATTCGCAACCCGCCCCCCGCCCACAGGACTCCCGCCCTTGAGGCGATCTCAACCCCCCCCACACCGTGCTCCGTCGGCTGCTCGGAGATCTCGCCCGGCGTGCCCCCTCCACAAGGCTCTTCACGGCCTCCAAGTCGACGCAGGCCGCGTCGCTGTTTTCGGGCTGGCTGCTGGCAAAGTTGCGGCAGATGGGCGGCGCGGCGCCCGTCGGTACCTTCTACGGCTCCCACTTCCCCAGGAGCGGGGGTCCGACGGCCGCCTCCGCCGCCGGGGTGCCGTGGGGCGCCACCGCCGAGCTGTCCGGCACGACGGAGCGCACTGTGGCGGCAAGCTACATCTCTGCGCTGACCCTCCCGACCATCCTTGATCGGTTTTTCTTCGAGCCGCTGCTCCCGCGTGCGGCGTGAGCGGAGTCCTATACTCCATATGATGGGCACACGCGGTCTCTCCGTGCAACCGTGAGTCGGACGTTGAAGTGTGCCATGAGTTCCCTGGAAGCTGCGGCTGACGCAGGCGCGGTTCAGGACGATTGCTCTCTCATGTGTGGTCGGTTGTTACCGCAAGTGGTACAACGCGGGTCCCCAAGCTGCGACTGGCACCGATGCGCAAACCTTGCAGCCTTGCAAGCGGGCACAGTGTCCCGTCGTGGCAGTAAACAATCGATACATGCCGCACAAAGAGCCGTCCCTCCGTGTTTCAGCCAGGCCCTGCGGTTTTTGCGCGTCGCTACGACAGGCTCCACACCGGCGCTTTGAGGCGCTGTATTTATGAGTATGCCGGTAACCCTGATGGTAATCTGACGAAAGCGCCAGCTGCCTAAGTTTCCAGCTGCGCGCGACCGGTGGGTGTAAATAAGGGGCACTGCTTACCAGGCAATGTTGGTAAACTTTTCGTCTGTCACTGAAACACGCGAAATTAGAGCCCTCGGACGGGTCTGGAGCGCAGCAACGCCTGCAGTGCAGTCGTTCCGAGAAGATTAGGAGGCGGGAGAGCCGTAAGATCCGTGCTTCTAGTGTTTTGGGTGCAGCGGCGCAACGGACGTCAGCAGGACCCAAATGGGCTGCATCGGCAGGAACAGGAACGCACCAGTCTCAGTGACGTCCACATGTGTGGCATGCACGTCGACGTCTACAGATGTGGGTGCCGCACACCGGGAACACGATGCTTAGAAGCATCGCGTGGCGTCCAGAATTTCGAACCACCTGAGGCGGATAAGACGGCTGAGCTAGGGAAGCAGACGTGATCCCATCCATCTCTGAGAAAGCACCAGTCCTCATCCGTCAGGCAGTGGTCGACGGCCGGCAGGCGATCTAAGGCAGGGCGTGGACGCAACGATCGGCTCTGCCGACAGAGGCAGCGATAGAAATGACTCTGTGAACGTCTGTCGGCCGCATTGGCGGCCTGCACGAAAGTGATGTGTGTGCGCTGAGGTTTTTGCTTTCACTTGTAGGACCGGTGAGGATTGCGCGCGTGTGAGCGCCATTGGCCCGCGAAAAAGACGCTGACACGCCCCACATCGAGCATGCGACGGGCGAAGAGCGGTACACGGCGCCTGCGTCGAGGACGCAGGACAGCACCGACGCTGACGCGTCCGAGATGGACATGGTCGCCGTGGCACGGGGAAAACTGCACTGACACAGCGACGGCATGGCGGGCGCCAGCGTACATCCATGGGTGAAGACATACGGCGGAGTGCTGGTGAACAAGGGGCCATTTACTGACGGGAGAACACATGTCTGGATGAACTGCGGTCCTGCACGAAGGGTGAAGTGGAAGAGCGTGGGCGCGGCCTCTCAGGATGAGCGGCGCAGGAAGTACAGCAAGGGGATACGGCGACAGACAGCAACGCGACCCAGACGCAAAATCCCGGAGCGCTGTCGGCTGACGTGTTGGAGCCGCCGTCTCCAGGTATCGGTGCTGTCCGAGGTGGAACAGTCTCGGGCACTAGGGTAGCGGCCCGAAGATCTTCGCCAAGCGGGTTCAGCCCGCTGTTGCATGTCACAGAAAACATGTAGCGAAGAGGCAGCCTGGGGACTGTGCGCGCAGTACAACCTACGACCCTGGTAGCGCCGGCGTGTACTGTCAGTCCACGGTTCGCAGAGGCTTGGCCTGTGCCGGGATGGGCGTCATTGGACGTCCAGGGCAGAGGGAGCACCGGCGCGCGGGCCGCGTACGGTAGGCCAGTCAGAATACCAGAGACGCGTGCGGGGTGCCCATGTGGCCAGAGCTTTCCCGAGAGAGCTTGTAACAGAAATGGCGGACGCGGAGGGCACGGTAAAGAACAGGTGAGGTGTCATCAGCACAATAATTTCTATGACGGCAGAAATACATCACCACGAAGAACAAGGCCTGTGTGGAGCGCAGCCTCCAGATCCATGAAACTGGCAGTCTGCTGGACAGCTGCAGAGTTCTGGCACGTCGTGTGTCATCATCGGTGACTGGAGCTTCCTCTCCGACCTCGTTTTTTATCCATTCCACTCTCTTCACATGTTGCTGCTGGAAAGTACTTGTCTTTCCGTGTTCTTCGATGCGGGAAAAAGGACCAGGATAGCCTCAAATGGGATCCAAATGTGGGTATGAGCCGTAACGTTGCGCGAAACGTGTCCCGGATCCACGCCACCGACCCACATTTAGCTTGCCGAGGCTCTCTATCGTCGGGAGAGTGGGGCACGTGCTGTTTTTCTTTACTGGCGCCGGGACCCATAATTCTCAAATTACCTCCAAAGGCCGCCAGTACAGAGGGAAAAGGCATGTACTAGACCATATTCGACCCCGTTTCACACTGCAAAATTTCCAAGGCAGTATAGAAACGATATTCGCATTTTAGAGCTCGGCGCACCGTGCACTCTCGCAGTATAGACAAGAGCTGCGTCCACGACGTGCAACATAGACCTCATTGACACCCAGATTGCAGACGTGTCTGAGCGACGAGCGTGTCCGGTCACCGGAACGTCACGTATCTCACCGAGAAGCACTCGCCCGGCCGCGAGCCGGCCGTGTACGTGACGCTTCCTGGATCGATTGCGTTGCATGGCGACTGGTGGTTCATCGTGCGCTCCCTGGGGCTTCTTGGGACTGCCCTCACACCCCCCGCCACCGGCTCCATGGGGCTTTTCCTGAAGCTGTCCTCCCGCCCCCCTCTCCCCCTTCCCATCGGCTCCCACGAGCTCATCCTGGAGTGGTTCCCGGTGGTTCCTGGCGCTTCTATCACCCGCCCGCCCGCCCACCGCCCACTCGCTCGCCTCCCGCCCGCTCGCCCGCCGCCCGTCTGTCCGCTATCGCCCGTACCCGCCTGAGTATACAAGGCGAACCATAGCACAAGATCAGCAAAGACGGGCCCAGTCAGCACTTGGTTATAACATGCACACAACCACTGCTTCCAGTAGAGTGGCAGCAGTATTGAAAAAACGCAACAGAAAGATAGAAAAAAGAGGGTCGAGAAAGCAATGCAAACGTACAGTTGGGAGCCACCGTGCTGGGGGTGGGGGAGACCGTACCGACGACGACCACCGTGATGTTACCGGGACGGAGGGGACGGCGGGGGTGTCCGAGTTGGCGGCGGCGGAGACCGTACTGGCGGCAGAGACCTTGGGGGCGGAGTCGTCCTTCGTGACGGTGGGGACCAACGTATTGGCGGCGCAGATAACCCAAATGCGGGCGGGGACAATAGGGGAGGTGGGGTCCTTTGGGGCTGCAGGGGCCACCGTGTAGGCTGCGCGGGCGACTGTCCTGGGGGCGGAGACAATGGGGGAGGCCGCGTCCTTGGGGGCGGCGGGGTTTGGCCGTGGGCGCGGACTACAAGGTGCAGGTCTTGTCCACCGTCACCGCCGGGTCATGTCATGACAGCACTGCCTTCATGTCAAGCGGTCTGGCAGCGTTGCTGGCGGCGGCGGAGGGGCTGCTGTGGGGATACTTGGCGGCGGGTGATGACGCCTACATTGCTGGCTCACGCGTACTTACCCCTTGGCCAGGGCACAACCTGCCCTGGGAGAAGGACTCGTTCAACTACTACCATAGCTCCTCACGTACTTTCGCCGAACAGGTCTTCGGGCAGATTGTCGGTCGGTGGGGTGTGTTATGGAGGCCCATTAGTTCCTCTGTTTCGTGTGCTGCTTTGATTGTGCGTGTTTGTGCCCGTCTGCACGACGTTTTGGCGACCTGGACCACTTTGGTCCCACACACCCCGCAGTACAGCGAAACAGCCACCAACCGCAGCAGTATCAGACAGTTGCTATCGGGCAGGCGCGAAAACAGGAGCCGCCCGGCAGCCGCGCTTGCAGCTGCGCCACTTGTTGGCCCTCAGGCTCGCCCCGTGGCGCCAATTTTGTGCACCGTGTATGCAACAGAGGTGTGAGTCGTCTCGCGAACGGCGGGGGGGGCATCGCGCACATCGGAAGGGGAATGCCATCGGCGAGGGCAGGTACCAATCTCGACTCGTCAGGCCTGCCCTGCCCGATTACCGTCACCGTTCCCACTCAGACCACCTGCAGCACCCTTCTATTTCACGCGGTCGCCACACTAAACTCCCCAGCACCCAGTCGCGCGACAACCGCTGCACCGTTGCCCACCCAAAACCCTATTAAAGGCCATGGGCGACGCGTACACCGCCCGGGGTGGCATATACACTGCCACAGCGTTGCAGAAGGAAAGCGTGTGTAGAGAAGAACTCCATAATCGCTCGCGTATTTTTCTGCACTGGCCGATGTCAGCGGCCGGTTTTTTTTTTGCTCTGCAAAACATGTATGCACGCCCGTGAGTCACTCAAAAATCCAGGATTCTGTCTGCGTCTCCTGCGACCAGGCTGATGCATACAAGAGCAGAGAGTGCAAAATAAATCAAAGCGTGTTTACACACATGTACAGGGGGGTTCCAAAAGTTTACGATCGGATTGGCCATTTCGCCCAGGAGACAGGTCAACCAAACGACATCTGGTCTAGGAAAAGTGGCTTCTAGAAGCTGTTTATTGCGATTGACTTAGAACTTGGTCGAGTGACCACTCGCTTCCGCCAGAGCCCCCACCCTCCGCGGCATCCCCTCCGACAAACCCGCAAAGAGAGAATCAGGCAGACGGTCCCACTCCTCGCACGAGGCATCAAACAACATGTCCAACGTCGTGGGTGGCGTCAGGCGGGCACGCAGACGCCGCTCGAGGACGATGTCTGGACTCTGAGGAGCCCAGTGGACGCGCTCCAGTCCACGCAAATCCAGGTAGAAGCGCACCGCACGAGCCCTGTGCGGCCCACAGTTGTCTTCGAGCAGCTTGAAGTTGCTTGTCCCACCGTGCTTGGCCTCCACAAACGGGAGAAGATGGTTGTGCAAAATGTCGATATACTTGTGTTGGTTCAAACGCCCCTCCACGCGTACCAGGGGCATCCTGGCGCGCGCAGAGAAGCCCCCCCACACCAGCAGGCTCAGGCGACCCGGCTGGAAGGATGGGCGGAGGCATGCGAGCAAGTAGCGCTCCGTCGGACGCCGCCAGACGTGTGCTTCGCCTCGCGTTGGCCGCACCGTAAAAGTGCTCTCATCAGCAAAAGTATCCTTTCCGCAGTCCTCAGGGGTCCAGCTACTCTTGTCTCGCGCCCATTTTTGTCGCAGGGCCACGTGGCAGGGCGTCAAAAACGGCTTTGTGACTGCAGCATAGCTCCGCAGGCAGGCGCGGTGGAGGTAGCGACGCACGGTGCTGTCGCTCACCGTGCAAGGCACCAATTGGTTGAAATCTTGTGTCAGCTGAGCCAGAGACCAGCTGCGGTGGCGGTAGACCAGCAACTGCAGCATGCGGGCGTCGCGAGCGGAGAGGAGGCGGGGGCGACCGCTGCGGCGGCGGCGCCCAGCCGTCCCCTCGCGCCGAACCCGCGCGGCAATGGTCGCCACAGTGCTCAAAGGCAACTCGAGATGGGAGGCAATGAAGGCATTGGTAAAAGTTGAGTTTACCAGAACAGCTATGGCCGCCCGGGTGGCGGCGGGCACCTCCTTGGAGCCCTTGCAACGCGGCATGGTTGAGACTGGGGAGGAAGACAACGGATCCCCCCCCCCCCCCCCCCCCTCCTCAGTGGCATCGAATTGAGCGGATTTCCGGGGGTCGGGCGATCGACTGAGCCTGGAAATCCGAGCGATCGTACACTTTTGGAACCCCCCTGTACCAGGAACTCCAAGGGAACTCCCATCACTCCGTACCCTCTCTTCGCCTCTGCCAACCTCGTCTACAAATGCAAAAGAGCCACCCCCACACGCCACCGTCGCATAACTCCCGTAGGTGGCCGCGCACGCCAAAACTTAGGAAGCTTCCATCAGCTTTTCGAGCTGCGTCTCGCAGTGAGCGCGCATCGATGCGGCCATCACGTCCATCGGGTCCTCGGAGACCGCGGCGCGGGCGACCTTCAGTTGCTTCCAAACGGCGGCCATGGCCTCGGCGTTGTCGAAGGCGTCGGCCGAGC
>ENA-ORXR01004101-ORXR01004101.1-marine-metagenome-genome-assembly--contig:-NODE-4101-length-12422-cov-27.723451_pt1 | contig 12422 bp, 8 predicted proteins | sample MGYA00237866_ERZ511479 | MGnify/ENA metagenome assembly ERZ511479 | reverse complement strand
CAAATAGAAATTACGCCCGTAAAAGCCCGCGATGATGCCGAAGAATTGGCGGCAGCACAACTTTATCGCGCTTTTCTATTTGCTGATAAACCCGATACCGACGACATTCAACGAAAGGAAATCGCCACCCGCCTGATATATGAATTTGAAATGGTGGGTACTGTGGAAGAAAAGCATTTATTAAACGCTTCACATGATTTTTATGTACATTTAAAAAATAATATTAATTATAGTAAATTGTATAAAAACTATCCTATTTCACAAAATAATAATGGGCAATTATTTGAAGCTGTAACGGATATTTTACTCGAAACGGAAAAGGGAAATGTATTGGTGCAGTATAATTCTAATGCCATTCACATAAAAAAAATAAACGCGGCTTTGAAGGATGTCGCGCCTGTATTGCACCGCATGAAAGGCTGTACTAGTGCGGTGGAGTGTTGGGTGTATTTTGGATTATCGGGGGTGTTGGTGCAGATGGAAATGTAACACAGGCTTCCAGCCTGCATCCGTAGCACGGTGCTTCCAGCCCGTGCCACGTTAGTTTTGCATTGCATACGCGAGGCACGGGCTGGAAGCACCGTGCTACGGGGATGACTTTAGCCACAACAAAATCCCGCACCAACTGTTAGATAGACGATTTATTAATCACAATAAAAAGTCGATAATCCAAGCATGTAAATGCAAGACTATTTTTCGCAGAAAAATAAAAAACTATGGACTATCGACTATGGACTATCGACTGATTCATGCACAACAACCTACGCCTTGCCTCCATTGCCGGATTTACTGTGTTGGCACTGCTGAGTACCTACTTCGTATTTCACCTGAAATTCACCTTTGATTTCGAGCAATTTTTCCCGACAGGCGACCCTGACTTGGAATTTTTCTTAGAATTTCGGGAAAAATTTGAACCCGACGACAACTTCATGCTCGTAGCCGTCCGGCGCGAACAGGGCGTTTTCCAACAAGACTTCCTCAACGACTTTCACGCCTTCACGCTCGACTGCCGCGACCTCGAACCCATCACGCGCGCCACCTCCGTCACAACCACTAATTTTCCTATCAAATTACCCATTGGCGGTTTTACGGCGATACCTGCCATTGACCGTAAAAATCCCGAAAATTATGCCCGCGACAGCCTACGCCTCATACAAGACGAGCGACTCAACGGGCGACTTATTTCAAAGGATGGCAAAACCCTCGTCGCGCTGCTCAAAACCATCGACAGCATAGAGCAGGAAGATGCCGAACAACTCATCGATGACCTCAATACCTTAGTCACAAAATACGGCTTCGCGGAATACCATTATCTCGGCAGAGCCAATTTTCAAAAAGAAATCGTGCGGATGCAGAAACGCGAAATACTTGTATCGGGTATCGTGTCGATTACTTTGGTGATGATTATCATGTTTTTGATATATCGACGGACTTGGACGATATTTATTGCCATGATTTCCATTGGTTTAGGGATGCTGATTTTTATGGGCGTACTCGGTGCTACGGGGCGCGAACTCAATGCAATGGCTGCGCTTTATCCCGTTTTGATGATAATTGTCGGTACGTCGGATGTGATTCATATTATGACAAAATATATGGATGAACTCGCGCTCGGCAAGTCGCGTGATGCTGCAATTGCTGTCACATTTCGAGAGATTGGACTAGCAACTTTATTTACTTCCGTGACGACGGCGATAGGCTTTGCAACGCTGATGACGAGCCGCGTACCACCCATCAAAGGCTTCGGGCTAAATGCGGCGATAGGCGTGATGGTTGCCTACGTGACGGTCTTATTATTTACCACCGCCGTATTGAGTTATTTTGATTTGGATAAACTAATTTCTACAAAAAATACGCGCTTCAAATGGACGAAGTGGATGGACGATTTTTATGTATTTACAAAAAATAATCCGCGTAAAATCGTGTGGGGTGGGGCGGCGTTTTTTGGCTTGTGCTTATTTGGTATTTCGCTCATCACCACGAATTACAGACTGACCTCGAATATGCCGATGGGCGAAAAAATCACCGAAGATTTTATGTTTTTTGAACGCGAATTTAGCGGTTTTCGTCCCTTCGAGATAGCGGTGACGGTGCGCGATGATAGTTTGGTAGTAAATGATTATCAAGTCGTTAGGGAAATTGATAAAATCGAACAACACCTCCGCACACATCCTGCCATCCAATCGCCGACCTCCATCACGACGATATACAAAAGCCTCAACCAAGCCTCCAAAGGCAACCGCCGCGAATACTACCGGATGCCCGAAACCGAAGCCCGATTCAACAGCTACCGACGCATGGCAGAACGCTTTCCGGCTTCCGCAAATGTGCTGGTCAGTAAAGACCAAAAACACACCCGCATCGCGGCTAGCGTACTCGACATCGGCGCAGACAAAATACGCGCCATCAAGGATAGCGTCGATTACTTCATTGCTACGGAAATAGACACGACACTCCTCGCTTGTAAGCAGACGGGTACGGGTGTCATCATAGATAAAAATTCTCAATACGTTCGCAACTCCATCATCAATGGTCTCGGCATGGCGGTACTCATCGTGAGCCTACTGATGGCACTGCTTTTTCAGAACCTGCGAATGGTGATTATCTCGCTGATTCCCAACGTATTGCCCTTGCTGCTGGCGGGTGCGATACTCGGCTATCTGGGCATCGAACTCGAAGCGGGTATCTCGATTGTTTTTGCCGTCGTATTCGGTATTGCGGTGGATGATACGATACATTTTTTGAGCAAATACCGCATCAGTCGCGCCAAAGGTATGGACATGGAAGCCGCCCTGCGCGTCACCTTCACCGAGACGGGCAAGGCGATTTGCCTCACCACCGTCATCCTGTTTTTTGGTTTTATGGTGATGCTCTTTTCCATACATCCGCCGAGTATCACCGTCGGGCTGCTGATTGCCGCTACGCTAGTCTCGGCACTCTTTGGCGATTTGTTGTTTATTCCGGTGCTGATACGGTATTTTGGAAGAAATGAGTGAATTTTGAATGAGTGAATGAGTGAATATCTAATGCTACAATGCGTCAATGCGATAATGAAAAAACATTGTCGCATTACATCATTATCGCATTACGATTCACTCATTCAAAATTCACTCATTCACTCATTTTTTTATAAGAAGTTTGCATATCTCAAAAAAGAAACTTACAGTTGTAGCATAACAACTCCTCAAAACACTTTTCTTTTAAACCGTTTTTTCTATTTTAGTTAGGATTAGAAACAAATTTTCGCAAGATATTTTGGCTCATCTAGGAATTTAGTGGAACGTAAATTAATTTTGAGAATCGTCCTATCTGAAAATTGGAAGTTAAGCCTAAGTCGTCGGACATTTTCGAAATGTCAGACGACAACATTTTTATTATTTATTTAAAATCAATTATTTACAAATAATAACAATAAAACATTTTTCATAAAAAAATTTAAATTTAAAACGCAAATATATCTCGCCTGACATTTTCAAAATGTCCGTCGAGTAAGCTTTCCATTAAATTCCTAGATGAGCCGATATTTTTATTGTTAAAAATGTCCCCTGATGTATTGTTTTTATACGTGAAAAATAAGGTTCGTCCTGTTTTTTGTGTTAAAAACGTTCATTTACATGCGGTTAACTCCATTTAAACTATGGGTTTTTTGTTCTATCAAACGTTTATATCTAGACTTTGGACATTTGGTAATTGGGAAATTAGGTTTAAATTTCGTAATTTACTGATTGTCAGTTATTTGTGTTTAATTGAAAATGAAACACAAGTAATATTTTTTATTATGTAAAAGACTGAAAAACAATTTTTTACCTAATTCCGAATTTCTCAATTCCCTAATGTCCAAAGTCCAGCAGATATTACACATTTGAAAAAATGTAAATATTTCTTATATTCAGAAAATAAGCCTTTTTATGGAGACCTTTTTCATCACATAAAGTCTATAACTAACTAATAACCAATCACTAATCAACCAATTACCGACCCCAACTTAAAACTCGGATATCGAATGTTGCTACACCTTTTTACCTCAATTCCTCCTCAATATACTTCGATACTGCCACGATTTCCGCGTCCGACAGCAAGCCTTTGAATGGCGTCATCAAGCCTTTTCCGTGATAGACCTGCGCTACACTTTCCGCCAAAGGCAGCGTGGATTTGGTCAAATCCTTTGCACCGTTCACATTCAGATTGCCGGTAAAACCATGACAGGCAGAACATACCATTTTATATTTTTGCTTGGCATCTACGGCGGCAATGTCCTTTGAAGAAACACTTGCGATGATTTCCTTCGCTTTCGCAAGTTGTTCCGGCGGGACAGAAGATTCCGCAGCATCACCTGCCTCGTCCGATTTAGCCTCTACGGTTTCTTTTTTAGGTGCAGTCGGTACTTTCCTTTTTTCAGACGTAGGTTCATTACCTGTACAGCCTATCAAAATACCTATGCCTAATAAGGCGATTAGTAGTATATTTTTTTTCATTATAAAAAATTAGAATAATTTCAAATACTATTTTTTAGTAGTGTTCGATACTCTACATGAGAAAAATTTAAAATCATAATATGAACTCGTCTGCCATTTGCAAAATCTATCAATACCCCACATCTTTTTGAGCGCAAACCCTAATCCCGAAGGGATTGAACGTGAATAACCCCGAATCAAAATTCGGGGAAAGTGCCTGAAACCCTTCCCACAACTACGAAGTAGTTGAACGTGCCTTGCTCACATAATTCAACTACTTCGTAGTTGTAGGTTGAATTGGGCTTTTTCCCTTGTATTACATACAAGGTTATTCACGTTCAATTACTTCGTAATTGTGAGATATGGACTTGTGGGGTATCGTTAGATTTGCAAAATGTCAGCCGTGTTTAGGTTAATTTTCGGGCGGATTTGACCTCCAATTTCAAATCATATTGTGAAAAAATATTTTTCTCACGTAGAGTAAGTGTTCGATTAAAGTGTGGTTAGCAAACTCTCTTGTCGTCAGCCGAACTCAGTTGAACAAAGAACATATTTTGGTGGACAAACCCACTAATCTTGACAAATCCTTCGTCTGCCGACTATTCCATACTTTACTCGAACAGCACCGTTAATTCTACGTTGGAAACTAAAGTGCCAAAGTAAGTACCAAGACAAAATTATCTTTAATCAATTTACCCGCAACTTGAGTTTAGATATGGCAAAAATAACATTTATTCGGCTTTAATCCCAATGAATACAATACGCAAAATAAACAATATTTGGTAGTGTTCGACAAAAATAGGGTAATGAAAAAAACACTGTCGCCAGACGAATTCGGTTGTAAATAACACATATTTGAGTGTTCAAACCACCAATTTTCATAAAAAACTTCGTCTGCCGACTACACCCTATTTTCCTCGAACACCACCCAATTTTAATATTTTCATATATTTTTTTTGATATAAGTTTGACTTTAAGCTTAAAATTAAGTACCTTACACATGGAATCAATTCTTATTGGCGCATTATTCATTTCAGCAATCATCCAATTAATATACTGGGGCGTCATTTTCATGCGATTCGCTTGGTACAAACCTAAAAAACAAACCAAACCTAACCAACCTCCCGAACCTGTCTCTGTCATTATCTGTGCGAAAAATGAAGAGGAAAATCTACGGGAGAATTTACCACATATTTTACGACAAGAATATTTTGACTACGAAGTCTTGGTCGTCAATGACGGGTCGACTGATGGCACGGCGCAAGTGTTGAATGATTTTCAAAAAAAATACAAGCACTTGCATGTACTGCATCTTCCTGTAGATGAATCTCGTGAAATAAAGGGCAAAAAATATGCCTTGAGTCAGGGAATCGAAGCGACCAAGTATGAGTTATTATTATTGACTGATGCGGATTGTCAACCGGCAAGTAAGCACTGGATAGAAGGAATGCAAGCCGTAATTGATGGAAAAAAGCAGATTGGATTGGGCTACGGACCTTTTTTTACAAAAAACAGACATTTAAATCGCTTTGCCAGATTTGAGACCGTTTATACCGCAATTCAATATTTTTCGGCAACTATTTGGGGCTTCCCGTACATGGGAGTAGGGAGAAACTTAATATACAAAAAATCTTTGTACATTGAAAATCAAGGATTTAAGAATCATGCTCACATCACATCTGGCGATGATGACTTATTTATGAGCGAAGTAGCTACGAAAAATAATACTACGGTATGTTTGGAAAAAAGTTGCTTTACGTACTCAAAAAGTGAGACACAAATTACATATTATTATAAAATTAAATATCGACACAATACGACAGGAAAGCATTACAAAATGATACATAAGTTTTTTCTTGGAGGGTTATCTATGTCACATTTTCTTTTTTATTTCTGTTTTTTGCTGTCAATTATATTTCACCTTAGCATCGAAACAGCGGTTATTATATATCTAATGAGATTAATTATAGTACTGCTTGTTTACGCAAAAACAGCACAAAAGTTATACGAACATCATCTAACACTATGGATACCCATATTTGACTTCTTGCTGTTGTTTTATTTTATTTTACTCACACCCGCACTATTGTCGGGCAACACCAAGTCATGGAAATAAATCAAAACAGGAGACACTCAGCACCTGCGGTTGGCTACCGCGCTGCCTCAAACACCAACTTATCTGACAGAGCAGTTGAAGATTATGAAATCGTTCAACGTGCCGTCCAGTACCAAGAAGAACGCGCTTATGCGGAACTGATGAATCGCTATAAAGAAGCCATCTTTAACATGATGTTGAAAATGGTGCATAATAGAGAGGATGCAGACGACCTCACACTTGAGGCTTTCGGCAAAGCCTTCAGTAAATTGGCTACTTACACACCAAGATATGCTTTCAGCACTTGGCTGTTCAAAATAGCTATCAATAATTGCATTGATTTCATTAGAAAGAAAAAACTGAATATGCTTTCTATTGACGATCCAATTGAGATGGATAGTAGCCAGAATTACTCGAATAACTTACGTTCCGGCAATCTCGATCCGGAAGAGAAGTATATCCGTGACCAAAAGCTCATGCTTATGCGTAGCTATTTGCGTCAACTCACCCCCAAATACCGATTGATGATAGAACTCCGCTATTTTGAAGAATTGACCTACGACGAAATCGCCAAGGAATTAGAAATTCCACTCGGCACCGTCAAGGCACAACTCTTCAGAGCCAAAGAACTCCTCACGGCTTTGATGGCAAACTCTCATCGTAGAGGACACCTTTGATAATGTTTAATGGTCAATGATTAATAGTTAATATTTTTATTTTTGCTATACGAAAAACACCATTACTCCACTATTGCATTTCATTAACCATTGACCATTAACAATTAACCGTTAAAAAAGAAGATTCATTTTTTGTAGTAAATCAATTCGACAAGTGCAGGGCGTGTTTCCGTAAGGAGACGCGCCTTCACAGTTTTTGGCGAGTTGTTGAATTTGACGAGTTGACGAGTTATTGTTTTTACCTGTCAAAAATGATACATTTGCACTTGCAAACAATCATACAACGATAACTCGACAGCTCAACAACACATGATAAAGACAGATATATTGGTCGTAGGCGCAGGAATTGCCGGATTGACCTTCGCATTGAAAACGGCACATCGCCGCCCCGACCTGAAAATCACCGTATTAACTAAGACCAATCGTGAGGAAAGCAATACCCGCTACGCACAAGGCGGTGTGGCTGCGGTGTGGGATTTTGAGACCGATTCTTACAAAAAACACATTGAAGATACGCTGGATGCAGGCGATGGTTTGTGCGATGAAGATATTGTAGAAATTGTAGTGAAAGAAGGACCCGAACGGGTAAAAGAAATCATCGAATGGGGAACACGATTTGACAAACACGGTGCCGAATACGACTTGGGAAAAGAGGGCGGACACTCCGAAAATCGCATCCTACATTATAAAGATTATACGGGTTGGGAAATACTACGCGCCATGCTCGAAAAGGCGAAAACGATGCCCAACATCGAAATTCACGACCATTTCTTTGCAGTTGACTTGATTTCGCAGCACCACTTGGGGCATGTCGTCACGCGACTCAATACCAATATTGAATGTTATGGGGCGTATGTATTGGATTTAAAAACGAATAATATTGATACGATTTTAGCAAAAATTACCATTGTAGCAACAGGCGGCGCAGGGCAGGTCTATCGCAGCACCACCAATCCTGTTATTGCTACCGGCGATGGCATCGCGATGGCTTATCGCATGAAAGGGCGATTGGAGAACATGGAATTTGTCCAATTTCACCCAACCTCACTTTTCAATCCGGCAGGTGAAAATCCGGCGTTTTTGGTATCAGAAGCAGTACGTGGTTTTGGGGCGATATTGAAGAGTAAAGAGAATGAGGAATTTATGCACCTCTACGACGAGCGCAAGTCACTCGCACCACGCGACATCGTAGCGCGTGCGATTGATAATGAAATGAAAAAACGCGGTGACGAACACATGTGCCTCGATTGTTCGCACTTGGATAAAGAGAAGTTTGTAGCGCATTTTCCGACGATTTATGAAAAATGTATGAGCCTCGGCATCGACCCAATGAAGGATTTGATTCCCGTAGTACCCGCCGCACATTATGTATGCGGAGGTATCAAAACGGACGAAATCGGACGTACTTCTGTGAAAAATATGTATGCCTGTGGCGAATGTACCAGCAGTGGTTTGCATGGTGCTAATCGCTTGGCTTCTAATTCTTTGTTGGAAGCAATGGTATTTGCTCATCGTATATTTGAAGAAGTGATTGAAAGGGTAGATGATATCGAAATCAAAGAAGGTATCCCGCAATGGAACGCCGAAAGCACCAGCGACCCGAAAGAAATGGTACTCATCACACAGAGTATGAAAGAGTTGAAAGAAATAATGAGTAATTATGTCGGGATTGTACGCTCGAATGTGCGTCTCAAACGTGCCGCAGACCGCTTGCTTTTACTTTATAATGAAACCGAACGACTCTATGGCTCCACAACACTTTCCCCTCAATTGATGGAACTTCGCAACCTGATTACCATCGGTTATCTCATCACCACTTCCGCACAAATGCGCCGCGAGAGTAGAGGCTTACATTTTACAACGGATTATCCTGAGAAATTGGACTTTGCAGAGACGGTACTCCGTTGAGTAGTTGACTAATATTAATTTTGAATTTTGAATGAATGAATTTTGAATACTTCTAATTCATTTGTTATCAATAGAATACGACACCGTGAACCGTTTGGTTTACGGTGTTTTTTTATGTTATGTTCGATTTTTATTTAATGTAAAAGAAAATTTACATTTGAATTTGAGCTAAAACTCGTCTGCCATTTGTAAAATGTCAGCCGTGTTTTAGTTCATATTCTGCGTGGATTCCCAATTTTAAGTACAAACGTATTTTTATTTTTCGAAGTTAACATTACCAAGTTAGATAAGCAATATTTTAAAACGAAAATAAAAAGTGTAAGGAACGTTCAAATAATAAGTTTACCATTTCGACGAGATTATTTTGTGCTTTCCCGATAGCTATCGGGATTCTCTTGGAAACGGGCGTCCCGAAAGCTTTCGGGATAACTGTTTTCAAGGGGAAAAATAAGGGCAAAAGAAGCCGTCCAAATAGTGAAGTTATTATTTGAACGTTCCTAAACTACTTTTTTGTAAAAATCAAACATGCCCAATACTTTTATTCCGATAGAAACAAAACATCGGTTTTACGTGATTCCCACAATTTACTTACTGATGTTTTGGATAATTTTAAGATTTGTTATACCTTGATTAGCTTTTTAACATAATGAAGCGTGTGCATTTTGTATGAAAATCAATCGGGTTATTTTAATCGTATTGGATAGTGTGGGCATTGGCGAACTGCCTGACGCTCACTTATATAAAGATGTGGGCAGCAACACGCTCGGAAATATTGCCAAGCACTACCCTACCCTATACCTCCCGAATCTCACCGCTATGGGACTCGGAAATATCGACCCGTCCAATCAATTAGCCAAAACTGATACGCCGCTTGCTGCCTTTGGCAAAGCCATCGAACAATCGGGCGGAAAAGACACGACAACAGGACATTGGGAAATTTGCGGTGTCATTCTCGACAAACCTTTCCCGACTTTCCCTGATGGTTTTCCCAAAGAAATCATGCAGCCATTTGAGAAAGCTATTGGTACAAAAACACTCGGAAATAAAACCGCTTCCGGCACTACCATCATCAACGAACTCGGTGATGAACATCTCGCCACCAAAAAACCCATCGTCTATACTTCGGCAGACAGCGTTTTTCAAATTGCAATGCACGAATCTGTGTATTCTATTGATAAACAATATGATATTTGCCAAATTGCTCGCGATTTATTGGTTGGTGAGTACGAAGTCAGTCGCGTTATTGCGCGTCCTTTCGAGGGGGAATCCGGTAATTTTTCGCGTACCAGCCGACGCAAGGATTTCTCCGTACTTCCTCCAAACACCATTTTAGATGACATCATAAAAGCCCAAAAAGAAGTATATAGCATCGGCAAAATTGTCGATATTTTTTCCGGTAAAGGCATTAGCAAATACGTCAAAACGGCTAATAACATGGAAGGTATCCAAGCCACGATAGAAGCCATTAAAACATCATCGGCAGAGTTTATTTTTACCAATTTGGTGGACTTCGATATGCTCTACGGGCATCGTCGCAACATCGAAGGCTACGCCAAATGTCTCATGGAATTTGACGCACAATTGCCCAAAATTTTAGACAATCTTCGCCCCGATGACCTCCTCATTATCACCGCCGACCACGGCAACGACCCCTCCGCACCCGGCAGCGACCACACACGCGAATATATCCCCATTCTCAATTATGGTAAACAACTTACTCCTGTGAAAAACATTGGTATCAGGCAATCATTCGCTGACATAGGTGCTACGATTGTGGAGGCTTTGGGTGTGGATTCGGATACGCGAGGCGTGAGTTATTTGTCTGAAATTTTGAAGCGTTAAAAACACCAGCTACTAAATGGTCGAATTAATCAAGAGAAAAAGAGACGGCGGACAACTTACCAAAGCTGAAATCAGTGAAATTATCACAGGTTTTACAGAGGGTTCCATTCCTGATTATCAAATGTCTGCCTTTATGATGGCGGTGTATTTTAGCGGCATGACTATCGAAGAAACCGCCATGCTGACCGATGAAATGATGCGCTCCGGCGACCTCATTGACCTCTCCGATATTGCCGGAATAAAAGTCGATAAACACAGCACCGGCGGCGTAGGCGACAAGACGACGATTGTACTCGCGCCATTGGTTGCGGCGGCGGGTGTGCCTGTTGCCAAAATGTCGGGGCGTGGCTTGGGGCATACGGGTGGCACGCTTGATAAATTGGAAGCTATCGAAGGTCTGTCGGTCGATATGACGAAAGAGGATTTTATTAAAAAAATCAAACAATACGGGTTGGCTGTTTGCGGTCAAAATGCGAACTTAGTTCCTGCCGATAAAAAAATGTATGCCTTGCGAGACGTAACCGCAACGGTCAATAATTTTGCCTTGATTGCGTCCAGTATTATGAGTAAAAAACTGGCTTGTGGTGCAGAAGGTATCGTGATTGACATCAAGGTAGGCGAAGGCGCGTACATGAAAACCCTAAGCGATGCCGAACAACTCGCCAAAATCCTCATTGGCATTGGTAAAAACATGGGGCGGGAGGTCATCGCGGTCGCTACTGCCATGCACGAACCACTCGGTTTTGCCGTTGGTAATGCCCTTGAAGTCAAAGAAGCCATTGACACGCTCAAAGGAAAAGGACCTAAAGATTTGACCGACCTTTGCTTGGAATTAGGCAGTCAAATGCTCGTATTAGGTAAGGTCGCAAAGAATAAAAAAGAAGCCGTTGCCCAACTCGAAGCACTCATTAATTCCGGTGCAGCCTTAGAAAAATTCAAAGAATTTGTCGTCTCGCAAGGCGGTGATACTCGCTGCATTAACCACACAGACGCACTACCTCAATCTACTCATAATCAAGAATATACCAGCAAAACAGACGGATACATCACCGAATTGGACGCGCTAAAAGTCGGCTTGGCTTCCATGAAACTCGGTGCAGGACGCGAGACAAAAAAAAGCATTATCGAACTCGGCGCAGGTATCGTATTGAAGAAAAAAATAGGCGACTACGCCAAGCAAGGCGAAGCACTCGCCACCCTTTATTCCAATGACCCCAACAATTTTGAAAAGGCAAATCTATTGCTGGATGAAGCCTATATTTTGAACGATAAAGCATCGTCTGAAAGACCTTTGATTTTGAAAACATTTTTGTGAAGATTATTAAATTTACGATTCATTTTAATGCGATAATGTTTATCGAATAATGTCATTTGAGTGTGTAAAATATTAGGGGAACTTTAATTTGTTTGAATGTATCATAAGTTCGTGGCATTAGAGGTACGTTA
>ENA-ORXR01004098-ORXR01004098.1-marine-metagenome-genome-assembly--contig:-NODE-4098-length-12431-cov-10.908046_pt1 | contig 12431 bp, 12 predicted proteins | sample MGYA00237866_ERZ511479 | MGnify/ENA metagenome assembly ERZ511479 | reverse complement strand
TTGCGTGACTGTTCACGACCCGTCCCCGGCTCATGCCGGGGGGTCGTGTCTCCCCTGTCAGGGGGTTTCCCCCACATACCTGTTACCTCTCCACCCCTATCCATCCCCCGACTCCGTACCCTCCCCTCCCATAAAAGGAGTCAGCGTGTACAGTACAGTCCCTTCCTCCCAGCGTGGTTTCCACCAGAGAGCCGGGAGAAGTCAAGCTCTATCTGTCGGCGCTCGTCACGACCTGGCCACGCAGGTGCGGGCAGGCAGAGGCGGAGTGCTCGCTCGACAGGCGAGCAAAAAATAACAAATGTGGACTCGGCGACATCCACCGCTCCAGCAACGACGCGCTGACGCCCTCCCTGTGCAGCAAAAAAAGCACGGCAAATACACGCCGGGCAGGAGAGTAAACCGCCCGACCTCGTTGGCCGCAAAGAGGTACGGCGTCACCAACGTGAAGACCTCATCGAAAAGGGCTGGGGACATGCGCACGCCCCGAAAAGCGACCCACTCACAATGCTCTTCTGTACAAAGCGTCCGACGAAGGCACGGCAGTGAGGGGCAGCTCTGTTGCTCTGACCGCACATCTCTACGAGGTCGGCCAACTCAGCTACCTCAAGGAGCTCAGTCGCATCACCCACCCCCACTGCTGACCTGCCAAATGCAGACGAAAACGCCAGCACAGAGCTCTCAAGTTCATCCCAGTGGCTCCCCTCACAAGACTCCATGTCCCGCAGCAGTCTCAAGATCCGTGCCAACCAGACACCGAGCGACTCGTCAGCCCCACCCTCGCATAGTTGAGCAGCGGCCTCCTGTATGGCTAGTGCCTGGGAGACTTCCTGGAGGTCCGGCTCAAGCTGCAACCCGAAAAGCATGCATGACATCCGGTGGTAGCACGGCCATGATGAGGGGCACGAAATCGACACGGTCAAACGTGGTCAGAGGGCGGGTCCGACCAACTGCGGCCGTCAAAGTGCGGCAGCGTGTACAGGAGAAAGCGAAGAGGGGCTCGAGTGGTGGGCGCAAGTGTGGGCGTCGTCTCGTTGTGAGAACCGAGCGCGAATTTCCAGTGGAAAGCCCACGCGGACCCCCTCGCATTCCGTTCCCGTGCGGCCCCCGCACTCTACATAGGCAAGTCGGGGATTGGCTCGCTTGAGGGTTCTGACTCAGGATCTGGGACACCTCGAAGGGGCGTCTCAGACTTGAGCCTTTCGATAGACGAAATGTGGCTTTCAACCGTTTCCTCCTGTGAAATTGGACCTGCGACAACACAGCTTATCCTCGAATCGTGAAACGCCCTCAGATAGAGGTTGCGGCTAGGATGGGATCTTGATCTGAGACTCAGACAGTGCAGTGATGCCCTCGGTTGTTAGCTTCCCGGAGGGCCAATGGGCACGCCCTCCGGGTGCGCAAGCCCTCCCGGTGGGCACGCCCTCCAGGTGGGCACGCCCTCGTGGTGGGCGCGCCTCCACGGTGGCCTCGAGCCACGGTGGGCACGCCTCCGCTGTGCGCGCGCCCCCCCGGTCTGCGTGCAGATGGTGCAGTCACCCATCCTTCGTGGACACGGCCCCGCATCCGCCACACACACATCTCGACGACGCCCTGACCTCTACGTCCGCGCTGAGCATTCCAGCGGCTTCCGAGGGTCCTGGTGTGACCGCGGCCCGCTCGGGCGCCGGCTCTGTCGCTGCGCTGGGCGTGCGTGTCTCCGCGGGGCGGCCGCCCGGTGCGGCCAGTGGCGCCTTGTGCGGATCTTCCTTGACCGGCGGCACGGGAACGTTGTCGTTCACTCAGTGCTCTTTGCGTTTTCCCAGTGCGTCATGCAAATCCAGGCGGTGCTCCCACCGTGGAGGAATTCTAGCGCCGGCTCTCTCTCGGATGGAAACCAGCAAAAGAACGATGCAAACGCAAGCCTACAGCCAGAGATACGGGCGCTTCTTTGTGGACCCTCACTAACTACCGCGCATCCGTGCAGCCAGTCGGGTGTGCACGCCCAGAATTACTGTGTCCCGCCCTGCCCCCATTTCTTCCCAGGCAACCTGAAAAGGCTGCTTCATAATGTGGTGTGCAAGAAGGTCTCGAATGTGATCGCACTGTGTGAGCCAGTCAGAAAGGCAAGGAGCTTCGCTGCAGGGGCATCCGTTCTGTCTTTTTCTCCTACTATGAACCGTTACGTTCGAGTATGCAATACGAAGACAAGCTTTTGCAGGAGGCAACGAGCCGAAGAGGCCTGAAAGATCATGCGCAGGGCCAGAGTGATTCTCTTATTGTTGTTATTTCTCTTGACCCTACCGGATCCGGTGCGCTGGCAATGACGTCAGCATCTCCAGAATGGATGTCATCCCCCCGCCCTGGTTCTTCCTGAGTAACGTGCGCCCACTTAGTCAGAGTCGGCTGTCCAAAAAGCTCTCGGACATGTTGCCGCAGTGTGGTCGAAGTGACAGCGTAATGTATAAAAAACCGCTTTGTCCTTTCGTAGCGGGGAGACCCCCCGGAGAACCACACCTGCAAATATCCCCGCCACATGTAAACACGACAGAGGTTCCGCACGGACCCCAAAACAAAAAAGACCACGACCCAAATATAATCATGCCTCAGTGTTGGCTCGACTAACGCTCAATGCAGAGGTAGAAAGACAGCAGCATAGCAGCACAGAAAAAAAACGAAAAACACGATGGAGAAGCATGAAAAAAGAAGTGGCGCCTCGAGGACCGCAGCGCCAACAGCGCTCTCCAAGTCCAACAACCCCACCAGTCCTCCACAAAGACGCCGCCGGCGGCGCACACACGATTGTGTGCGCGCGGGCCACACGCCACCGCCCCGTGTGCACCATCATTCTACAAATGGCCTGGCAGCGTGCGCGCTCCAAAATTGTTGCGTTTGCACGCCTACTCAGTTCAGTGCTCAGGAAGGAATGACCAGCATACATCCAGGAAGTAACAGAAAAGAGGGACTGCCCACGCAATGTGTCAGTCTGTGTGGCTAGAATTCCGCGGCGTACCCCACGCCCACGGTGGCGTCGCGCACCGATTCACGACGATGCCGAAGCGCCGTCCGAGTGCTCATACCGACTTCACCAGCCACAGAAGGAGTGTGCACTCCTCTCATCACACTTCGAAACACACCAAGAATCCCCGCGCACCGAGCGTGCCGTTGACGCTACGCACATACATCAAAGCGTAACAAGAACACTCCTTCAGCCAAGGGCCATGCTAATCATGCCCCTCGCGGCCACTAGCCCCACCAAGCACCCAAGACTACGTCAAAGCCGGAGAACGAACGCCGGCGTGCGCTTGGGCCACACGCTGCCGGCCCTCGTGCTCCTGTGGGTGGAAGCAGACTGGCAGCGTGCGCCTGCTCTCTCCCGATGTGATGGCACCCCTGATCGTTACAGCACCAGCGACAAGCGGACCAAAACCACATTCACGAAAGAACAAAAATGAGGTTTTGCCACTGCAATGTGTTAGTGTGTGTGTTCGGGTGACACTACCGTCCCCGATGCCCCCGGCAGCCGCCTTCACAGGTAGCCAATCATTGCGTCTCGTTTTCTGAGCGCTCGTGCCGCTCGACTGTCCCGCAAAAGGGGTCATAACGCGCCTCATCTCATATCAGGAAAGCAGAAGACCCTCCCCACATTTCCCTTTGTGCTTCTGCTATGTGCCTATGTGCACAGTGATGCGACCGACCCGCGCAGTTGGTGGCCATCACAACAGGTCGTGGTGGTGCGGTCGGCCATTACTGCGAGGGTGTGTACTACGAAAAGAGTGGACACGCCACGAACATCGGTCTGTCTGATAGTAGTGTCACTCACTGCGATGGATAGGCAAGTGTCAGGTCGCTGCCGGCCTATTAGAGTGCCCTCCCCCCGGTCGCACCTTTAAGCAAAGCTGCATCCCCTCAATACCACGTCGGAGCTCGGACAGAAACTACGTCAGCACCACCCGGGTCGCAAGAGTCCGCCAATTGGCAGCATCGGCACGCGCCATCATTACTCCCATGAGATCGGATGTAGAGAGCGACTCGGCGGTCTGTGCTTGTCCATACAAGTGGTTGGGTGCAGTGAAAACAGCGTTCAACGTGTCCCTTACTTTTGTCCCGATGACAAGGTCAGTGATATTGGCAAAGTTTAAACCATCCGCGCGGAGCTGAACACCAGAGCGAGTAGAGAACAGATTCTTGGACCCGTACATCTCCGCGTTGGCACCCGCAGGCCGGGAGTGCACCCCAACCGTCCGCAAATCATCGTTTATGCTTAAGTGCTTTGCGGGGCTGAAATTTTGCTGCTGCATGGACTGGAAGGCTTTTCTCATGCTTGCTTAAGCAGCCCTCAGGGCCTCCTCGACGCTGCCGCCGACACTAGCGGCAGGAGCGGGAACGACCGGGGGCGCCGGAACGTCACGATCACCGTGACGGGAACGGTCCGCCACGAGCGCGCCGGCCAGCCGTGCGCCTCCTGGTGTGGCGCCAGCGTCTCGGGCGGCCATAATCGCGGCGTGCGCCGCTCAGGCCCGGGGCTGGGCCGCCGGACCTCCCAAATCTTGAATATGCACAATCGCACTTCGAACGACGTGGGCCGCGAAGTGAGAGCCGGAGCCCGATGCGCCCTCCGTCGCAGCTAGACTGACCTTTGCCCGTGCACGCTGCTCCTTAATTTTTTGTATGCGATTTGGCCCGATCGGCGATGATGACACGCAGACGCCCATGCATTGCGGCCATATCGTGCTTTTTGCAAACGAACTTGGTTGCCTTCCTCGATCGCGGTGGGATGGCGCATGACTGCATGTCCACTGTGTGTCCCCGAGCTTGGAAGGCACCGCATGTCATATCACGCAGGGGACACTTCGCCAGACCGCAGGCGTCAACGCATGGATACGTCGGGCTCTTCATGAGCGGGCAACTGCGCGTGTCGTGGCCTTCCATGTTGCAGGCGCTGCACCCCCGCACGCGCGTGTCCGCCATGCCGAAAAGTTAGGAAACGTCCATTACCAGAGCAGAGCCTTCAGCCACGCATTGCGTCACGCCGTTAGAATATCGAAACTAGTGGAGTGGGCCAGCAACGTCCATGAAAGCGCACAATTCGTCCCATCATAGTGCAATACAGAAAGTAGGCGCGAGCCACGTACCAGACTGGGGTGGGGTGGCTGTGTCCGCGGGGGCGTCCGGGGTTCCTGAGACCGACGCAGCGTCTGCCATGCTTCGTAAGATTGTTTCGCAGCAGCGGTGCGGTGACCGGACGCGTGCCCTCGCCGCGATGCACGGGGACAACGGCCGGGAGGTCGACAGTGACAAGCCTGGTGAAGCGGATGACGAACGATGTCGTGGGTGTGGACCAGTGGTCGACCGCGGCCACGCCAGGTGAAGTAGGACAGGTTGTCTCTCTCAAAATCCTCACGACTTGCCAGAAAATGCCGCACTTCCTCGTTTATAGCACTTCGAAATATCCCGAAACAAACTCTACCTTCTTGTGTGAAAAATTACCAGTCTGTTAAGAGTCAGTGTCTCTGGCTACCAGGACAGAATTGGGGGATCAGCAATAACCACTTTCCCGTGAAGGCGTTCTTGATGGTGGTTCCGGCCAGCCCCACTGACGACCAGGCAAATCGGTCGTCACGTCGGCACGCCCCGGCCGCGGCCACCTGACTGCTCCGTAGCGTGGCAGCGACTGGCCTCGGAATCATCAGATCAATCGCTCAGCAGCGCTGCCGAGACCAAGAAGCTTGTCACTACGAGCCGTTGCTGCTGGCCGCTACGGCGTTGCCGCGTCGTCGCCTCGTGACCGCCGACATGGGCGGCCTTCGCATCCTGCTGCGAAAAAGCACCGGCACATCCATCCAGGCGTACCGGGAACCGGCAGAAGCCCCCCCCCACGGCGACACGCCTGCCCCCGTATCGCTCCCGCCGTCTTCCACCGACATCCTCTTCTCCACGGATGGCGGTCTGGCGCTCTCCATTGAGGGCGTCGACTGCCACGCCGTCGTCCGGTCGACGGCCAGCGGGGAGGAGGTGTGCCACTTTGGCGGCACGTCGGACTCGGCGGCTCCTGGAAAGGTTTCGGCCGTCGCCTTCTCCCCGTCGGCTACCGCCGTGCTGGCCTGGTGCCGACCCGCCCAGGCGCACCTGTCGCAGGAGGCGTTTCCCAACCTCGGCGTCTACCGCGTGGCGGACGGCGTGCGGGTGGCGGCGTGGCACCAAAAGCTGTTTGACCGCGAAAAGTGGCCGTATGTGCAGTGGAGTACCGACGAGGCGGTGGCGGCGCGGCTGACCAAGACCGAAGTATGCTTTTACGACACGGCGGGGCCGGGGGGGGCTCCCCCAGCGATTGGCAAGCCCCCGTATGGGCGCGTCAAGGTGGTGGGCGCGGGCGCTTTCCAGTTGTCTCCAAACGGCAAGCACGTCGCGGCTTTTGTGCCGGCGGGCGCGTCGTCGCCCGGCCGCCTGGTGCTGCACTCTGTCCCGATCGCCGGCGACGCCTCCGCGGTCGCCGTTGAGGGCAATGGCAACGGCGACGGCGGTGGCGGCGGCGACGGCGGCGGGGGTGGCGGCAGCGGCGGCGCGCTCGACGCGGGCGAGCCCCTGGCGTCAAAGTCGACCTTCAAAGCCGACGCCGTCGAGTACAAGTGGAACGCGTCGAGTACCGCGCTGCTCGCGACCACGTCGACCAACACCGACACATCTGGCAAATCCTACTATGGCGAGTCGGCCATCTTCTACGCAACCGTCAAGGGCGAGCCCCGCATCGAGCGACTGGCGCTGCCCAAAGACGGCCCCGTCTTTGCGGCCGACTGGAACGCGCAGGGCAACAGCTTTGCGGTCGTCTATGGATCGACGCCCGCGCGGGCGTCGCTCTTCACTGGCGCCGCCAAGCCAGTGTTTGATTACGGGACGGGCCCGCGGAATACGGCGCTTTTTGCGCCCGCCCCCGCCAGCCGGCGGCTGGTGCTCGCCGGCTTTGGCAACCTCCCCGGCGGAGTGGAGGTGTGGGACAAGGTGGCCGGCACCAAAGTCGGCGCCTTTGACACCAACTGCGCGACGGCGTACGGATGGGCGCCTGACGGGCGCCTCTTCTTGGCGGCAACGACCTTCCCGCGGCTGCGGGTGGACAATGGCTACGCCATCTACCGCTACGACGGGTCGGTGGTGGAGCGGGTCAAACTGCCCGACGGCGAGTTCCTCCTTCAAGCGACCTTTGTGCCGGTGCTGCCGGCGGACCTGCCGCCGCGGGCGAAGTCCCCAGAGCGGGGCACCGCGGGCGCGGGCGGCAAGGCTGCGGTGGCGGCCGCGGCGCCGCCGTCGGCGCCAGCCGTTGAAGCGTACCGACCGCCGGGCATGCGCGGCCGGGCGCCGGCCTTCAAACTCCACGAGACGGTCGAAGCCGGTCGGGTGACGGGCGGCGTGTTTGGCGGCGGCGGCGACGACGATGCCAAGAAGTCGCAGACGATTGGGTTTGCGCGGCCCAAGCGGGCGATAGCGGGCCTCGCGGAGGAGGACGCGCTGGTGGCGGGGGGGGGGCTGACCAAGAGCCAAAAGAAGAATGCCAAGAAGAAGGAGAAGGCGGCGCGGGAAAAGGCCGCGGCCGCTGGTGGGGGGAACGCCCAGGCCGGTACGGCCCCTGCCTCGGCGGCGGAGGCGGCAAAGGCGACGGCAGCGGCGGCGCCAACTAAACCGCCCTCGACAGTGCCGGCGATTGCGGTAGACGAGCTGACGACGGTGGAGGAGGTGGAGAAGAAGCTCAAGGGGCTGTCCAAGAAGTTGCGGCAGGTCGGCACACTGCAGGCGGACCGGGCGGCCGGCAAGGAGCTCAACGAGGAGCAGCTGACAAAGGTGGACTCGGAGGGCGCGCTTCGCGAGCAGGTGACGCAGTTAGAGGATCGCCTGTCCGCACTGCGCACGTGACAGTGGTTGCTATAAAGCTGCTCCTGGTGTGTGATCGTCTCGGAGCGCCTGGGTTGGGGTCGAGCAGGTTCAGCTGTGCATGCTGGCTGCACCACCTCCAGCAGTAGAACACCTTCCGCAACTAACGTCGAGCACGTCATTTCGTTCCGCTCTGAGGCGTGGTGGACGACATGGCGTGTGTTGATCATCCACCGCGATGGCGGTGGAACGCGGATAAAAGGTACATCCCGTCAGCGCTCAGCATCGCCCGAGGAAGTGTGCTCGATAGCACGGTGAGCAGCATGACAACCGAGGCATGTTTATTGATACGACAAGGCACTGCTTCTGAGGCGGCAAGCCGCCGGTCAAGGTAAAACGACTTGTCCACAGAGGCACAAACAGTCTCATAGAGAAGCAGAGCAGACCAGAAAGAGAGCGCATCCAACGGAACGCTCGACGGTCGCCCCATAGCACGTCGCCACGCCTACCCTCAACGACTGCCGCCGGGCCACAAAAAGCGCACCGCCAAAGCGATCAGTCCACAAGCACACCGCTCCGCAGACCAATGAAAAAACCGTTAGTCGCTGCCGCGCATCAGAGTCGACTCCCATGGCCGTAGCCGGGACGACATGCCAACGCCGCCGCGTGCGGTGTGTCCTTTCAGAAAGCTGGGTTAGAATAGAGTGGTCACGGCACCGAAGCGCCTCTACCAAAGATAACGCAAAAGTTTGTAAAAACTAGTTCTCATCACTGGACGCGGATGCCGCTGCGTGCGGTCCGGAAAAGACATGGGACGACGCGGGGCTGGGGGCTCTGCCGGTGGATCACCGAGTAACACCGGCACACCTCTCGCCGCACAGGTACCAGCACGTATCAAGAATACTCGACATACCTCATGTTTCGAACAGAGTACTGAAAGGGAGACGCAAGGCATGAGAACGGCTTGCTCGATACCTGCCGCCACAACACCAGGAGCACGACGCGGTATCGACGACGGGGACGAGTCTTCAACACCAACGAACGGCGCACAGCCGCTTGTATCGGTTTGATCCGCACTTTAGAGTGGCTAATTTCGATTTGTCGGACGATCAGTCAGTCGATCGCGCGGCGGATCCCGGAAAACACATCCATGTGGTACTACCTTGGATATAATTTAAACAGATTTGGCACAAATATGGAAGGCAGTCGCCTGAGCTCCGATCTCACTGCATTGTAAGTTGACAATTTCTGGACACCAGTTGGTGAGCAGCCGGCGATCAGGGTTCTGGCGAAACGGAGATGCCCCCACCCGCGCCCCGCAGAGCCCCGTCCCGCCCGCCGCGCAGAGCCCCGTCCCGCCCGCCCCGCCCCCCCGCGACTGCCGCCGCGCGGTGCCGCCCCAGACGACGCTGCCGCGCCGCGGGACGACGCGCCGCCGCTGCCGACGCCCCATTGACCCCAGAGGCGATAGCGCTCGTGTCAGTCTCCCACTGCCGCGTGATTCCCGCGCCGCGGCGGGGCGGTCGGCCGACGGGACGGTGCGGCGGGGCCATGGGGTCCCCACCGCCCGCGGCGGGCGCCCGCGTCGCCGCCTTTGCCGGCGCCCCGTGGGCGGCGGTGCGGCCGGCGACGCGGGCGGCGGCGGCGGCGGCGGCGGCATCGCCCCGTACGTGCGCCCGCCCCGTGTGGCTGAGCGGCTCTGCCGCCCTCGGCAAACCGTTTGGCGGCGGCGCCGCGGCGCTCCTGCGCTCCCGCCGCGCGCGGGTGGTGCCAAGACGCGGCTCCCCGCGTGGCGTCGCCCCCCCCCCCCTTGCCCCCCTATCCATGGCCTCTCAGGCGCCCGTTGAGGAGGAGAAAGAGTCGTCGGATGATGAGGACGAGGAGGATGAGGACGAGGACGAGTCTGACGATGACGACGAGGCTGGCGACGGGGAGGTGTCGTCGACGGCCGCCAAACTCGACGCCCTCGACGCGGGTCGCCCCGCGTGGTTGCCCGCCACCGCCCCCGCGTGGGTCGGCGACACCATCAGGTACATCCGCGCGCGCCCGTGGCTCCAACTGCTCATTGCTTTCCCCTTGTACGCCCTCCACGTGCTCTACTTTTCCACCGGCGGGTGGAAGCTGCCCCAATCCGTCATCCCCAACGCCAAGGGCCTCTTCTCCAACGTTGGGTTTGACACGGCGGCGGGCGCGGTCGTGGCGCTCGGCACCCTCCTCATCCGCAAGGTGCTCTTGCGGCTCCCCCGCGCGCTCCCGCCGCTCCTCTCCTCGGAGCAGCCGCCGTGGTCGGTGAGTCGGGCGGATAAGCGCAAGATTGCCAACACGACCGTCCTGCTCGTCGTGGCCTACCTCGCGTCGGGGTATGGGGCGGTGCTCATTGAGCAGGTGCTCTTCCTGCTCGTCGGCCTGGGCGTGCCGCTGACCATTGCCACGACGCGGGCGTGGAAGGTGCTCCTCGGCCATCTGATCTGGGTGTTTGCGGGCGTCAAGATCCTCCGCTCCAAGCTCAACCCCTTTTTCCCCCGCCGCGGATCGTGGCTGTCGTGGAAGTGGCGCACCAACTGGCTCGCGTGGGCGGTCGGCGGCTACTACGTGTCGGCCATGTTTTTCAACGGCGCGGATGTGCTCAACCACTGGCTGCTGCCGTCGTCGCTGTTCAACGAGGACACGGTGGTGTCCAAGCTCATCAACCCGGAGAATCGGGACGTGATGGCCATGGCCGTGGGGTGCGTCGGGCCGTGCATCACCGCGCCAGTGTTTGAGGAGGTCCTGTACCGGGGCTTCCTGCTCCCTGCCCTGGCCTGCTACTTGCCCATGTGGGCGGCCATCCCCGTGAGCTCCGTGCTCTTTGCTGTGCACCACCTCAACATTCAAGGAGTGCTGCCGCTGACGGTGCTCGGCTTCATTTGGGCCATCCTGTACACCAAGTCCAACAACCTTGCAGTCACGATCATCATCCATGCCATGTGCGTTGGTGGGTCTTGGCATCTCGCATTGTTTACCACTGGCCTCGCGTGCCGCTGCGGTCGTGTTGTGGGCGTTGTATTGTGGTTGGCGAGCTCCTCTATCCTGTCGCACTGGAGTGCCATACTGACGTCCTTGTTTACGCTCCCCGTGTCACCTCTATTGGTCCATCGTTGCTCCTTGTGTTGTTGCTCCTTTTGTTGTTCCTCTCGTTTGGCCGTCTGCAGGTGGAACAGCCGGGTGTTCTTGTCGAGCTTCCTCGGCCTCCGCAACTTTACCGACTTTGAGTGAGGTCGGCCTCCGTTCTTGGCCGGCATCCACCGCAGCGTGCGCGTCGGCAGTTTTGGTGACCCGGTGTGTGTCTACGCTCTACCACGGTGGACGGGGGGCCGCGTGTGATTGGCAGCCCGGTTGGACTGCCCGTGTTGTCCTAGACTACTTTTTCGGTCTCCCTTTCCTGGCCTTGTTATGTCTGTCCGAGACCCGCCGCCCCTGGCCTCAAAGAGCACCCTCTCGGCATTTCTCCATGTTGCCTTTTCTTTTTGGCAACCTGCTAGTTGACGGACGGACACTCGTGTCCACCGCGCATGCGCGCTTGAAGCGTCGCGCGCGCCCACACCTGGTGGCCTGCAACTCGGGGTGGTTGGCGCCTTGCAATTCTGGCGGCACGCGCATGAGCATGCAGCACCGCGGGGACGGTCGATGCCACTGGCAGGCCTCCCGTCGAGCCGGTACGCGACCAGACGCGCTTCCCTGATCAGCCCGACCGGACCAGCGACCGTCGTTTGGCTGTGTCGGCTGGCCTCTCCCCGCTCCTGGCAACTGCCAGCCCCGCGTGGCCGACGCCCCCCACCCGCACCGTACAAAAGACAGTCATTCCTCAGTGTACGGGCAACACAAAACAAAGAAAAAAAAAACATGGCAAGCCAAACGGAATCGGTGCCCCTCGCCAGCCCCTTCAAAACCTGATGGAAGGGGCGGCGACGGCGGTTGGGCGTCACCCCACGACGGGCGCTCCCCACCACCGCCCGCCCGCACGCGGCGGGCACCCAAACCCAGCACCCAGCGCGGCCGCGCCCCCTCAAACAATGAAATGGAAGGGGCGGGGGCCCCCCCGACGGGCCGTCGCCTCCACGCGTCGACGCGGCCTGCCAACCCCCCCCGCTACAGCGGCGTGCTCTCCCTGTGCTCGACCGTCACGTCCGACGCGAGCGACGTGTCGCGCACGCGCGACCGGCGCGCGCCAGCCGTCCCGGCCTCAACGTCGCCAGGCGGGGGGGCGCCACCGTGGGTGGACCCGTTCTTGGCCACCGCCGGCGGCAGGGAATCGTCCCAGGTGCCCTGCAGGTGGGCAGTGGAGACAATAAGAAACGAAAAAAAAAAAGGAGCAAAGCGACTCTGGCCGACGAGGCAGACGTGCAAGCACAAGCGGCGGTGAGTGTGGCGCTCCAAGAGGACGGGTCTGACATGCGCATTGCACGCGGCACCCAGCAAACAAGACCAGCAAAAACGACGGCAGCCGCTGGCGAGGCCGCCGACAGGCGCCCGACAACCCCCCCCCCGACCCCCCCAACTCAGAGGACTGGTGGGAGCTCCTGCCGCCCCATAGCGCTCTGCCGCCCCTGAGT
>ENA-ORXR01004097-ORXR01004097.1-marine-metagenome-genome-assembly--contig:-NODE-4097-length-12432-cov-2.795872_pt1 | contig 12432 bp, 6 predicted proteins | sample MGYA00237866_ERZ511479 | MGnify/ENA metagenome assembly ERZ511479 | reverse complement strand
CTTCAAAGATTTTAGGGGTTAGTTGAGTTAAAATACTTGTAATTGCTTCTTTTTTTGATGATTCTGGTTCAACATTTATAGCTTGACTAAGTTTAGAATGCCATAAATGATAACGGTTGTCAGGGGAAAGGTTTCTATAGGTTTCAAGAAATTCGTCTCGATCTTGTTTATTTAATTCACTTCGAGGGATAAATGCTTTATCGTCCTCGCAGTTGCTAAATAAAGTTACTATAAAAAAAGAAACGATTAAAAAAATGGTTGAAGAATAGAGAGTGTTTTTCATTTTTAATGGATTTAGTAAAGTGAAATTTTTATTTATTGCATGTAAATGTATTGTAAAAAAAACACATCCAAATTATTTTAAATATTTAACAGGTGGCTGTATAGCACTGGAAGCTTGTCAGTTGGGTTGTTTAGTTGTTTTAAGAAGACTTACTATCTTTATTCGGGTAGGGGGTGTTTTTCACACAAACAGTCCAACTACTCTTTCACAATAAAATATAAAATCCGGTCATTAAAGTGCATGTGCCCCAACTCTTTCGGCGGATAAACAATAGGAGGGCCTTCAATCGGAACAGGTTGGATAACAGGAGGATGATCGTCCTGATTTTGCTTTAAGCTAATGGCATATTGTAATTCCTTGAGTACCCAAGTGGATTCTTTGGCGGCGGTAGACCAAAAGAGTAAAAACAAGTCAGCATCTGCTATGTTTTCATATAGTTTTTGTTCCCATCGTTCACCTGCATTAAGATTGATTAAATCCTGAAAAAACGAAATTCCCAATTTGTCAAGCATCTGTACTCGCTTCAATACTTCATTGCGATCTTTAGATGCGTATGAAATAAATGCTTTTTTATATAACTTAGCCTCGGTGCCCAATACTTGTTTTGGCGGAACTACGATAGCTGCTTTACTGATCTTGATAATAAATTTTAAGTGCCCAATCGGGAGGTCATCTTTAAAAACCCGCAAGGTGAAAATAGCTTTATTTTTCGCAAAGTTCTCAGGAATAAATGCAAAAAACTGGGCGCTCTGTATACCTCCATTCCATCGAATCTGCTGACTTGCCTCATCTAGTTGTATGCCTCTTGAAGTAAGTACCAGGGTTAACGCATCGTTTTCTTCAAGAGCTAATGACAAACTCTGAAAAGCCCGTTGTGTTGCTTCCTCATCAAAAGAGGTTGCTTTAGACTCCACAGCATCGTGTTGGTCAGGTAAGTGCAACCAAACCTGAATCAACACTTCATCACCCACTGCTGCTGACGGAGTGGCGTATATACTGCAATCAACCGACTTAGGTGATCCTTGTCTGTTGGATGTAAGCAATTCTTCGGGTAGGCCCTCGTATTGTTTTTCTGAAGACGGATTGAAGTCTGGTTTTACTGATACAGGAGGTCGAGTGGTAGGAGGTTTCTTGTGTTTCGGTCTGCTGGATGTGACGGTCCGTTCTACAGGAGTAGGGGGTTTGATTATTTTTTTAGGAGGTTCGTTTCGAATGATTCGCAGTTCAATTTCGCGGGTAGCCCAGTCGGCCTGTTGCGAAGGCTTTCGCCGACCCATTCCCCGATTGATACTTAGTGCCTCGCTCTGGTCAAAGAGTTGTTCCTGATTATACCCTTCAGTATCTATCTCAACGGTGCTAGCAATTATTTTGATATAGTCAGTTATAGTGTTAAGACCTGCGTCAAAAAACAAATCATCTACCTGCAGAGGAATGGTGCGATAAGGGTAACCTTCATAAATGTCGGTTAGCCAAACCGAAGTGCCTGCCGATAATTCCTGTTTGGCTAAAAGTTGATTGGTAATACTATAGTCGGTACTAAGATATAAGGCGCTTACCCATAAAGTGCGTGTGCCAGTGTTGGTTATTTTAAGTTGAAATGCCGGATTTTGCCATCCATTCAGTTCAATATATTCAAAAGGATCAGGCAGTAACCAGTTAAGTGATTGTACTGCCGCATTGTCTTCATGATTGCCGGGATCAATAATTTTAAAAAGCTCTATTTTTAATTCCTTACTGCCAATGCGGGAAGTCGGATTGGTCAATTCGAGTAGTTGATGCCATTTGGCGATCAGCTCAATTTTGCTGATAAAATGTAAAGTAGCATCTCTGGAATGTCCATTGGTAGATAGCACTGAAAAGGCAGTACTGTCTGGTACTGATGCGCTGAGTTGATACCCATCTGTCGTGGCTCCTACGGAAAAGCGTGGACTATCCGTCGAACCTACAATTTGTATGTACTCATTTTTTTGCTCATCCAACAATTGATGAATAGTTTCGAGCAGATGGTTTTCTTCCAACGCAATTTTTAGTTGGCTAACCCTTTTTGAAATGAGTCGTGCTCTGAAGGATTGATCTTTGGCAAATCCATCCATGCCACTTATTTTCGATTGAGCTGGAAAAACCTGAGTTACCCTGATTGCTTTTTCTCGATGGTTTTCCAGTTGTAGTAGAGTAGCTTTGTTTGACGATGATGCGATCAATCCATGTATTGCCCCTGCACCAACGACCCATCCATGAACTGGGTGATGACTGATGAGCCAGCTATAAAGTTGAGGCTGCATGCCTCCCAGAAAGGGTAATTTGAGGTGGCCGGGAGTTACGGTTGATACCTGTGGTGATTGGTTATTTACTTTACCACGAATTTTGACGGCGATACGATTGACCAATTCCCCATAAGATAAAATATGGTCTGTTTGTTTTAAAACCTCCAACATACTATAGGTAAATACGCCTCTTGGAATACTATCTATTTGCAATTCTTTAGCCGTCTCATTATTTTTAGCAGCAGCTAAATGAATATAATTACCGACGGGTGGGGTGGCTTCCGTACCCTGTGCTGTATGGATGGTTTTATAGGTCGAATACCCCAGATAGTCGGTAGCCTGAATTGTTGTAGTAGACGGGGTGGCCATTCTTGCCTTTTGTCCAGGAGTACGTGTATTGCTTCCTGAATGACAGCAATCCATAATGACTACCAAGTTGATGCTTCTGTTGTTGGTAACTTTCCAAATGAGGTATGACAACTCCTTGTCTATCAAGTCACGCCCACCATCCAATCGGCTATCCCAGCAGAGGATTGATTCATTCATTTGGTCAGGATTTAGGTGCCAAAAATCGGCTGGTGCCGGTGATCGCGAGCCATGACCACAAAAGTATAGTAAGCACTGATCTTGATCTTCGGCCTCCAGAAAGAAGTCGAAAGCATTGATTGTATTTTCGCGGGTTGCCTCCTGATTGATCAGGGTTTTTATATTTATATGTTGAAAGGAGTCTGTGCTTGATGTATTCGTAAGATAAGCTTCGAAGGCTTTTAGGTCATTGATGCAGCCTGCCAATCTGTGCTGCTCAATCGGGTAATCATCAATAGCAATTAATAGCGCATAAATAGAAGTCATGTGATGGTGTTTAAGCGAAAGTTGGGGGTCTATTGAAGAGGGTGAAAAGTTAATTGGTTTGTTATAATTGATGTCTGAAGGTTTTGTACTCCAGATGCAAACGCTACTTTTTCCTGACTTTGTATAAGGAGTAACGGTACCCAATGCTAAGATACAAAGTGTGCCATTTTAAATCATTATCAACATGCCAAAATCTGAGTAGGTTTTGATTACTATATCTGTTTTCGGAGTTTACAATATTTTTTAAGGTATGGCTATATCGAAGGTCAAAAAATAATTGACTTCTTTTTATATGATACTTGACGCCCAGTCCGCAATGAATAGAAAAATTTGTTTTATTACGCATATCCGTCTGATTACCACTGATCAAATCTACGCCAGAAAGACCTCCTGGACTACCAATAGTGTTGTCCCGCTGGATGGTCAATTTCACACCTTCGATTCGACCAGTTCGCAATATATCCAAACTGGCTCCGACGTAAGTATAAAAAGAAAGAGGTTTTTTAACTGGTTTGTTTCTAGGCGAGTTTAGTTTTATTGAAATTGGAAAACTCAGGGTAGTGTAAGTTTCCTCAAATGAAAGTTGAGCCGTTTCACCATCGACTTTGGTATCTATCATGCCCGTATAGTTATAGTCGATATTGGAGTAAAGCACTTCCAACATAAGTTCGAGTCTAGATTTTGGAATCTGATAGTTGATGAAAAAACCAGCATGGTAAGTAACGTTATTTTCAAAAGATTCATTTATTGATTTGACCGTATCTTCAAAAACATAATTTTTGGTGGTTTGAACCAAGGTCGTGTTGCCACCTGTTTTGAAGCCAAATGAAAAAGTTGGGGTGGTTACATATTTATCACTGAGGTAAACTAACTCCGGGTGATCAACATTAGTGCGAGGTTGAAAAAAGGGATCGATAGCGAGTATCCCCTGGTAGATCGTGTTGGCCTTATCCATGTCATTAAGAAACAGGTAGCTTTCTGTCAATAGCTTAAGGACAGAGAGTCGCATGGATTTAGATAGTTCTTTGTCGGAAGCACAATCACCTAATAGTACAGGGATTTTGTCTAATTGACCTGCTTCGAAAAGTGCACGGGCTTTACTTAGTTTGAACTCACAGGTTTCAGCATTGGACTTGTCAAAGGTCTGAGCATCTGTTGGAAGACTTACAACCAGGAGTAGGAGTATATATGAATACCGCAATAGTGAGGTCATTTTTTTATAGTTTTTATAGAGTTAATCACAGGACTGTCTGTAATGCAGGTTGAGAGCATCTCCGATATAAAGTTCCCATTCTTCCGGCGACATGCTTCGATTTAAAGTGTTGCAAATGGCATTGGCATAGACGTTGGGGTCAGGGTTGAAAAACAATATATTGCCATCTCGATAGCCAAGGATGAGATGAGAGGAGCGGCGAGTAAATGAAAGAGAAGTGACCCAGCTAGCATCACCGTCAAAGATCATGGGTTGGTAATAAGACTGGTTGACCATTCTATCAATGTTCCAAAGAGAAGCTTTGCCGTCATACGAACCGATCGCTATATAATGCCTGTCGGGGCTGATTTCAATAGCTGAAATTTGAGCAGAATGTAGTTCTGAGACAATGTGGGGAATGGTTCCGGCACGATTCACCGGAAACACATCATCGGGTTTAGACTGGAAAATTTTTAGCTTGCCGTTTTTATGTCCAATCACCAATACTTTTCTGCCTTCAATTTTGGAAATCCCGATGGCGCTAATGCGCCGCTTTTTTTCATTGTTGCGGCTGATGGCCAATTCTTGAGAACCGATGCCTTGCTTCCATTCAAAAAATTGACCTTTAGTAGTACTATAATAAATAAATTTAGGATAAATGGGTGAAACCGCAACGGCTTCAATAGGGGCGTTTGCAATTGCGATTTGGCGGAGCGTTTTATCGGTTAAGTGGTATTGTTGCAAAGTGTTGTCAGTACCGCTGCTGATAAGCGTTTGATTGTTTGGTGAGAAGTTGATGGTTAGTACTTCCTGACCTCCATGAGCGTTGATTCGGGTAGGTTCTGTTTTTTTTGGATTTCGGTTAAGTTCTTTTAGGTCGTACAAAAGAATGTCAGATTGTTTGCCTGCCACTACCATCCATTTATTATCGGCACTTATTTTTAAGATGTTGGGTGGGTTGTTGAAGTGAGTAATAACGGTTGGTTTTACTTCGGGTTTGTCAATGGAGTGCCATCGGGTGGTTTTCCATTTTTTTAGAAAACCACTACTACTGATGGTGTAAAAGGTATCGCCTGGTTTATCGTTGGCAAAAACGATGGATCGAATGCTGCCTCTTTCATTAGAGAGTAAATTAAAATCGTCATTACCATCGGAGGCACGCAGACTTTTTAGACCACTGTATAATGCACTGTAAATATCTGGTTGAAGAATATCTCCTTCTGTGTTTTTAATATTGATTTGAAAAGCTTCGCGTGCAACAAGTGCTTTTATTTCCGGGCTTTCATTGTCCATTTGTATGGCTTGCTTGGCAAGGCTTTGTGAGAAAGCAATCTTGCGCATGTTGTCATTTTTCTGTGCTTCGAGGTTGGCTTTGTCGGCGAGTCTTTTGTTCTCTTCTGCTCGTTTTGTTTCCTTGCTGGCGAGTTTTTCATTTTCATTGGCAAGTTTTTTATTTTCTTCTGCTCGTTCCTGGTTCTTTTGTGCCAGGTCTGCGTTTTTAATTGCTTCTTCTTTGTTCTCGTTTGCGAGTTTTTCATTTTTGGATGCAAGGATAGCATTTCCTCTGGCTTTCTTTTGAGCGGTGATAGCCAGCTGTTCGTTTTCTGAAGCTAGTTCAGCATTTTTGTTGGCTTCCTCTTTGTTGGTCTGAGCCAATAATTCATTGCGTTTGGCTAGTAGAACGGCTTCACGTTCGGCGGTGATGGCCAACACTTTCTGCCGCTCAGCTTCTTTCAGTGATTTATTGGCTCGAAAATATTGAAACCCAGCCACGATAGACAAAATGGTCAAAGCAGAAATGACAATAGCGGCTATAAAAAAACCGACTCGCCGCTTTCGGGAAATATTAGACCGGCTACGCTTGATAAAAGCCTCCTCTTCCTTAGAGATAGAAATAGCAGGAAGATAATGACTGATATAATTCAAATCTTCTTCATTGAGCAGATGCTTGTTTTCTATATAGCCTGAATGTCGTTCACTTATAAAATTTTCAACTTTTCGAAGGACTAAATTTTCGGCTTCTATTTTATTATAAATCTGACTGGCCAAAACATTACTGGCAAGATGATAACGCCCGTTTTTTTCAGGTAATAGTATTTTGGAAGTGCATAAGTTTTTTAAAACACCGAGAATGTCAGATTGATTATGAGCATTATTTTTTGTCAACTGCAATACGACCTGAGTTTCTTCAACCGGAATGTTCGTACCTTCTCTTGGAATAAACAGGGAGAGTATTTTTACAGACAACCCATTTGCTTTTGATCCAAAACCTGTTTCGGCCTTTTCCATGAGTTGTTCAAGGTTGCGCTCTGCGAGATTGTGCGGATTGCCTATCTTGTTTAGTAAGTTTAAATCTATTGTTTTTCTCATTTGTTTTTTGGTTTGCATTTCAATAACCCTCCTTTTTAAATACGCACTTAGATGTTCTCCTCAGATGTAGCAACTTCGTGATAAATACGATCCATGTAAATCTGCAAATAAGTAGGGTTGACAGAGCCATCTACGCCGCTCACATTTTGTATTATTCTGTCAATGACCGATTCGTTACTAATACCAATGTTTGCTGTCTGGGTGCTGGATTGAATAATCTCAAAGGCTTGATTATAATCAATATTATCAATTCGAATTCTACTATCCAGTACATCGGGTAAGATCGTTTCAAAATCTGAAAGTCTGGAAAAAAATTCTTCTCTTACCACAAAGATCATTTTTGTTAGAGGTCTGCTTTTAAGCAAATTAGCCACCCTTTCATAGAAGTTTTTTATTTGCCTAAACTCATTCAACCAAATAAAGATCTCCTCAAATTGATCTAATATGATAACCTCAGGCCCGGCAACCTGCTGCTCCTTTGGAATTAGAAGCTCATAGAAGTTACCTTTCTTATTAGGGGTATTCAGTAATTGTTGCAATTGACGGTCTTCTATGATTGCTTTTCCCAGCTTCAAGTAATTTACTTTGAAAAAATGTTCTACTCTCGGAACCAGGCCGGCAAGTACCAATGAAGTTTTCCCTACGCCTAATCTTCCGTAAACAAGCGTAATTTTCGACCCCGACTCATTGACTATTTTATCAAAAAGAGTTTGTATTTCCCGGTCACGGCCAAAAAAAATTGTAGACATCTGCTGGGTGTAATGTCTATAACCCGGATAGGGATTTGGAGGAATTGGGTATTGAAATAGCTGATCACTATCGGGCATTTTAAACAGAAGAACTTCGGAAGCATGGATTCGTGCAGCCAGGCTATCGTGTGTCAGCTCGTATTGCTCATTCTCAAGTGGTCGAATAATTCGGCGGCTGACAAAGAAGTTTAAATAATCATGTGTTTGATCAATGGAGTATCTCGGAAGTAATACGGAAATTTGGTAATGTTTTATTGGAACCTTTGTTCCCTTATTACTTACAAATATTTTGAGAAAACTCAGTGCCGTATTTTTATCCTTAAAGGTTTTCTCAAATGCATCCAGTTGTTCTTCTAGGAAATCGACCAACACATCATCCATCCGGCCTGCTTTTGCTAACAGCTCATGATTGAATTCAATAGTGGGGGCATTTTTGTCATAAGCTTTTTTGTATAGCTTGTCCAGGTACACCTGTAGATAAGGCAGCTGTACGCGACCACGCTCTTCGGTAATTACATCTACGATATCATCGGCCACCTTGTCTTTGATGTGAATGTCGAATTGTGTACAGGTTTTTGTAATAACTTTGCGAGTATTGGTTTGGCTCATAGGCTCAATGCGAACACGTTTGTCAAATAATTCGGGAATTACTTTTTCAAAATCATAGAGCTGAGCGATATACTCTTCTCGCATCACAATAATGATTTTACAGGGCATGTCTTCTCTTCGCAAAAGCCGGGCAATATCGTTGATGAATTGATCTTGTTCTTCTTTGGAACCTAAAATAAACAATTCCTCAAATTGGTCGAAGATAAGAAAAATCGGTTTGTAGTAATCGAGAAAAAGAGAATCAATCATCTCTGCCAAATCTTGCTGCTCCGGAATCGGAGTTTTGGCATTACTTTGAATGCTGGTCCGGAGTGCGTCATTGATGTTGTTTTGACGACGAATATAGATGTCGTACCAATCTGTTTTTTTAAACCTGCCGGCTAATCCACATTTGATTAAACTTGTTTTGCCGGTTCCCGAAGCGCCATATACCAACATGAGGCTGGTTTGAAATACGATTTCGTAAAGTTGTTGTATTTCGTCATCCCTACCAAAGAAGATGTCCTTATCTTCCAAGGTGTATGGATCTAAGAGTTTAAAAGGACTGTTGTTGTTTTTCATAGTATCTAGGCTTAGCCAAGAATAAGCTTACTAAATTTATTGAGATCAGCCTCTACTGTCGGGTATTTCTGATCGTTGACGCACAGCTTGTCAGCGGCGTTGTATGCAAACTTGTAATGCCAGTTTTCTGTTTTTCCATCAAAGTGTGAAAAGAAGAATAGCTTGGATTTTTTTTCACCAAGCAATGCGTTTTCATCAATAATAAAAGGTGATAAATTAAGGTATTCGGTAAAGTTGTTTTTTGATTTGAGCAGGATGACTGCGTTAGTGGTCGTGAAGGTTTTAGAGATAGATTCTTCATCGAGCAAACCCGCAGTGATGTTGTCTAAAAATACTTTTTTGACGCGATATTCCGGAGCTTTATGTCGTTCTTTGATTAGCCCAATACCTTTAACAGTGACTAATTTATACTTTACCAAAAAGCCCAGTGTTTTAAAAATATAACTCAGATGATCTTCTGCCTTGAGGCAAAGGGCGTTCAATTCTTTTGCACTAAACTTTGCCCGATCTTTATAAATTTTTTGCTTAATGGTTTGTAAAAATTGATGCGCATCCGCATATTCTTTGTCTCGGTATAGCAGATGACGCATTTCTTTCAACTCGTCTATAAAATAGTTGACCTGATTGTCATCAAAAATAACTCGAATAGCTTTAATCAGATGGAGGTAATCATAAAATGAAATTTCTTCAATTTCTAGTTTGAAATATTTGGCAACTTCCTTGCGCGACTCTTCTGGTACCACTATATCTGCCTTATTGAATTTGACGTCCCAGAGCTGTGAGAGCATGGCAAAAACTAAAAGTTCGGTTAAGCTTCCATAAGTTGTCACCAATTGTTCCAGTCGTTCTTGACTAACTTCGTCCAGGGCAAAGAGCCTTCTGATCTGATCGCCAATAGGAGCTGGAAGACAATCCATAATGGCTTGTCGTATTTTGCGAATATCGGGTTGTTCTCCTTTTTGAGATTTGAATAGAGCAAATTCAAGAAAATCATTGTAAGGTGCCAGTGCCTGAAATAAGCCCTGAGTTAGCTTTTTGTTGACTTCAAACTTTTCATTGGAGCCAGCTACAATATTGTCAGTTATAATAATATTTTTAAAACTGGTGGCAGGCAGTTTCCAATCAAGAACTTCTGGTTTGTCTTTATGAACGTATAGCCCCCAAGGGAGGGTGTTATCAGATACACCTCTGGAGGCTATTCCGCGATAGATTTGAATGTTGGTTTTTCCCTTTGCCCTTGAACCACTGGTCGCCATTTCAAATGCTTCGCGAAGGTTGTGCTGCTTCGAAAGAGCATGATAAAAAGTATTGGCAAACTCCTTGGCTGAATGATCATTGACGGGAACGGAAGTAGCCACCACAGCCGGTACGCCTAGCTCAAGGAGCAACTCGACCTGACCTTTTGTGGAACAGCCATTGAGAAAAACAACCTGTAGGTTGTGTTGCTGTGCAAGTAATTGGGCCACACCATCGGCATGTGCGTCGGCACCTCTCAGCATTAAATGTTGGCTGTCGGCATGGCCGCCATAATGAAAAATAGCTACACGGTTTTTAAACTCAGTAAGGTATCTAATTACATCATCAGTTGATGCGGTAGGTTCCCGATAGAGTTGAAAGTGTTGCTCACTTTCCAGAGGAATGAGGTGCTCGCAAATAATTTTACGCTCTTCATCCAATAAGTTCAGCGGAGCATTGGCATCATTGGCAAAAGCTAAAAATATGACAGGTAGTTTCATTCGGTTCTTCTCAAGTGTTTGATTTCAAAATAGTTTTTTCTACATGACTGCTAGGTCACTGAAAGTTGCTTGCTATTCGGGGTTTGTAAAAATTCTTTTGGATAATTAAGTTGCTTCTTCGGTTTTTACATCCGAAATATGAAAAAAAACTGCTCAATTATTTAGGATGCAGATCACTAGTACACGGTGTACTAGGTACATAGATATTTACATAAGTCAACTAAAAAATAAAATCGCTTAAACCTCTCAGTTACTAAAATTTCCGACAGCTAAAGCACGAGGGGCGTTAACATTGGGAATAATAATTTCCTTTGTGGGATAATTGTCATTTAGGTTTAGCCGATAAATATTATCCTTGTCAGACCAGTATAAAACCTGATCGTCTTCATCAATGTCAATGTCTAGAATAGGTACTGTACTTGCATCTTCCACCACTATTTCTTCCTGAAAACCATTGTCTGGGCGAACGCGGATAATGTCAAAGTCATCGTCGTGATTATCATCATTAATATAATATAAATAATCGTTCTTGTTATCAAAAACAAGCGCATATTTTTGTTGGTTGTTGCCATTTGTACTTCCAATCACGCCCGTAGCATTGCCATAGTGAATCTTGTCAGAACCTTCTGCTGTAAAATAGTAACGCTTTGCTTTATTGTCTAAAGTGAGATGCAGAATATGCGATGACGAATAATATCCAATAGTATCTCGGCCATTATCAATCAATGAAAGAGTGGAAATGATGCTTGTATTATCAGTTTTATTGATGACGAAATAAACCTTTTGATCCTCACTATCTACTACCAGATCGACTATATTATCTTCTAATGGCTCCAAATCCGCCTCACTAAAAATGGTTGCCATATCGGTGCCATTTGGAGAACATTCTTTAATGGAAGTCGAACTAGTGTAATAAAGCATATTATTTTGGTTGTTATAATCCATGCCCGCGTGCGAGTCAGGATCTACATTGGCAATTAGAAGCCATGGAGAAATAACCTCATTCTCATTCTCAGTGACAATTGTAATTGTACCAACATCGCCGTCGTTCTGAACGAACGTTAAAGCAGGACCTAAGGTAGGAAAGTCGAAGAGTTCCACTTCTTCAGAATAAGTTTTAGAAGATTCTCCACTTGTTACGGTTAATTCTACATTATATAGTCCAGCAGATTCAAAGTTGAATTGTACTTTTTGCTGGTTATCATCTAGGGTTTCTATTATATGCCATTCGTATTCATCTGCGTCATTCTCAGTAGCAGTAAATTGTACTATATCCGGTGCCATACCCCCTCGTGTAAAAGCATGGTTAAAGTCAGCAGAAGGCCCTGTAAGTTTTTGTTTTTCACAGGCTGATAGTAGTAAAACAACCAGAAGGCAAAATAGAAATAGGTGTGAGGTTTGGTTCATGTGTTTAGTGATTTGAGTTAAATGATTTATAGTCAGGGCATTAAATATACTTCAAAAAATAGTAATGACCAAATAGTATAAATAATTTATTGTTGCTGCCGCGACAAATATCCTATGATGAAAGAGTTGAACTAACCTTCGGTGCCGTTTTGTAGTCATCAAAGAGTATCATTTATTGAAGTATTTCCAGGGTATGGAATTAACTATGACGTGCGTCTACTGCTAAGTGAGCCGAGTGAATGTCGGTTATAGAAGAAGAATCGAGTTTAATCAGATATCATGCAACGTTTTTATAATTAAAATCTCTTTTAATTATTTACTTTGTAAATTAAGTTTTAGCCAAAAAAAAACAAACCATGATAAGATATTGCCTCCAAATTGCATTCCTCTCCTTAATACTCACAACAGG
>ENA-ORXR01004096-ORXR01004096.1-marine-metagenome-genome-assembly--contig:-NODE-4096-length-12433-cov-8.496763_pt1 | contig 12433 bp, 8 predicted proteins | sample MGYA00237866_ERZ511479 | MGnify/ENA metagenome assembly ERZ511479 | reverse complement strand
GGGGGGGGGGGGGGGGGGGGGGGGGGGGGGGGGGGGGGGCGGGGGGGGGGGGGGGGGGGACTCCGCGGCTGCGCGCAACGCTCGACCGGTGGAGCACACAGGGGCGCCGTCGAGCAGCGCGCAGGGGCCGCACGCAAGGGGCCCTTCCACGCGACGGTGGTGCCGGGCGAGCCATCATGGCCCCCGCCCGTTGGATTGCTGGGGCTGGGGCGATCTGGTGGCCTGCCGTATCACATCTGGGACTATTGCTTGCGCTATGAATATACTTAAATCGGTCATTTTCGGTGCTCCATCCATCAAGTGCGACCGCTTGGCCCCACAACAAAGTCAGGGAGTCGGCGATCGCTCCCCCTTCTTCGCCCGTCCACTGCGCACACACCCTTGACCACCACCTTCGGACTCCTCTCCCTTCCTCCTCCCACCCCCCGACCTTTCCGCGCTGTCATCAACGTCACTCATTCCCTTGCTCCTCTTGATACCCCAACACTGTGTTTCTTATTCCCTGTCCCCCTATTTCCCCTCTCCGTGCAGCATGTCTGCCATCCTCACCACCGCCGCCGCGTCGGCGCGGCGGGGTCTGGCGCGGGCAGCGGCGGCGCCGCGGCCTGCCGCCCCCGCTGGCACCCGCTCTATGGCGTCTCACGCGGAGCCCGAGGTGTCCTGGTCGCAGTACCGGTCGGGATCGGCCACCTTCCAAGAGTGGGTCGAGGCCAACCGCCACATCGTCTCGCTCGTGACGCTCGGCACGTTTGGCGCGCTGATTGGGGTGTCGATGCGCGGCGGGAAGAAGGAGGGCAAGACGGCGGAAGCCCCGGCGGTGGGTGACCCGCAAGCGGCGGTGGCCGTGACGGGGGTGAAGAAGTAGGGCGGCGCCCCTCGGCGGTGGGCTGCGGGTGCAACCGCCAGTGTCGCTCGCCGCCAGCCGTGGGTGCTGGCGGGGGGGCGCTTTTGCTGGACTGGGCGCTCTGGGATCGTGGTGGGGCTGTGCAGCACGTGGACGATGGACTGGGCGGCGGGGCGGCGGGAAGGCGGAGCGGGGTGGTGGTGCGATCGCCTCGGGTGGCGCCTGGGCTCCCGTCCCTGTTTGTCAGTGAGCCACGCTCCAGGGCTGGCCCGTCCCGCTCCGTGTGGCCGGGGAGGACCTGTTGGGTGTGCAAAGCGCTCGCGACGATCGAGGGTCCAGTGCATGGGCGCGTGGTGGGGTGGGTTGCGGTACGACTTCTCTTTGCGTGTGTTGCTGTTTTGTTTTGTTGCGTCCTCCTGTGTTGTGTCTTTTGCATGGTCTTTGTCCTCCTGTCTCGTCGCAGTGGGGTGACGAATACACGAGGGAGCGCTGGGAGAGACCGATTGTATCGGTCAACGTATGAGGTACCTAATTGCATCTCCGTGCTTCTCGGGACACGCTGAGTTCGGCGCCGCGCTGAAGCATGTGCCGATCCTGCTCGCGACTGCCCGAGCATCTACAAATCGCAGTCCACGTGATTGTTATAGCGCGCGCACTGGCGAGGGCATCTATCCCCAAGGAACGGGAGGCCCCGAGCGGCTTGAGGGGAATAGTCGCTTACCGCAGACAGAGAGCACCGATACCGAGCATGTCTCGGCCAGGACAATCAGCGACTGGTAGTAGTGCGAGGGGTCGGAACACAGGGAGGTGTCGCAGAAGAGAGGGCTCCACCTCGGCCGAAAAAAAGACAGAACGACACAGACGACCCAAAAATGACACGGAAAACACAAGAAACAACAAAAAGGAACGAGACAGACAAGGAAACAAGTGACAACGATGGGTGTCGCTCGTGAACAAGTGGAAGCGGTATCGCACAATCCGATGCAAATATTGCACACACACAAAACAAAAAGTGAACAGGAGCACCTGCATTGACCACCTCACCTGTTGGTGCTCACATCCGTTCAAGGAACCACCGTCCCGGTATTGCTGCAAAGCGGGGTAAAGCGATGGCCTGTCCGAGCCCCCGCATCAGACACACGCCCCTAGGCATGCGCACACGCCGCCCCTCCGTCAGTTCAAGGCACGACGGGTGCACCAGCAACGACAATGACTGACGAGGCCACCTACTGCACAATACAGCAGGCCGACTTCTCTCGCCGGCCGGCCGCGGCGGCCTCGGCCTCGGTGGTCCCAGCCGTGGGCGCCGGTGATGCAGACTTAGCCGCGGTCGCCGGTGCCGCCACCGGCACCGTGGCGGTCGCAGGAGCCGACGATTGCGCGGGGGTAACAGCCGCCACCGGCACGACCGGCGCCGCGACAGCCGGCGTCACGACCGGTGCCGCCACCCCCGGAGCCGGTGGTGGTGGCGGCGGCGGTGCTGCCGCCTGGGGAGGCGGAGGCGGCGGAGGCGGAGTGGTGGTGGTGGAGTCCGCCCGGCCGACAAACTGCGCTTCCTCTTCCACCTCATCGCCGCTCTCGACGCCATCCTCCTCGTCACTACTCCGGTCTGCGTCAGCAAACATGGCCTCCCGTGAGTCAACCCCGCCGCTTGCCCCTCGTCCGCTCAAACCGCCGCTCCCTTCACTCCGCGCCGCAGACGCTTGCCGCGCGTGAACGCCGTGAAAGTCGTCAGTGCGGCGCTCGGCACCGCCGGCAGCCGTGGCCGCGCCGGTTCCGGCCACGATATTCCTCCGCCGCTCCTCCTCCCCAGCCGTGGCCGCCTCGTTCCATATCTGCAACTGCCGCAAACGCTCCGCGCCTTTGGACGATGCGGTCGGCAGTGGCGTCGCCGCCCGTCCGGGGAGAGCAGCAAACCCCACGCCGGCGGGTAGGCGTCCCGTCAAGTACTCCCCTGGTGCCGTCACAATCGCCTGTGCCCCCTCCGCTGCATGGTTTCCGTCAGCAGTCGCAGCGGAGGGGGGTGCGGGGGAGGTCACCACCCCTGCCGCCGTCGGCGGCGGGCCATGAGCAGGGTGGGAATAGAGGCCGGCCGCGGGGGCCGTGGCAGATGGGGGCGGGGGTGGGGGTGGGGGTGGTGGAGGCATTTTGGTCTCTAGAGGGGCGAATGAGGGTGGGGGGCCGCGACGTGGCCGAGAGACGGAGTCGTTGCCACTCGAACAGAGGAGGAAGTAAGAGGCGGAGGAGGAAAGATCAACAGTCGAGAGGTTGTTGCAGCACGGACTACAAGCGGGTGGTAGCGGGCGTGCGACGCAAGTCGATCGCGAGCGGATCGGTCGTAGATCGGCTGCCAGAAGACCCACGGAGCACGACCGGGGAAGGGGCCAATGCCACGACGCACGCGCGAGGCGAAAATACACCAATCCCCAGACACAGCAAACACGGTGCGTGCCAAAAGGGTGGGAGGCCGGCCGACACCACCAAAGGCGGGGGTGACAATGGTCAACACGCGTGCGACTCGGCTCCCGGCAGCGTCAGCCCGGATGCCTCATGCAATGGCGAGAAGTTGGGCAGGCGGTGGGTCGACCAAAGAACCAAAGCCCCAAAGAGTAGCGTAGAGGGGGTGGGAAGGAACGAGAGGAGGCCGCCAAGCCCTCACCGCCAATAAATGCGACAGCGCAGAATCACAAGCAGGGGAGGGGTGCACTGCGAAACGTCAACACCGATGTCAAGCTTGTGCCCCTTCCGGTTTCAACGGAGTGGAGATAAAGCGGGCGCGGGGAGCCACCCACCCGCCACCAGTCGGCCCACTGGGCCACTGTGAGGCGGGGGGCAGGTCGATGGTCGCAGGCGGGCCGGCGGGCCGGCGGGCGGGCGGGTGGGCGCGCGGGCGGGCGGGCGGGCGAAGAAACGACTGCGGCGCGCCACGCAACGGGGGTTGACCAAGAAGGCACCGCAGCCAAGGCCTGCTCGTCGACTGTCGTCGACTGACAGGACCACCGTCGCGCTGCCGGCTTGCAAAGGGCGGTTGGCAGCGGTCTCCCTCGGGGGGCCTTTGCTTGGTCCGGTCAAGAGTGCGGTTGAGCCACCAATGGCTGTGAGGGAATAACAGCGAACTGGTCACCATCGTACACTGAACAGAAGCGAGCCAGAGGGCGGCTGGGAGTGACTTTCACCTCGTGGCAGTGCAATCAGACGAAGAAGCACCCCTCTTTTTAGTACTGCCAGTGTGTCAGTCTTTCTGCAGTGCACAAGAAGTCCCCACCTCTACGATGGTGATCCGGTCTACGAAGAAATTAGATTAGACTGTCCAGGAACAGAGCGGTCTGGGCTCACGTTGGGGCACGGTATTGCTGTCTTCCCAATTTTGGCCGATCCCGTCGATGTCAAGAAGGGTGATCAACAGTGCGAAACTGTGTCTCAGCCATCCCTTTAACCGGATAAAGAGGTTCGACCAATGGGCAGTTGACCCACACAATATCTTGACTTCGACCACATCGGCCAAAATTGGGTAGACAGCAACATTACATTAGTACCACTGGGCCGCTCGAGGTACACTCCGTCACCCGCCAAAAAGGGTGGACAGCATGGAGAGAGACCGTAGCTAGAGTTTAGAAAGAAGAAAGACCAGGACAGACTGTCTACCTGAAGAGCCTCCGACACCATCCATCCCGCGACTTCGCTGTGCGTGGTCCGTGTCGTTCAAGGTTGGGAGAACCACCATCTCCACTCCTCCATCCCCTGCAGACAGAGAGGTAGTTTGCTTACTCCCAAGGGAGTTTCACGCAAGGTTAACAGTACAGTCTGGTTGCGCGTTGTAGAGTACGGTAAAGGCTCACCGCGCTGCGTTGAGCTACGCACAATGTTTGGGTACTCGGACGGCAGAGCAACGAGCTGTCCCCGCGACCAACAGATGGAGCTACATTGATAGATTGTTAAGGCACTCTCGTCCGTATTCATTCGCTCGAAAAGGAGCCAGCAAGTCCATTCTGGTTCGGGCACCACACCCCATGCCTCTTTTTGATAATCCGTCATCCTGGTCATTGCGTGCCTCCAAGGACCGATACTTTGTACTACACAAACTCCTCCTGTGCATCCTTCCCCTGTGTTGAGAGCGTGGCCGCCATCTCCGTCACCATCCACACAGCCACAAACCGGGCGCCACGGGTGCCGCCCGCATGACCTTGCCCAAGGGCGCGCGAATAGCGCACTCGCAACGGCCCCACGTGGCATGCACGAGACTCCTCCTCCACATCCCCCCCCAAAAGCACAGGCCCACCCCAACAGCGTCACCGCGCCACCCCTGTCAACAGCACCCACCCGTCGAGCACCTCCCCGTCGCCCATCGCCCACCCCGCCGCCTCATAGGCTTCCCGCACAGCCAACCCCTGCTCGGCCAGCACCCCTGCCAGCGCCAGCCGCCCGCCCCGCGTCGCCCGCCGGCGGAGCAGCGGCGCGAGGGCGATGAGGGGTTTGGCGAGGATGTTGGCAACAACCACATCGTATGCGCCGACCGCGTCGGGTTCCTCCCTATTGGTCAGGAAGGTCAAGTCGGCCGCACTCCAGGGTGGGGGAGGGGCGGGGGGGGCGTCACCGACCCCCGCCACCACGACACCACGTCCCCCCCCCGCTGCGTTGCTGGCAGCGACCGCGACCGCGTCTGGGTCAATGTCAACGCCGACGACGGAGGCGGCGCCGAGAGCGGCGGCAGCCAGCGCCAACACCCCCGACCCACACCCATAGTCCAACACCCGCGCGCCGGCGACGGCGGCGGCGGGGGACTGCAGGAAGCCAAGCACCAGCCGCGTCGTTGGGTGCTCGCCGGTGCCAAAGGCGCAGCCGGGCTCAATGGGAATCACGATCGTCGTGCCGCTGTCGGCCGCGGTCGCCCCTCCAGACGGCGGGCCGTCCCCCCCCCCCCGCTGCTCCCCCGCCGCCGCCTCCGCGCCGTGCCACGGGTACTGGATGAGGAGGCGGCCGACCCGAACTGGGGGGAACCCCGCCTGCACCTCTGACACCCAATCCCGTTCTCCATCCACCGGCTGGACATGGTAGGGCGGCAGTCCCGACAGGCCCGCCGTGGCCGCCAGCCGCAGCAGCACGTCATCAACATCAACGCCCGCCGCAAACGTGGCAGTGACCGTGGCGCCAGCCCAGACGGTGCGGGCGGGGGTCTCCCACGTGACCGCCCCAGGGGGGACCTCATGGAAGATGGATTCCGCCGCCGCCGGGGGGGTGATGGAGACGGACAGGGCACCCCCCTCAAACAGCGCGTCGGAAAGGGCAGCCGCGTCGGGGTGGTGGGGGGGGGGGGCACCTGGCGCACCGGCCAGCACCGAGGGAGAGCTCAAAGAGATGGACACACTTTGCATCGCCGACAGCGGCAGAGCGTACGCATGGAAAACGCGAAGGGGTTGGAGGGGAGGGGGGGGATACCAAACTCGGAGAGAGCCGAATGGGAGGGGGGGAACGGCGGGCGAGGTGAGAAAGTGATCAAAGATGAGGCGTGGCTGGGGGAGGACGGTTTCCCCCCCTTGACGAACCACGAGCGTCGAGATCCGAAGACCGCAATTTGAGCGCGACCTGTCGGCGTCGGCGGGGTCCCGCCGAGCTTGGACTGCAGCGACCAAACGCTGTTGCTGGTCTGTCGCGTGGCGCCCATCCCGTCGCGACAGTCAGGCATCTGGTCGGCCACCTGTGGCCGCCACGCCCGCTGCTGCAAGCCGCGCTGCCCCGCCTCGGGGAAGACGCCGAGCTCAGACCCACGCCCCAATGCCGTACTGTGGACAGGGAGTCTCCACGCCCAGCCAGCGTCGCGAGTGCAGCGGCACGAGGCGCAGGATGTTCTGAGAGAGAGGTGAAGCACGGGTGCTGGCTGTGCGCGTGCTCATGTTTGTTTTTCTCCCCTTGGGCTCCGCCGCCCGCCGTCCGGCCGTCGCAGAGCGCGCGCCTGCCGTGCACACACGCGCGCGGCGGCAGTAGTGGGGACAGAGGCTGCAGCGTCGGCGGCTCCCGTCGCGGCATGCGCGGCCTGTTTTCATCGGCAAGGCTCGGGTGGGGTGGCGCCCCGGCGCCCGCCATGGGAGAGGCGGCGGTCGTCCCCGCCCCCGCCCTGTGCGGCGGCGGGAACCCCTGAACCTGGCCGCCCGCCACGGTACCGGGGGGATGGTGGCGAGCACCGCCGCCCTGCTCTCCCGCAGCAGGGGTGGGAGGCGCGGCAACGCGTGCAGTGGCAGACCAGCGTCCCAACATTAAAGGGACGCGCTTCCTCGTTAGGTGTGAACACAAGGCACTGTGGTGGATGCTGACCACTACAACTCGTACGAACGACCCCATGCACAATACTGTATCTCGATGTTTGTGTTGTGATTTTCTGCTTGGGTTTGTGATTTGCAGACTTTGACTGAGAAGGTGTCGCGCCCGCCCTCAGCTCTAGTTCATGTGAAAGTAGTTGTCCTTTTAAGTCGTGTAGATATGGTCAGACGAATCGCCCAAAGGCACGCCGCCTGCCAAAATATCCTTTTGGTCGAAGCGTCCGTGACGTTTCGCGACACCTCGCCCCGCCAAGGAGAGAGCCCCAGCCTGGTCGAGCAGAGCCACACACGATGGGACAGTTGCCAGCACGGCCGACAGGGGGGCCCTCAACACGTGAGCAGCTGAGGGAGCACCCCACAACGTCGTCCAGGGTCCCGCCCCCTCCCAGACGGCTCGAATCGAAGCCCCAAATTCCCTACCGGGCCACCCGGTCCACGCGTCGGCAGAGGGGACTCGGAGGACCCTGCTGGCGCCGCGACTGCCCCACATGCACACCGCCGGCGTCGCGACTACCCCGGCCCCCACGAAAGACCACTGGGGGCGGCGCCGCCTCCCCCCAAGCGTCGTCCGGGTGGTGCACTCTTGTCGGTGGGAGCGACACCCGCCCCACCGCCGCCCGACCCCCCTGCTCGCCGGTGCGTGCGTCGGCCGTGGCGCATCCCCCAACACGCTCCCCACGCGGCGGCCCGTGGGCCGGCCACCACTTTGCGCACGGGGGGCCGCGACGGCGGCGGGAATCGCCCCCCCCCCCCCCCCCTCGCGCGCGCCTCCCATTCACGGGGGCCGCACGCTGCGCACCGCCGCGGCGCCTCCACCACCCGCCGAGCGTGTCGCTTACTACGGGGCGTGGCGGCCGTGCGTCACGTGACGCACGCCACTCGCCAGACGGGTGCGGCTCGTACGTAAGTTTTTCGCGGGGTCGCGCTCCCCCACCCTAGCCCCTCTCTCCCGTTCACCCACATCCCCATTTTGCGACGCAGGCCGAGCACCATCGACGCCTTGTACGCACGTGCACGTCCTCCCCCCCCCCCACACGCACGTGCGTTCCCCGTCGCCGTCCGTGGACCTTCCCCACCCGACCCTCTCGTCTTCCCCCCCGCGATACCATTCCAACCCGACTCCCTGCCGGCGGCACCGCCGTCGACCTATCGGTTGGCTCCGATGGGCGACCGCTCTGGCCCCGGCCCTCCCCCACCACCCTGGCACACCTCGGGGCCCGCGGGGACGCCCGCGCCGACGGCGGGGGGTGGCTCCGCCGCCGCTCGAGCGGATGGGGGCGGCGGGCCACGCACAGGGGCGGTGGGACTACCGGCCAGCGGAGCCGCCGCTGCCGCTACCCCCGTGTCCCTTGCGCCTGCGGCAACGGCGGCGGCACCCGGGGCGGCGGCGCCCGTGGCGGCGGCCATGGCCGCTGCGTCCCCCGCGGCTGCCGCTGCGCGGCCGTCGGACACGGCTGCTTCGTCGACGACTACGACGACCGCGCCCCCACCTCCTGGCAAGAAGCCCCGCAAACCGTATGTCATCACCAAACACCGGGAGAACTGGACGGAGGGGGAGCACGGACTCTTTCTCGACGCCCTCAAGCGGTTTGGGCGGTCCTGGAAGGACATTGAGGCGGCGGTACGGACCAAGAACGTGGTGCAGATCCGGAGCCACGCCCAAAAGTACTTCATCAAGGTGGCTAAAAACAAGACGGGGGAGCACGTGCCACCACCGCGGCCAAAGCGGCGGGGCAATGGGAGTGCGGCAGGGAGCGCCGCGAGCAGCGCCGGCACGGCGGCAGCGGCGGCGGCCGCAGCAGCAGCTGCCGCAGCCGCGGCCTCAGCTGCGGCGCCGACGGCGTCTGCGGGCACCCCCGCGGGTGGGTCGGCCAGCGCCGGTGGCGGAACCGGCGGGTCGGCGAGCGGGAGCGCGGGGATGTCGTGGGGCGGTGGCGCAACGAGCGGCGGCGGCGGCACCACGACCGGGGCGGGCAGCCGTGGCATTGCTGGTGTGACTGATGACAATGACGGCGCCGGGTCTGCCGCCGCCGCTGCGGCCGCTGCCGCTGCGGCTGCTGCGGGCGTCGGTGCCCCTGGCGCTTCCGTCGTTGGTGGCGTACCCGTGGGCGCGGCGGGCGTTGTGGGGGGTCAACCTCTCGACGCCCTCATGGCGGTGCACGCGCGGACGACCGTCGAGGCGGCGGCGGCCAACCAGGCGCTGGTGCGCGCGCAAGCGCATCAAGCGGCCGCGTTGGCCGCCGCCCAGGCTGGGGAGCGGGCGGAGCTGGCCGCCGCGCAGCAGGTGGCCGCCGCGTCGAGCGCGGCGGCGCTCAACCGAGCCGCCGCCGCGGCGGCGGGTCCCGGCGGGGGGGGGGGTGCTGCCAATGGCGGAGCCGCCGCTGCGGCAGCGGCAGCGTCTGCCGCTGCCGCGGCCGCGGCCGCCTCCCCTCGCCCTGCTGGCGACGGCAACGTTGCCGCACCCACCGGCGCCCGCGCGGCAGCGTCGCCGGCGGTGGCTGCCGCCGCGCGCGTGACCCAACAGCGGGCCGTGGCGGCGGCGGCGGCGATGCAATCCGCCGCCTCGGCCGCGGCGGGCGTGCAGCAGGCGACCGCAGCAGCGGCGTTGGCGGCGGCCCAGGGGGGGGGCGCCCCCGCTGCCCCCGGCACGCCCCTCGGGGTGGGCGGACCGTTGCCACCGGGCATGGCGGGCCGAGTCATGTCGCCTGCCACCGCGGCCGCGGCGGTCGCCCTCCAAAATGCGCAAGCTTCCCACCTGCAGCAGCTCCGCGCGGCTCAGGCGCAGCTGTCGGCGGTGCAGGCTGCGGCCGGCGGCGGTGGGGTGCGCCACATCCACGGGGCGGGGTCCCCCCACCAACACGCCGCCCATGGGGGCGGGCGGGGGCGCCACCCACCACCTCCAGGCACGCCCGGCGGCGGCCAGGGTGGGGCGGCGGCGGCAAATGCGGCGGCGGCCATGCTCCTCCCTCAACACCTTGCGTCCCCGCACCTGGCCCAACACCTGCCGCTTGGTCCAGGAATGGCCCCGGCCGGAGGCGCGGGGCTGCCGGCCGGAGCGGGGGCGGGCATCCCGCCGCCGCCGCCGCCGACGCCGTTGTTTGTGGGAGCGGGTGGGACGACCGTAGCCAGCCCGTACTCGGTAGCGCCGGGCGCAGCACCGGCACCGCCGCCACTCTTTTTGCCGCCCGTAGGTGCCGGTGGGGGGGGCGGCGGCACCCCGATACCGTCGGATCCGGGCGCGTCCCCCTACGCGCGGGTGCGGGGGGAGAAGCGTCGCGGCGGCACGGGCGTTGGCGCCGGTGGGGGGAGCTCTGCCGCCGCGGCGGCGGCGGCTGGCAAAGCCCGCCGCCTTGCCGGCGGGCGTGGCGGCCCCGCTGGCAGTGTCGCTGCCGCCGCCGCGGCAGCGGCCGCAAGCGCCGGCACCATGGCGCCGGCGCCGGGCATGCCCGGTGGCTTTCCGCCCGGCGCCTATTCGTACGGCGGCGCCGGTGGAGCGCCGTTTGTGCCCGGACCAGGGCCCTACGCGGGCGGCTGGGGCGGCTGGGGCGTCGGCGCTCCTGGACAAGCACCGCCGGGGATGCCCGTTGGTGCCGGAGGGGGCATGCCCGGCGCCGGCGGCGGCGGGTCGTGGGCCGCCCCCGGCCCTGGGGGTGCGTCTGCCACGGGCACGGTGGGCATGAACGGGGTCGTCCCCGTGCCGGCACCGGCGCCGACGGCGGGGGTTGGCGTCTTGCCCGCCGGGGCGCCCCCCCTCACGGCGGCGACCCCCCCCGTGCCCGGCGCGAGCGCCGGCACCGTCGGCGGCAGTGGCGGCGGCGGCGCGCCGTCCCCCTCCCCCGGCTCCCCCAATTTCGGTGCCATCTACAAGCTCTTTGCCGGCCTGTTTGACCCGCAGCGCCCGTTTGACGCGGGCGCCGCCGTGGAGGGCGTCGGCGTCTTGTCGGCGCTCGACAAGGAGATTGTCAAGCTGCTCGTCAAAAACTTGGAAGTCAACCTGGGCAACGTTGGCGTGTGCCGACGACTCCTCCAAAATTACATGGCGAGCGTCAACGCGCCGGTGGGGCGGTGACGCGCTGGGGGGGGGGTGTCCTTTGGGGTGGGGGGCACTCGGACTTTATTAGCTTTCTCTTCTTGCTGTTCTGTTTTTCGCGTGGGGTAGGGTGTCTTTCTCGTGTGTCTTTTTTCTGTGGCTGCCTGTGTGTTGGGGCGCAATTGCTGCTGTTGCCTCATGGCGTGGTGGCGCTTCGGTAGTGCCTCTGGTTTTCCTGCTGTGTTGTACCCTTAATGGCACATGGTGGTGGGCGGCGGGGGGAGCCTTTGTTGCAGGTCGGAACCGGCGCGGCCGATGTCCTTGACCTTGGTCTTTTCTTTCATTGACTGGTTTTTTTATTTGTTGTGACGGCCACCCGTCTTGAGCCGCCGCGACCGTGTATTCGTCAACTGTTCAGAACGAGGCGTGGCGTTTCCAAAGAGGCCAGGAGCTTTGCCGCTCACCTCAGAGGTGCCTCTGCGCCAACAAAAGTGAAGAAAGACAGCAAGCCTGTACAAAAACGCCCTCCAACCACAACCGACGAGCAGGACCTCGGAGGCGCGGGCCCCCTCACCTGGCCAAGGTGCAGCCCTCCTCCTTGGCGCCCGCCCGCGCGCGGCCACAGTGCACGGCCACGCCGCACCCCCCAAAGCAGGGCGCCCCAACCGCCTCGTCCTCCTGCGTCGCCGGCGCCTTTACGCCCCACGCCATTTCGCACCCGCCCGTCTCCCAATCGGGCGTCAGCGTCACGTCCATGCCGAGGCCCCCAAACCACTGCTGCGTCGGCTGTTGACACAAGTTGACGCACATCCCCTTGCAGCCGCCTTCGGCGAGCAGCCGGCAGCGGTCAATCTTGACGACCGTGCCCGGGGCGGCCGCCGCGGCGGCGGCGCCGACGACTGGCGGGTCGCCCGCCGCTTCCGCCGGGGAGACGACGCGGGCGGGTCCGACGAGCCACTCAAACGCCCACGGCGTGACGCCCGCGGAGAGCGTCGGGTCCCCACAAAAGGTGGCGTAAAACCAGGTGCCCCACGGTTGGGCAAACGTCGCGCCAAACACGGACCGCACCATCCGCGCTTGGGCGTCGGGGCTCAGGCGGAGGAGGGCCATGCGGCACTCGGCAACGAGGCCGGGGTAGCCCGCCTCGGGGGACTTCCACCCCACGTGCGGGCGCATGGCGCGGCGGAAGAGGGTGATGGCCGCCTTGGCGGCGGGGCCGTCGTGGGGGGGGGGGGCCGCCGCCTC
>ENA-ORXR01004095-ORXR01004095.1-marine-metagenome-genome-assembly--contig:-NODE-4095-length-12434-cov-13.953630_pt1 | contig 12434 bp, 12 predicted proteins | sample MGYA00237866_ERZ511479 | MGnify/ENA metagenome assembly ERZ511479 | reverse complement strand
CCCCGCCCCCCCCCACCGGTGCCCATTTCACTGGGTTGACAGGAACGTCGTGGGCGTCCGAGAATGCGCGGGCTCGGGCAGGCGAGCCGCCACCCAAAGGGCGCGCTTTTTATTGCCGCTGCCGGGGGCTATGGCGCGCTTTCGGGCCACCATCCGCGCCCATACCGCGCGCGTCGTCACCGGCACTGCAATCCCCCCCCTGTCTCGCACCGTTCTGCTGGTACCCCGCCACCCCCCGCTTCCCTCGCACCCGCTCTTCCCCCCACTCCACGGCACTGCGACGCGGTACCTCCCCTCCACTCCTCCCCCGCTATCTGGTGTCTCGTCTCCACAGGTTCCGTGACCGTCTAAGCCTGCTATGGACTCGATCACCCCAGCTGTTGCAAGAGTGGATGCCGCCACCCCATCCCTCGGTCTACCTGTGCTCTTCATCGGACCCAAGAGTGGGAAGCGCGTGCTGACTGCAGAAAAGATTATTGAGTCAATCGTGGTGCCCTCGAACCCGCAAACTTCAAGGTCGTCAGCATCCGGCGTGCTCACCATTGTCGCTGTGGCGTCGGTGGAGAAGACGGTTAACCTAAAGTCGTTCGTTGCGTTCAAGTCGGCCAGTGGACAAAGCCGGAACCACAACGCGCTGATGTCCCTGAACTTCGGGTGTTTTTTCTATACCTGGATCGAGTACCAATGTGCGGGCGTTGAGTCGTGCACGCACGTGCCCGACTCTGTCCTGGCTCTGTCGCACGCATCCATTCAACCAGGCGAAGACGACGCTTACGTGGCCTACGAGAAGCTGTTCCAAGAGGCCAGCGGCACGGTATCAGCAGCCGATACAGCCCGGCAGGCCCTGAGCCGATCGTGGGACAAGTATTTCACCCTAGTCCTCCCGTTCGACAAGCGCCCCTGTCCCAACCACCTGTGCGCTCAGCTTCGACCACCTCCCCCGGGCAGAAGCAAGACCATCACGGCGACGGGACACTAGTTCCTGGGGTGCTCCATGTACACGGCTGCCAACCGTGTCTCACGCAAGAACGCGTCGCTGTCGAGCGTGACGGACCTCTCACTGCTTTCAAAGTGGATTAAGGAGAAGAGGTACGTACGCTGCGCAAGCTATCACGCACAGTCTTGACTGTTCTGTTCTCTTATTCCCCGTGCTACTGAAGACTGCAGGATCTCTGACCACACGAGTTTCGTCCTTGCTGGATATGTCGCCGCCTCTCAGTCGCTACGGTGGTTTTATTCCGCTTGCCATTGTTTCCATGTACAGGAAGGCTACGAAGCTGCCCGAAGGAGTGAGCACCATTGCGCCATGCATGACCGTTCGCGCCCCCGGGACGCGCTTGAAGTGCAGAGCCCATATGGGCCCTGCAGTACCGCTGTCAACGCAAACACTTTGCGATAAGGTCATCTATGTCGGTACGCCCATCACAGATGACAGGCTCAGGGACGTCCCTGGGTGTTTCGTCATATTCCCCCTCGGTGAGCAATCGCACCCCCCCCCACCAATCACGGCGTCCAGGCGTGGCCTGCTGCTGACTGCTAGAGAGGTTCAGGCACGCCACCACATCACGGTGGCGCAAGAAGAGGAGGACATGCGGCAGAAGCTCGCGGTGGAGTACGGGAGCGTGGCTGCAGCCGTTCCGCAGGAGTGCCTGCGGTACGCCCGTCGTCAAGCCATTCTCGAGAAGAACCCGTGGGGGCAAGGACGGGATGCTGCAATGCGGATGGTGTCACGAGCACTGGCGGCTGGTGATGAGTACTTCCGCGCCCCTATCGTCGGCCCCGATACTGGATACGTCTTCCGGGCGTTCACAGACGACGCCGTACGACTCGTGGCGAACGGTGCATTGGCTATTGAGACCGATGAGTACTACAAGTCCATGGAGTCGCTCGGTCTGGCGCGTGACGGCGACTTCTTCATGCTAGCGGTCACTACAACCGTTCGAAACCGCGGCGTGACTGTTGCGAGGTTTTTCATCGAGCGGGCAACCAGGGAGGTAGCATGCGTCTGCTACAGGATGTTGTTCCGACGGGTCCTGGACATCAAACCGGAGTGGGCGCCATAGCATGTGCGATTTCCCGAGAGGTGCGGCGGCTGCACCCCAGTGCAACCGACGAAACCCCGGCTGCCGTAGAACAAGCGGCGCTCGACGGCGTCAGGAATATGGCTTCCGGTGTACTTATGGGTATCACCCTCTACTTCTCCGCGTCACTTGCTGGCGGGGCCTGCGATGCTCTGGTGGGCGTGGGATTTGATGGCTTCTCTGTGAACGAGGACGCCGCTCACTTGCTCTTTGGCTGTGCTGCCCACGCCAACCGACTCTGCGACCGCGCCCAGGTAGCCGTTCGGAGCCTCATGCGGCGGCTGATGACGTGCCACAACCAGGAAACAGCGGAGAAGCTGCGGGAAGAAGTCGTTGCCTTGGCGCCTGGACGGGACTGCACGGGTGTGCTCGGAAACTTCCGCCTCAGGCCAGCGTTCTGCCCTGCATACTCCAAGGCACATCACCTGCAGCGAGCCGCGGCGTCATTAACCACCAATGTAGAGGAGTCTCTGCACGAGTGGGTGTACAGGCTGGATGGAAGCCGGCAGCCGCTCATGGGTGCCATGACGGGCGCCAAGTATGTCGACATGAAGGACATTGAAGATATCTGTAGCGGCCGTGGGGCCGGCCCTCGCACGTCTATGGAGCGTGGTATGCTGTCGGGGCAGCGCCGGGAGTCCCGTCTTCGAAAGCGTACTGGCGACGGCACCACGTGTGCCGTAGAGGGCGGCGCTGGTGCCAGCGACGAAGGGCTGCCCGCTGAAGCGCCCAAGACTCTTGCGCGTCGGGCGGCGCGCAGGACAACGAACGAGGCCGTGGCTGCCTCGTTGGCGCCTGACCAGGCTTTGAACACGTTCGAGCGCCGAGTGCTGCAGCTTTAGAAGGAGCTCTTGGAGCGCAAGAACCGGGCGCTGACGGCAGAGCTGGCCCTCTTGCTCGCTGTTTTAGGCGGCACCCCATCAAGCACTGGTGCACAGCAGCTGTCGCAGGTGCATGAGACCCCGGCAGCGGCTGGAGATCCAAGCTCCACGGCAAGTCGTCCTTGGGCAACCTCTCCCGGATGGCCGATGAATGGCCGGTATCACCGACGCAGAACGCCACCTCTGGACTGCCCGCTCACCCACCGCCTCCCTCTGATGGAGCAGCGCAGTAGAGCTCCTCCAGCGTGGAGACCGATGGCGAGTTGTACGCCTGCTAGTCTTTGATTCCTGGAGAGTGACAATAGAATATTTCAAGTGGTGAGAACAGCGTGAATAAGATAGGTGGGAGTAGTGTTGTCAGCACATATAGAAAGCCGCAAGCGGCCCGTGATAAGCTGGTGGCGTTTGTCTGCTCGTCGTTATTCTTGAACGTACGCAGGAAGTGCGACACACTATGAAAGCAGAGGTCCTGTGCGTCCAAGACATGAAGAGAGGCACAATGCACAGCCACACAGAAGCACGGCACGTAAAAGAACGTTAGGCACTCCGCCCAGACTTGCATGAGGCGTCCTTCGCCGAAGGCACTGGACTTTAATGCCGGCCGCATTCGTGGCAGCAGCAGCAGAAGCGAGTGGTCCACTAGAACCGCGACAGGGGCGGAAAGGTCAAAATCGGGGTACGCGCCATCTCCGGTGGCGGTGAGCTGAACGGGAATCTGGTCAAGTTGACTCACGAAGCCCAGTTCTCCGCTTCCAGAGAGCTCTCGCATGCTAAGCGAGAGGCCAAATGACAGAGGCAGGGTTTCTGAGTCGCTTATCAAGCTAGTACAAGGGCCCCTGCGTCCAGCGGTCCTAGTCGCGCTGTGGCAGGGTCCGTCGCTCCATTGTCTTGTGGCCGTCTGGAAAATGCGGAACAAAACTTGGGGTAAAGAGCCATGAAAGGGACGCCCGAAGAGATGGGGCGCGGAGGTGCAAGATATGAGACAGCAAAGATACGAGACGCTGCTCACATGCAGCATAACAAGCGTTAGGTTTTGTCCTCGAATGGCGCTCGCTACTCGACTCTTTTGGAGCGTCGTTGGTACGTGCAGCGCGTGCCATGACGGCTTCAGCTGCAGACAATCAGAAACCTAAACGAGGCGTCACTTGGTCATGTGCTTGAGCAGGCAGCGCACCACGCACCCACGTTCTTGCAACCGAGACAAGATGTACGTACACAAAACTCACTTGTGTGAACTCAATACCTGACGTCGACTCAGCCAGACGAGAATGCAAAAACATGGCTTGTACGTGAATCAGGCGCGAGAAGCAGTCAACAAGGCGCAGTCAAATCACTATGATACTGGACCGGGGCTATCGAGAAAGAGCGAATGACGGTAAGTGTCTTTCTCAGGAGGTGGCGCTACCAAATAAATCTGGTCAGGCACCGTAGAACCTACATCTCTGGGAGTCCCCCGTGCTTGGAGACAATCTCGCTGAATCACACGTCCGCTCAGTTCCCTACAGCACATAAGCTCATGAGAAAACGAGAATAAAGAACAGTACGTGAAAGCATTGACACACGACAGATATATACCATTGGTGACCACGATGAGGCGCGACGGAACACGAGCAGTACTCCTTCGATACGGACGCTCGCATTTCAGCAGAAGCATCCGGCCACAACCGTGGAGCCGCGCACACAGACAGGGGCAGCCGGCCGCACCAGCAGAGGCGCGCACCGAAAAAGGACCAGCTTACCGCCGCAGCAACAGAACACCCCAAGTCGGAAACAGAGCACCAGAGCAGCACCATCTTGCACTCAGACCGGAAATGCGGACCACCACAGCGACAGCGCGCACGGACAGGGGAGTCACAGACAGCCGCAATGGCAGCACCCACCAGATCAGGAACAGCCGACCGCCGCAGCGGCAGCGCTCACCGAGACGGGAACACCCGAGCTCTGTAGCGGCAGCGCGCACCGAGACGGGAACAGCCCACCGACGCAGCGGCAGCGCCCACCGAGACGGGAACGGCGGACCGCCGTAGCGGCAGCGCGCACCGAGACCGGAACAGCCGACCGCCGCAGCGGCAGAGCGCACCGAGACGGGAACAGCCGACCGCCACAGCGGCAGCGCGCACCGAGACGGGAACGGCCGACCGCCGTAGCGGCAGCGCGCACCGAAACGGGAATAGCCGACCGCCACATCGGCAGCGCGCACCGAGACGGGAACAGCCGACCTCCGTAGCGTTAGCGCGGACCGAGACGGGAACAGCCGATCGCCGTAGCGGCAGCGCGCACCGAGACCGGAACAGCCGACAGCCGCAGCGTCAGAGCGCGCCGAGACGGGAACAGCCGACCGCCGCAGCGGCAGCGCGCACCGAGACGGGAACAGCAGACCGCTGTAGGGACAGCGCGCACCGAAACTGGAACAGCCGACCGCCGCAGCGGCAACGCTCACAAGGAAGGGAACATTGGACAGCCGAGGTGGGGTGGCGGTGCGAGGCGAGGACGCGAACGGTACCTCCATGAGCGACACTATGTTGCGAGAAGGCAAAGAATACGACAGGGACCAGTCGCAAGCAGCAGGGGGCGGGGTTGATTGTGTAAAGTACGGAGGGGGTTAGCATTGAGTCGACCCGTGTATGAGCAGCGGGTAGTTGAGAGCGGAGAGGGATCGAGAAAAGCTGGCACTACTGTACAGAGGCGGCTGTGTGGGAGAAAATACACACTGATGCGGACATGGGGTGGAGCAAGGGCAGCGACCGTAGTGCCACAGTTGGGGGGGCATGAGCAACTGTGGCGCTCAAGGCAACAAGCGGAGCGAGGCGTCAAACGTAACTGTGCATTCGAGAGGCGCCGACGACGACAATGGCTGCATGCATGGCGAATATTGGACCTTCACGAAGCGGCAAGGATCGGAGCCACGGCCCTGTCACCCCTAACGTGAGGCCAGAAAAGTGGCCTCGCCGGTTTTCCTGATTGACAGTGAGCGAGGCTCACGATTGGCGGGCGGCTCGACCGGTGTTTCAGCTTGATCAATCGCATGTTTTAGATACGACGGCATCGACACGCTGCACTATCCTGTGGTCCGTCCCTATCTCCCGCCCCCATCTCAAAGCGGACGTATCTGCACCGATTCACCTCCCCTTTGTTCCCTTCGTCGCATCGAACATGGTGAGGAGCTGCAGGTCTGGAAAGTGGCGCCGGGGGCACGCGGCACCTTTTGCTGCCGAGCCGCCGCCGAGGCCCAACGCTCCTCCCGGAATCCTCGTGCCCGAGGACCACCTGCTGGCGGACCCTCCTCCCCCCTCCTTCCCACCAGCGTGCTCTGCCGAGCAGCGGGCAAGTGCGTTGGCTCTATTTGAGGAGACCGACGAGGAGATCATTCTCGCTTCCGGCGTCGCTCCGAGAACGGACGATGACATGGATGAAAGACTTCATGGCGGCACGAGGCCAAGCGGCGACGCCAACGCCAACGCCGCTCCCCCCCCCGTTCTCAAAGAGGCTGCTGGACAGGTCGGTGGAGCTGCATCGGTCAGGAATGACGATCCGCGCCGGCCGTGCCTGTTCTGGGAAGCCGCTGCCGTGCCCAACTGGGCCGCCGTTCCGAAGGCCGACGACGTGGACGGCCTGGTCAGGTCGGCGTCCGACGGCTACGTAGTCCTGGAGGCCGCAATTCCCCTTTCTTCGGTGGTGCCGCTGCTGGCCATGACGCGGCGGCAAAAGAACCTCAAGATGCGACTTTTGTTTAATGGCTATCCCCTCGATCGATGTGATTCTCACCCCGGCGGCCGCGGCATGGAGGACGCGCGACTCATGTTTGTGTACAAGCCGCCTCGTTTACCCATGACGTAGTTACTCGAAGAAGTCGGGGCGTGGCGGGCTGTCGGTTAGCTCGGTGCGGTGTTGGCTGAGCGGCTGACGGTGGCCTCCGGCATCCTCTTTCCCGCATTAGGAGACATTGCACACCTCCGCACCACCGGGCGCTGCGACGTCCAGCCCGCTCACACGGATGCGTGGGAGCCATGGTTGCAGCCCGCCAACATACCGTCGGCATCTTTGATTGCTGCACTTGAGGACAACACCCGAGTCACAGTTTTTCCCGGGAGTCACCGCGCCTTTGTTGGTGCAAAGACAACAAGGCGCCCCGTGGCGCGGTCGGCCCACCGGTTTTGATCACGCTGAGCTAGAGATCTGCCCTGCTCCTGCGTCAAGACCTCATCCACAACGGCATGGAAGCCACCATGGAGGTGGGACACGGAGGAGATTCGCACCCCGTGCAGAACGACCGCCTTTCTCTATATCTGTACCAGGGACTGTGACGGCCGGAATCCTGGCCCGCACACTCGGGGAACCAGTTCCCTCCCAGTCAAGACGGGACACGTGGATTCGCGTCATGGGCGGTCGGATCCAGTCAGTCCGAAACGGCCACTGGCTCTCGCGACGGAAACATGTCCTACCGACGCATACTTCGAATCATTCCGGTGGCGATCCACTTGTGATCGCCCCGTGACTCACCAACCACAACCGCGATCTCGAGACATCCCTGGGACAAGTAAATCCCCGGGCAGGCCCCCAGGTAAGCGCCTAATTTTGTGCAAACCCGACTTGGACCATTGACCAGTATTCCACCGCGCCCCTGACACCGGGGCGCCGCAAGAACGTCACGTAGCACCCTTCCCCCGCCTCTTCTCAAGGCGGTGTCCGAAGCTTCGGCCGTCCCCCGCTGAGTCTGGCCCTCATGGGCCCTGAGGGGAGGGTTTTCTGAGGGTCCTTTGAGGGTGTCTGAGGGGGGTTATCGGAGGGTCTGAGGGGAACGGACGGGATAAGAGGGCGAGGCGAGAGTGTTGCCTCGAGGCCTTCGACGCGGGCAAGTAAACTTCCGGTCTCAAAACTCGTGTTTGTCGCTCGGGGCGTCTTCCCCCGGTCGACGCCGTGCGTGTGTGCTCTTCGGGGTTTCCTTCCGGGGCGGGTATTCCCCGACAGGACTACCCGGCGACATGGCCTGGCTCGCCTTCCCCCCGACTGGGTGGGGTTGGCTGGGCGTGTTGTCACAGGGACAAATGCAGGTGAAGAACCGGACCTGCGTGGTGGAGTGGGTTGACAGGGAGCAGTTGTTCAATAATTATAAAAGTTCGCATTGCGTTTCTAGCAGCAGCGAGGATGCCCCGAAGGCAAAAAAAAAACGACGACCACCCCCTTCCGCGTGCGGCGCCAGAGTACGGGGGGGTGGTCGCCCCGTACATGCCTGCCACCGCCGCCGCGTTCTATGATTGTGGCGGCGACTGGCGGAGATTATCGGGGCAGGCGGCAACTACCGCCAGCACGCCCCCAGACACAAGAAAAGGTCTTCCCCCACCCCCCCCGTGCCGCTCCCAGTCAGACCTTCGACCCGCGCAGCAAGAGTGAAAAAATAGACTCACGCTAGTGCGGCCTCCACACCGCACCACCAACTGTCGTTATGGCAACGTGCGGGGCGGTGGCAGCCACGGACGTCCCCGCCGCCGCCATGAAGTTTATCGCTCATGGAAGTGGCAGGCGGGCATGCACGGTTGTGGCGCCGGCGGCTGCCATCACGTACCCACTTGATATTTGCAGCACATCTCGCACGCCCACACTGCCACAGTGCGCACTCGGGAGGCCAAAAAAGGGACAGCAGGGAAGCATCAAAACCCGACTACAGCGCCGCACCAGCTGCCCTCACCACTCGGCGCCGCCGCCGCCAGCATCATCGTACCCCCGCCGGGTGGCAGAGGGGGGAGGTCGCGCAGCCACCCGAAAAGAAAACACGGAGGCTGCCCCCTCTCGTGCGAGGTGGCAACGGGCCGGGCGCCACATATAACCTTCATCTCCGCCGTCAAGTTGCGGAGGACGAGGGTTCCGCAGCCAGCCAAAAAGGAAAAACCAGAGGCTCCCCCCTCCCGGGCGTGGTGGCACGATGCGGGACGGTGGCCTCCCCGCACATCCCCACCAACGCCGTCACATCTGATGTTAACGGCGTGGCGGACGGGCATGAGCGGCAGGGGTGGCGTTGTCCCTCATCAATCTGTATGCCACCAAGGAAAGTGACGTCCCCCAGCCCGACGACGGGAAGAACGGCCAAAGAAAGCGCAGCGCCGCAGCCGTTCAGCCGCACCAGAAGGCTGCCGACATCTCGACTACTGTGGTAGTGGCCATCGTCATGTCGGTGGGGTGGCGGCAGGAGGAGGGAGCACCGCGAGGCCAAATGCACAACCGGCCGCTCCCCACTCTTGCCGCCGGTGGTAGGGTGCGAGGGGGTCCCCGCCCCGCACATCTCCACCGCCGCCACCACGTTTGACGCTAATGGCGTGGCGGACGGGGATGAGCGGCGGGGGCGGCGGCGGCCCCCAGCACTTTGCACATCAACAAGAAAAACGACTTCCCCCGGCCACACAGCGCCGCTCCCCGCCACTCCCCCCGTAACTACGACGGGAAGAACGCCGAAAGGAAGCGCAGAGCTGCAGCCGCCACGCCGCACAAGAAGGCCGCCAACGTCACGACCACCGTGGCAATGGCCATCGTCATGTCGGTGGGGTGGCGGCAGGAGGAGGGAGCAGCGCGAGGCCAAATGCACAACCGGCCGCTCCCCACTCTTGCCGCCGGTGGTTGCGTGCGGGGGGGTCGCCGCCCCGCACATCCCCATCGCCGCAGCCACGTCCAACGATGCGCTCGGCACTGATGGCAGGGGCGCGTAGAGAAAGACTGAGTGCCGGCTGAGAGTGACAGAAAGACTTCCGAGAGCTAAGTTCATGTGCGATGCAGGTAATGTAATCTGAATTCCAGTGCACTTTTACTCACAGAAGCGTTCCATACTTACTCACTGTGTCTGTTACTTACTTCCTTGGAGCCGTGACCCCTATGCATCGGCTTCATGTCTCTGGGCGAGCCACAGAGCGATTGACACGAAATTCTGACGGATGGCTGTGCAGCAGCGATGGCTGCGTGCATTGGTGAGATGCTGCCGACACCTGAAAGGCATGCATGCCGCGAGTTTCTGTCATGGGAATCTATGGCATGTCGTCGACGAATGATCAGATCTGGGAAAAGCACACTGCAAGTCACGGCATGCTGTGACTGTGTTGTGACTGTGCTTTGAAACATAAGTGCATGCTCAGGGCTCCTGGATGGCTCTGTGGGAGACAAGGGCAATCACCGCAATTGAAAAATCTGTGTTGTGAGCATGGATGGCAACGAATAAAGTGATACATTTTATCCAATGAATTAATCTGCGATTAATCGACGATTAATACGGAGCCGATCCCATGCACTTGCTACATTTTTTAATTTTATCGCGGTGCCGGCGAGGCGGCGACCTGGCACGTCGATGACGCTGCCGACCATTTCCCCCTCGCAGTACCTGTCGGCACTGGCTTCTGTCGCGGGCTAATGCCGGGTGCCGCGGGCGGCAACACGCCGCCGCGCGGCCGACGGCGACCGGCAGAGGTGCGGCTGTTGCCTTGTGAGGCACGACCGCTGCCCGACCGCGGCCAGCAGGGCGCGGCCGGTTCCGGCGACGACACTGGAACAGCCGGTCGTGATGCAGCCGGTTCCGTCGCCGGCGCCGGCCCCGCGTCCAGGTCTTCAGGCCGCGCCGGCCCTGCGGGGCCCATCTATGCCGGTGAGCGCGCCTGTTGGGGGGGGGGCCGTGTCGGCGGTGGTACCGGAACACTGGAGGAAGCCGATCGTGAGGCAAGTGCAGGACCTGGCAGAGGTACGTCGTTCAAGGCTTGGGGGGGATGGCGGGGGGGGAGTTGGAGGTTGTCGGGTGTCAAGCAGGTGAAGGTTGCGTGCACAGGGTGCAACCACGCTCTGCTTTTCCTTCACGCAGCGCCTGGCGTGTTTCTGACTGAGACGCCGGTGCTGGTTCTGCAGGACGGATGGCTTCTTGTGTGGTCTCTGTTGCCCGTACCTCGTTTTTATTCCTTCCCTTTGTCCGTGACTCTACGCAGGTGCCGGTGACATTTGTCGCCCGCCGTGGTGGAGGCCACAACGACTCGCCACGGGCGAGCTATCGCCGCCGAGGCGACCACGGTGGTCTCGGTCAGCGGCAGACAGAGCAGCGAGTGGCCGCCTACGGGCGGCAACTCGGGCATGGGCGGGGGCGGTGGTGACAGCCGTGTCAGCGGCAGCAACAAGCAAGACTGGAACAGGATCTGACGCTGGCTGCGGCTGCGGTGGCGGCCCCTTCGCCGCCGCCTCCACCTCCGTCTCTCGACGCCAGACACTACCCCGCCGTCCACTTCCCCGCCTCTCTCCCTCCCCACGCCTCCGCCTGCTCTCCTGGCGGGAGCGAGTGCCAGCAAGACAGGGCTCCTAGGGGACAGTGGTTGTTTCTCAGCCGCCTGTCACGCGCGTTGGTGGGTTTGAAGGAAGGGTAGGGGCTGAGAGCGTCTCCACCAATGGCTCCAACCGTCCAAACAGCCAAACGTGGCACCGTTTGGGCGTTTGGACAGTTGGAGCACTAGTGGCTGGGATCCGCACCAAAACTAGGCTGTGACGGGGCTGTGACGACCCATAAATAGACCTGTTCACATTTTCTAATCCCTTAATGCATCTCGTGGTCGTCTCGCGGGATCGCCCTTCTTTTGGAGCTTGAACGGCAGCGCCACTCCAAACAGGCCTGTTTGGAGACGCCCCGAGTCGTTGGGTCAACCCCTGGTTCCCTGTTCGGACCACAAAAGCCAATGGAATGCGTGACCCGTGGCTTGCAGAAAGTTGCGCGACGATCTTGCAGTCATGGAGATTCTGTGTAGCGCGTCTGTGGGAATACTGGCGTGCCACAAATGAGGCCCACCGCCAGAGACGTCCAGGCGAGCCCAACTCTGAGACGTGATCTGCTGAGTTTTTGCTCTGCGTTTGGAGAGCCAGTGACAGCGTCACACGTTGCGCACACGTGGCCGTTGGGTTGGACGGTTGGCTCCATTGGTGGAGATGCTCTGAGGATGTGATTGTGGTGGATGTTAACCGGTGACGACGGCCGCCTCGGACTCGGTGGTCCAGTCCGCATTGGGCAAAGAAGAGACCGGAAAAAATGATCGATAAATTAATAAAAAAAAACAGATTTGTAATTTTTCGAAAGATTAATCGATGTCCCCCGACAAAATTTGTATTGTTTCCATCCATGGTTGTGAGCTGTTGTGGACTGCTGTGCCGTGCTGTGAGTGTTTTTTCAGATGCGATCGTTCTTTGGTGATGCGCCATACACAGCGTTTTGTGCCTAATTCTTTAAAACTAAAACCTGCCAGATTCGAACACGCCCACCGACGGATCTCAGAACTGTCGCGCCATGATCCTGAGATGAGATTATGACCACTTTTCGTCGATCTTTGAGACAGAGTCAGCAGTGGAGTTGAGACTGTAGTGGATCCTGCCCTCAAAGCGAACGGGGCACGACCCCGTCAGAAAACCCAGCACAGGATGCGGATCGCTACGCCAGAGTCACAACGCGAACGCCGGGATCACTGGGCGC
>ENA-ORXR01004094-ORXR01004094.1-marine-metagenome-genome-assembly--contig:-NODE-4094-length-12447-cov-15.071221_pt1 | contig 12447 bp, 21 predicted proteins | sample MGYA00237866_ERZ511479 | MGnify/ENA metagenome assembly ERZ511479 | reverse complement strand
TTCTGTGTCGGTCGAGACTCGACCAGATCGCAGGAGCCAGATCGATATGGTGCGTGTCCAAAAACTGAGACATGCTCGTTCTCTGGAGAACTGACACCTCACTGCACGGGGCCATGCGGGGTGGGGAACATGAACATTCTCTACTGGCCTCCATGGAGAGAGCCTGTCCCGAGGCGCTCTTGGCTGACAGCTCGATATTACATGCCTGTGGGCCATGTTGTGTGGTCCTCTTCGTACATCACGATCGTGGAGTCAGTCTTTTTCAGGTTCCCCGGGTTACAGGATTGCAACTCATTGACCTATGTGCTAACTGTGGCTTCGAAGAGGGGTGTCCCAAATCGTTTTTTCCGTGTAGGGGGCTACAGGCCGGTCTTTTTCAGGTTTTTATCGGCAAGAAACCACCGTTCGTTTCTTGTACTGTATGCCAGGTCGAGCTGACTCTAGTATCCTTGGAAATGATTGGCGAGCATGATTGTCATCTGTCAAACCAGCATGGCATGGTCATGCCTTGCATGAGTGGGGCCGCTGTTTGTCCGTTTCTGTGCGCGGATGACACCACTGTGACGAAGCCCACCCCATTCAGATGCTGTCAGCTGTTCCGAGAAGGCCACTATACACGAGTGGACTGCTTCATAACGCCGATGGGCCGATAATAGAAAAACGTTCTGGGATGTCTCACTTTGGGACACGCAACGTACGAAGCAGCTGCAGGGACCAAAACGTCGGATCTACAGCGCTTCTGGCTCTACTTTTTTGATGATCAAACTTCCAACGTTTCATGCGAGGTTTTCTGCCAAGTTTAGAACTGGTCGGAGCACGCATGTCAGCGATATGCCTCCATACATCAGGTGTCTACTTTGATGAGATCGACTTTAGAATGGATGCACAGCTCTGCTGTTTTGATGACCGTAGTCTCTCCAGATGTAAGAGTGGTCGGCGTCAGCGAGCAGTGTACACGCGCCACCAGAGAGCAGTCGTCTAGAGATCAGTGGAACAGTTGACGCCAGTTAAGAAGAAATTTAGGCGTGAATCTCGAGATCTAAAAATGGCCGGCCTCGGGATGGAGTTCCGTGCTCCTGAACAACTTTTGTAGCATACAAAAGTTGTTCAGAAGCACGGACTTGTCACATGATGTGACAGGAGTTCCATTATTCAGGTGCCATGCCATCACAAGTGCCAGAACGGGCTTTCGCCTTGGCACTAGCAGACCCGACCTTGGCCGCGTTGACCCGCGCCTACGCCGCCTGGATGACCTCAGACGCCGCGTGACGCGCGGCACCGACGGCCGTGTCGCCAGTCGCGACCAATCCCAAATTGGCACGGACGTTGGCTTTCATCAGCTCCGCGTTGACGGGCCAAAGACCCCGCGGACGGAAGGCGCCGACAGTGATGGGGCGAGAAAAGGCGCGGCGCTCGTCCTCGTAACAAACCATCAGCAGGGCGTCCCGGGAATCGGTGTTGGTCAGCATCCTGTCCATGACCGCCGCCTCGTTACGGCGCACCCTGTCTACCTGCAGCGTAGGAAAGGGTTTCTCATCTAGCGGCTGCGTGATGTGAGACGTGTTCTTCTCCAAAGAAAAAAGTAAGAGGCCGAGCCCGAGCGCAAACTCGACAGTGTCAGCGCGGCGGTGGGCGGCGAGTTGGTCGCCAAAAAGGAAAGCGGACAGCCCGGGGTACTTGGCATGGAACTCCTCGGCGACCTTGACCAGAGCCGACTTGAAGATGTCCGCGTCGACGTAGCCCGAGTCATTCCAGACGTAGTAACGCGGCCACGTCCTGCGTGTGACGCGTGGCGCCTTCTCCATAGAGAAGTTGACGGTCGCCTAGTCGACCTCCCCAAGCCGCCCCTTCAAGATATACACACTCAGCAACACCGACCCGTTCGCAGCCACGAAGGCGTGCAGGGAGGCCACCACTTGGTGGCGCGTGGACCGTAAGTTTCCCCTTTTATTGTCAGCTCCCTCAATCCGACGTAGCACCAACTTGACGCCCTTATGCACAATCCTGGTCGCGTCATAGTTGAAAACGGCGTGGTCCGGGAACTTTCAGTGAGCCAGGAAGTCCTCCAGCTCCGTGAAAAAGTCGACGACGCCATCAAACACCTCCCGCCCCGCCCGTTTGTCCTCCAGTGCCTTACACACGCATTTTCCCAGCTGTCGACGGTAGCGGCCGACGAAGGGGCAGACCCACTGCCGGGACACTTTCACGCCATACTTGCGCTCGACCAGCTGCCGCATCTGCTCCACGCTCAGCGCCACGTTGTTCACACTGAAGGCCTGAGCCACGGAGACCAGAATGTCCTCCGGATCGGCTCTCAGCTTGAACTGCGCATTCCGCTTCTTGTGCCCGCGCCGCGAGCGGTGGTATGCCGACCGCATCGACGAAAAGGTCTGGTTTTTCTGGACCGCCGCGTACTTGAGGGCCTCCTCCAGCGTTTCAAAAGGTGTCCCCGACGTCCTCAAGGAGGGCAAGAGCGGGAGCGGGCGACTTTCTCGGCGTCATGGTGCCACGGGCCGGGAGGGATGGAGCGCTGGCCGTCGGATGCGGTGAGCGACGGGGTGCGCGCCCAAAAAATCATCCAGATCCCAATCGCCCGCCACTATCTGGGCGGTCGGCTGGGTGGCGCGAGTCTCGGATGCGATTCGAAGGGCAAATTTGCGATTCGGCGATCATCACTCAGGTGCCGAAGCAAAGTGTCCTGCCCCTGGTTCTCGGAGATCGACTATTGACCAAACGTTTATGTCATGGTCCTGGGATTGCAGTTCGTCAGCACTTCGTGCACATCAGCAATAGAATTCACTCTAGTGGTTTCCCGGTATATAATCGATGGTCACAAGTTCTCTTCACAAATGAGATGCGCGACTCGGGACTCTGGAGGAGGAAGAATGCACGTGAACACTGAAAGGATCAGGTTGAATAATCCACGATCTTCAAGCAGGTCCGCTCTGCAAAGTACGTGTCGCCACGCCTAGGTCAGAGCCAGTGTACCTGCTCTTCTGGGTTTTCAACAAAGTAGTCGCACCGGATTGGCTGCTGCTCCAAATGAGACAGCTCATTGGTCGTCACGGCAAGTGTCAGATCAGGCGTCCACATTCTCGTGCAGAACGCAACGTGGAAGGTGTCACCTGCTCTCACAAGGCTTGAGGCGAACGTCAGAACTCGTCCTTTCAAGTCCCTGGTGCCAAAATCAAGGCAGACTGGACCGGCTCCTTCTGACCTCTGCTCAGGCGTAGGGGGGAGTCGCCGACTCCCAAGAGAGGAAGAACTGGGAGCTCCCCCTACCTCTTCCACCTAAAGGAGGCGTGCCGAGCACGATTCTGGAGGAAAAAATGGGGTTTGACCACTTCCTACCCACATGCCGACGCTGTATAGGCAGAAAAGCTCGCAAGGCAGTGCCCGTGGCCTATCTTCAGTCTCGCTCGCGTTCTTGGTACTCCGCTTCCAGAATAATCAAGAGGCACCCTACAGCTGCCGCTTGCTCTCACAAGCGCCCAAAAGTGACACCTACGACCTTCGCCGGGAGGATTCCTCATCGTACCTCCTCGACACGGCCCCGCCGCCCAGTGGCATGACTGTTGCATGCTGCCCAGAAACACAATTTCGGGAGCTCCCCCTGCACCACTTAAAGGAAAAAGAGTGTGCAGAGCACGATTCTGCAGTAAAAACCAGGCCCTACCCACTTCATGTGCACTTCTCGGCCCCGTTACAGAAGCCGAGTGGGCCAGAGAGTGCCCGTGCTTACATGTGTTCTCGCCGTCCTTGATGTCACTCTGCTTTGACTAATATGTGTACAGCTAGTGTTTAGGAGGGCATAGATGAAGCCTCTTGAAAGTCTTTCTCGCATGGAGAGACATCCCGTCCCATATTCATTGTTGAGAGTCGGCACACGATTGAGTGAGAAGAGATGATATCTCCGGCCCCACTGATGGGATTTGACTGATCTTTGGCTTGTTGCGTAGCGCTCTGTTAGCAGCACCGTGGGTACTCGTAGGAAAACAGAGTGCCTCGAGTGAAGTAGATAGCTGTAAGGCTTCTGTCGGCTGACGGGTGTGTGCATTTGATGACAGTAACGCTCCAAAAGGAATCGGACGGGCATACTGAGGCACGCCCCGAGCTATGAACAGCAGACTGATTTTTGGTGGCTTCGACACATCTCATGAGTGCATTTCCAATCTCACAGACACCGCCCCTATCGCTTTCGTCAATGAGTACTGGGTGAACGACTGAGAATCAGGCACAACTCAGGCTCTGCTGGTGCGTTTTGAACGATTTTTTAGCCAGTACAGCTGGGCTTTTACTCACGCACCTTGGAAGCGTCGCGAAAGAGACCGAGCGCGCGACATACACAAGTATTCCGAGTGGTTCTGATTGTTTTTGCTCGTGGAGAGTGGAGTACTGAGAGCGCCAGGAGTGGCTTCATGTCTGTTTCAACAGTGCATCATGACTCGGGCCACCATACGTGCACTAACTAGCATACTGTAAGCTCGTAAGATGGTGCCTGGGCGTGTACAGCTCCTCTGTGCTGGGTGTATAAGTGGGATGCATTGAGTTTTAGCGCGGGGGGGCTGAACTTAAAACATAATAGCACTCAAAGAAACTCAAGAACGCATTCATTCTCACACCGACTTGTCTGTCTGTCCCTTGAGGTGCGCACCAACGGTCGAGGCCGCCTCACTAGCAATCCCAGCCGCCCACTGCTTGCGCTTCTTCACGGCCTTGCGAGCCTCCACACCGCACACTGGAAATGCTGGTTTGTTCTCTCGACGCCGCTTATCCCCAAGCTTTCGTGCTTTTCGCACTCCAGCCGCAGCGGGAGTGCGCTTCGGAGAGTACCGCGTAAGCACGTCAGGTCCCGCCTCACGCGCCAGCGCCATCGCGCGCACGAAAGCCGCGGCTCGCTCGAGCTCAGTCGCGCCGGGGTACTTGACAGCATGCTGCCCATGACGGCCGTGCTACGCTTCCAGTCCCTGTTCCCCGTATAACCCGATGCTCCCAAATGCGTCCAAAGAGTCTGGAACGTGAAACATCAGAATGTGTAGCTTGGGCGAGATGGAGAGCCAAGAAAAGCTTCCTTTCAGCAGGGTGACCATTGCAGCCGTGTACGCCCGGAATTGAGAGACCTCTTGGGCTGGAATGGTGCCCACGCGGTTGAGTGTCACCCGAACACTGTTCCACAGGCGCCATGCCTGCTTGTACGCAGCGAGGTGCACCTCCAAAACCTTTCCCACGAGCGCGTCGCAGAGCACTGCGGTGTTGTCACCAATCGCGTGACAATCGCGCTCGATGAACAGGCCCCCATGGTAGGAAGTCGGTCGTACTTGTGCTTTCTCGTAGAGCAGCTCGACCAGCTCGAGGGCAAAGACGGCACCTGCCTGCCGCCGGTCAGCAGCGCCGTCATTCGCGCTCCGGCCCACCATGACCATCTCGACCGCAAGTCGCAGTAATCGATGGGTAATTCCTTGCGTCGCGTGCAGTGGAATTGGTACGATATGACGCGGATTCACAGCCAGCAGAGGACTCTGCACAACCGAGCACTGGTGCTCAGGTGTACCGGGCTCCCCAACCAACGGTGGCGCGCCATCCATGACCATCCGATCAGCAAAATGCATCGTCTCTCGAAGGTGCAGTGGGCCCGTGACATCCTGGAGCGTGCCAAAGAGGGCGTCCAGCACCGCCTGCTTCTTGCTCGGCCACCGAGTACGCTTGAAGCACAAGCAAGGCTGTGTCGCGGCTGCGTATTTTTGCTTAACCACGTTGCACTGGGCAGCAAAGACGCACCCCAGCATCAGCCGCACTGGCCGGGTCGCGCCGCGCACGACAACTCCGACGCGCAGCAGCGCTTGGACTTGAGGTAGATGGGTAACCAACATGGACGCCAGTGCATCGTAGTTATCCTCTTAACAGGAACACACGCCCACCAAAATGGTGTTGGATGGAGAGGTAGGGTGGGGCTGGTTGATAATTGTAGCGACCATTTTCACCGTGCCCGGATCCCCTCCCTTATCGAGCTCAAGGGTGACGTTGTAGCGGTTGTGGCGGCTGCTCGCCTCGCAAAAGAATTGCGTTCGCAATGTCTTCGAGCACGGACTTGTCACGCTGCTCAGTTTACTTCCCTTTCAGGAGGGCCTCGGGGAATTGATGGCAGTCTAGGACTTGCGGCGGTCCGTTAGACAGCGTTGACGTGGCCGGATTTGTCCCAACCCCCTGGGCCAGCTGATGCGGTCGTTCCGGATCAACTCGACGCGGCAGCTGCGCGGCTTGTAGCACCGGTACGGCGGAAGTGGCGACACCGTGCCCTTACAGTAGAGACAGCTCGGTAGCAGCTCCAGACGCGCCAGCCGTGCGAGCGGGCGGAGCCGACAGCAAACACGTACTACAGCCCTCGACGAAAACACGGTTGACCATCCGCTCGTTATCGGACCGAACCCCTGACGATAGGAGAGGTGCGGAAGCAGCTTGGTCGCATCGGTCCGTCCCAGTGACGGGCGCGTGATGCACGGGGGTGCCCAGGAGGACAGCAGGGAGGGGAAGCGTGGGCACGGAGGGCTGGTCCTCGCAGCCAAGCTTCTGGGAGGGGAGAGGGGTAGGGGTCATGGGAGAGGTGGGGGTGCCAGCAACTCTCTCGCGCCGCTGCTATAGCTGGAGCCGGCCGTAGCACGGATCACACAGACCCGTGGGAGTTGATACGACGCCCGCGTCACTAGCCTGAACGGCGCGCCGGCACTGAACAACGGGCAGGCAGGCCACGATGGTAGGGGGAGATGCCGGAGGCTGCGCCCTTTCCCACTCCTTCCAGGTCCCCATACCCGCCGTTGGTTTGAGAATGAAGCGCATGCATTCGACACACTGGTAGGCACATACTTTGCCTGGAAAAGCCTGAGTGATATCCGCCGCCGTCGCCCTGTTTCCATTCAAATGAAATCAACAGAGCAGGACGGGGGGGGACGCATGGGGGGGGCGTTTGAGTGGACACGTGCCGCCATGATGGAGGGGGGAGAGGTGAGTACGCTTCTCGAATGATATTCTGTGCCGAGAGTATCTTCTCTCCCGCCCCGTCCCCACATGTATGCCGTCTTAATGCACTCGCAACACGCCGAGACTTGACTTACGTCCGTCCTTCTTCAGCTACGACCATATTGTGTCACCCCACAGAAAGACAGCGACCACACGGTGATGACAAAGGCGTCACGGAATGGCCTGTAGGCAACAGAATCGACGACGGTCGAGCAAGACGTGATCCGCCCCGCATCGGGACTTCGACCGCTGCTGATCCGTTCGGGTCGGGAGGGCCCCTCTCACAGAGCCTGCAGAGGCACTCGGAAATTGGGTCGCGACCTGATGCTGGCACAAACCAGAGCTGCTGATCCACTGGCGTCAGCAGCCCCTCTCACAGTAGCTGCAGAGGCCTCAAAAATTTGGGTCGCGGCCAATTTTATATTGACCACTGGATATGTAACACGTTACTCTGGAGCTTTGGAAGCCATCATGTAATGCTCAGACCCAGAAGAGCAGGCTTAACTAGGCGTGGGGTACAGCCACGGGCGCACAAGGCCACGGGCGCATATTGCGCCCGCACCCCCCTGTCAAACGCCCAGTTCAGCCGTCGCTTCTGGGTTTCTGCATTACAGCCTGCTTCGAAAATATATCTGCAACGTAGAGAAACATGAATGGAGTAGAGGGTCGCGTCCGCGACCCCCAAAATTGCGGCGTTTGGGACACACGCCCATTTAGTCCACCCATGGGCCGACGATTTGGGATCGAGCAGACTGGCCGCTATTCCATTGGCTTCAAGAACGCAATTCTGACACACCATTGGACAACTGATTCGCTGTCGGATCTATCTTAACATGGAAAACTTCTTTTGTCCACGCCCCCCGCACGCGCCGGCTTGGCCGCCACTCCGCGATCCACCCCACCCTCGTCCCGCAAGAACAAGAAGGCCCTGGTCGTCAACCCCCGCTTGGTTGTGGGTGCGCAGGTGCACATCAAGGCCATCAACGTGACCAGCTTCATGGAAGTCTCCCGCTTCCGCGGGGCGCTGGCCAAGGAGGTGTTCATGACTGGCAAGGTGCTCAAGGTTGTGGCGGGCAGGGACAGGGGCGGGAGGAACAAGACGGACCTGTTGGTCGAGTGGTCCTGGCTCAGCTCCACGAAGGTGAAGCAGCTGGCCAAGGAGAGTGTTCGGCCAGGCCCTGCTCCTACCCCCGAGCCACTCGGCTTGCCAGAGGGGTCACCTTTCACACAGGCGTCCCAGGCCGGTTCTTCCTCCCCCGGTCCCCCTCCTCCTGTACCTTCCACTCCCCCGCGCCCTGGTCGTGCCGCTTGCGTGGTACACACTGCAGCGCAGGGCGGACAGCCTGCACGTCTTTCACTGGCGACAGCCTCAACGGTGCCGGTCGTGGCCACAGCTCATTGGCTGACGAGGACAAAGGGCGCGGTCACCGAGCCCGTTGGCGGTCCCGTGCTTCGTCAGACCTGGTCTGTGCGTAGCCTTATCGGGGAGGACATCCATGAGGAGGGTGATGTAATCGGAGCCGGGCAGTGGCGCTAGCCCTACGATTATTTCATGGCCATGTTTCCAATGGGGCAGCTGGCATTGATGATCAGTCTGACCTCTGCCAAGCTGCAGGCGCGGGGCATGCGGCCCACGACAAGGGGGGAGGTGCTCAAATTTATTGGTGTCACCGTGCCTGTCACACGCTATGAGTTTAGTTCCCGTGCGGACCTTTGGGCGAAGAGGCCGCGCAATAGGTACATGGTGGCGCCCGCCTTTGGAGAGCGCACAGGTGTGCCTCGCTCCCGGTTCGAATCGCTGTGGTCGTGCTTGACCTTCAGCGAGCAGTCAGAGGGCGGAGGGGACTCGTAAAAGAGCCGGTGGCAGCTGGTGGACGACTTCTTGTAGAATATAAACGAGCACCGCTCGTCCCGTGTATGCCCCAGCGACCTAATTTGTGTCGACGAGTCAATGTGCCAATGGTTCGGCCAAGGGGATCATTGGATCCTCGAAGGCCTGCCAGTTTATGTTGCTATTGACCGTAAGCCCGAAAAAGGATTTGAAATCCAGAATGCGGAATGCGGTCGAAGCGGACTTATGCTGCAATTTAGAATCGTTTCTACGGCAGAGCACCGGCAGCAGATGGCTACGGGTGACGACGACGGGCTTCCCCACGGCACGGCCGTCCTGAGGAAGCTGGTGGATGCATGGGCGGGATCCAGGCGCGTGGTGTGTGCGAACGTTTCCTTCGCGAGCGTCACGGCGGCGCAGCAGCTGCTCGGGATGGGACTGCGCTTCATCGGGGTCATTAAGACGGCGACAAGCGGCTTCCCCATGAGCTCCCTTTCAAAGATACCATTGGAGGCGCGAGGACAGCACGTCTCGTACACGCACTCGACCGCCGATGGCGTTCCTGACCTTATGGCGGCCGTGTGGGTGGACAGGGATCGCCGCTGCTTTATAGCCTTCGCGTCTAGCATCCTTGCGGGCACACGCTACAACCGGCTGCGCTTGCGACAACGAGATGTCACCGTCTTCTGCGTGACGCTAACCGTGCCGCAGCTCGTGGTCGCGGAGACCTCTTATGGCTGCTGCGCCCAAATTGATCAGCACACCTGCTGCCGCCAGGACGACCTACGACTTGAAAACAAGCTTGTCACACAAGACTGGTCGATGCGTGTCAACCGCTTCTTGCTTGGGATGTGTGTGGTAGACGCGTGGTTGCTGTACTCGGGTGCTCGCGGGGGGGGCGCTCACCGGACGCAGAATGAGTTCTACGAGGACTTGGCATAGCAGCTGATTGACAACACATTCGAGACGGTTGGGACACGGGCACGTCCGGCACCGTCTGCGGCGGCAGCTGCGGCCGATGCGGCCCCAATGCGCTTTGGGGTGAGGATCCACCTGACCGCCACGGTCAAGCATTGCGAGGGACCAGCGAGCAAGGAAGTTGACCACCGCGCGCAGCGCGCTTGCCTTGTGAGCCTGAGGCGAGGCACCTCATGGGTTTGCTCCGGGTTCCGGGACAGCACGCACAGGTAGGTGAACTGTTGTGGTCCGAGGACCGGTCGGCGGTGTTTCGAAACTCATGCAAGGGAAGTTCACAAGTTAGATATGTAGCTACGATAGTTTTTTTTCAATTTCTCCGTTCACTTGAAAGGATAGTGGAGTACATTCGCACCCGTCAAGTTCCTGTATCGTGTGCAAAGCTCATTTAAGCATGGGACCTCGTGTTTCTTCCGGTGCCTCGAGGTAGTGGCTGCTTTCACTCCGTCCGTCGTCGTGGCGCCAGAGCAGGCCTGGCTGGTGCGAACACGGTGGCATATGATTTCTCGGCGCAGGTCCTTGTGAAAAGCTCCCATGCAGAGCAGCGCCAGGGGATGTTTTGGCGTCCTGTCTGGGCGCTTCCCGAGGCCAGTGTCCACGGCCTATCCTTGATGTATTATTGCATGCCCCATGTTGACGTTCAAGAAAAAGGGGCGCGTGCCCACGTCACAAGCTGGTGCTCGGCTTGTCCAGGAGCGTCTTTTCTCCCCCTCGCCGCCTTCCTTCCTCCTTTCGCTGCCTCGAGCTGCCTGATATGCGCTTGAAGACCACGACGGAAATTGTAGGGGATACCTCTGTGCAGATCGCGGCTGCTGTCTTGGGCTTTTTCCTATCAAACGAGCGCCCTATCTCACTTTTTTTGCGAGTATGGGGGGCGGCAGAGCAGCGACGGAGCTGTGTAGCGGGCGGCCACTGCCAATGACGAGATGGGACGTTGGGTCTATTTGGCTGGGCGCCAACGGGCTTTCGGCCCGTACCCCTCGACGCCCTCCCGCGGCTGTCTGGGCGTACTCATGGGTTGTGTGCCGCTGCTGGGCGGAGGCTCAGCAAAAAAACCGACAGCAGTGGGAGTGAAGGAGGTCGAATATACGGGCCGGCCTGTGTGGTCGTTGCAAGTCGAAATAGCCTCGTCCTGGGGCTCTGGCATGTGGGGGGGGGTGGGGGGGCATGATTGACCAGGCCAATCGAAGCCTTCTGAGCACTCTTTCCAGGGGGTCTTTACACGATGGCCATCGACAGCGGGTCCTCTTCACGTCGTGTCCGAATGGCCGACGCACAACTTCATGGTGCCAACGAGAGTCGCATCTTTGCGCGTTCGTAGCTGCCACATCGCTCGATTTCCCACTCAGATGGGGTGGAATGGCCGATTTTGGCCGGGCATGGTATGATGCCCAGTCGAGCATCATTTGATGCAAATATGCGGTATAATGGACACTAGAAGGTCCACTGCGAGCCCCGAGAAGGGCTCGAGAGCTGGAAACAACTTCATTTTGGAGGTATGCCTCCTCTCGGAGAGGCGATTCTTCGCGCACGCGGGGCATTGCTCCACGTGCTTGTAGACGTCTACCACCATGGTAGGCCAGTAGACACACCGGCGGAGGGTGTCATACATCCTCCGCGATCCGAGATGACCGGCCAACACCGAGTGGTGTTGACAGCGTACGAGGCGCTGTTTCAGCGCCTCGGGGATGACCACTTGGGTCTCCCTCCCATATACCGAATCTCGGCATAGGAGCCCGTTCTGCTTCCTTAAGAAGAAGGCTTGCCGACTCCACTAAAAGTCGGGCGGTGAAAGAACGTCTAGTTCTTTCAGTCGTTGTTTACAAAACGCATCCTCGGCTTGGCCGAGGATGATCTGTTGGGCCGTGAGCGCGCCCATAGGGGCTTCGGCTGGCGATGCTGCCTCAAGGGCGTCACTCGCCCGGGTTTCGACGGCCAGGTCGGGGATATCTTCGTCTAAGGGAGTCAAGTCGACACCGTTCGTGGGCAGACGCGATAACGCGTCCGCGACCTTATGGTCCTTACCAGGTGCTGACGTAGATAAATTCGAGCTAGTCTTATCCGCACAGTATACTCGGACATATCCGTATTTCGTGCCGTAGCTGCGTATTCATAATATACTCTGCCCATGCACGGACAATTATCATGCCCCATAATAATTCTCCGATGGCAGGATATAATTTAATCAGAGTGCAGTTCTTTGCCTGATTTTATGGGACTCCAAGAATTGTCTGTGGACTACACAAGCATTCTGAGACAGCCCTTGGGACGGGACAGGCGGAAAAGATGCGAACGTTAACCACCAGCTCGACGATAGTGGCCGAAACGTTGCAACTACAAGCGCCATGTGTCGGGCACACCCAAACCGGACGCCGAGAGCACGATGAGAAGGTGTTCGGGTATCCGCAGCATGTTGCTATGTTCTTCAGGTTCGGAAAAGCTACGCTGTAGCAGTTTTCTCTTTTCTTCCAGGAAAGGAAATCAACAAGCCCTGGCGCCCGAAGGTGGGTGTCGCAATACGCGTCCCAGCCCACGCCCCTTGGCTGGCCAGGAGGTCGTTGGTACACCGGGTGACGCGAATGACGTGTCACGCCCCGGTTCGGACAGGTGGCGCTGTCGGTGCTGGG
>ENA-ORXR01004089-ORXR01004089.1-marine-metagenome-genome-assembly--contig:-NODE-4089-length-12466-cov-10.133828_pt1 | contig 12466 bp, 16 predicted proteins | sample MGYA00237866_ERZ511479 | MGnify/ENA metagenome assembly ERZ511479 | reverse complement strand
CGCATTGCGGCCGCGCGCCCACCCATGCGACGGTGCCTCTAGGCGGCCCCCCCCCCCTAATGACACCGTTCAGCCCTGGGGAGGCCGACCCAGAATCGCGCGTGGCGGCGGATGTCCACCAACAAAAACAGTGTCCCGCCCTCCCTCCCACAGGGCCGGGCAATGAGCGCCGCCTGCGCCTCGAACGGAATCTGCGGCGCTCGCGACCGCATGCTCCCGAATTTCACATCTCGAGACGCGTGTGCGATCGTCAACGCAACGTGTGTTTGAGTGCGATCGTCCCGATTTGGGTGTCTGGCCCCCGGTTAGACACAATTGCAGACACATTCGGTTCGCAAAACGTTCGGAAGCGCACAAACGTCTCCCCAAACGACAGTGGTATGGTCGGCCGATCGAAAAATGCGAACCTCCTGCGAACCAGCGCCATAATATCCGGTTGGACTTAATATCTGGCCCACCAATAGCTCGGTTCGCAGATCTGGTTCGCGACGTTGGTGGGATGACCTGTATTCCCATACCTCTGCGCATAACTGGCACATAAGCCACGTTGAACGACAAATACGCAAAAGCGGTTCGCAACCGACGGGGTTGGGCATGCTCTGATGCTTTGGTATTATTGCTCTTGTCCTTGTAACTGCTGATCGATTGACTTGGTCGTGTGTGCGGTGCGGATACAATTGTAGCCTGCGGGAGATGGGGCGTGACCGACACTGACGGCCGGCCTGGGTGGGGCGGCGGCGGGGGAGGCGGCGGGCCTCGTGCCGCACTTAACGACCCGCCGCCCCCCGCTGCTCCTTCCCCGCCTGGATTGGCACATCCGTGGTTTTTCGCGCTCCCCACCATCCTCCCTGCGCAAGCTTTTGTGCGCACATCTGTCGTGTTTCGGTGGGCCTTCGGAGCGCCCGTGCAGTCCACGGGCGAGCACTTTCCATCCTTTTTCTCTTTTGTTCGTTTTTCCGCAACCCAAACGAGTAAAGTACTGTCAATGGCTCCACGCGGCGCTTGTTTGTGTCTCTGTTATCGGAAAAAAACTGGACCCAACAGGACGGTTTTCGCGCTGCAGATCCTCCTTTTTGTCGAGCGCAACAACTCTGGACGAACAGCATTGCGTCCCCATTGGGGAGCAGCGATGAGAAAACGGCAGCATTCCATGGACGGGTCGAGAGAGACCTGTAAGTCGCTTGTGGTGGGTGGAGGGATTGGTGCTCCCGCCGCCGCCAGTCGTTACAGCGGAGCGGCAGCCGATGCCCGGCGAGAGCGCGCCTGGTGCAGTCGAGGTCGCGGAGGCAGTGCTGCGATGACACCCGCCGCCACACCGGCGGACGACACGCGGAAAGCCGGACACTTGTGAGGAGGTGAATGCTCAAGCAGTGCCAAAAGCCATGGGCGCGCCGACACCGCGGCTCACCTGCAGACGCACGTCGAAAGGGGCGTCAACGGCCCGTGTCGAGCTCCGAGGGGACAGCCGCTATCGTTCCCCACAGTGCGGCCTCTGCCGAGGGCGCGTCAGCACCGCGTGCGCCACAGGCGCGCTGTGGCTCGTGGCGTACTGCTGTCAGAGGCAAGTGCTCTCTATGAAGAGAACTGAGCGACAAGGTGCGATCAGCGTACCGTTCTGTGGCGCAGAGCTGGTTCCGTCTTGCGGTACAAGAGTACGTCCGACCATGGCATGTATGCCATCGACGGACGTATTATTTGCACCTCTGCTCCGCGACGGGGACGAAATGCTGCGCTTCCAGATGTATCCGCCACAGAAAAGGCAATTTCCATAACTGCAGCTGCGCTTTGCGCACGGTGACAGCTGGCGCCACCGGCTGGGGTCGGTGGCGGGGGCGGCGCGCGGTCGGTTTGGCGGACGGGCACTTTCCCTCTGTGCTCGTTACCATGGTGACCGTGCTCCGTGGTGTGGGCCAGGAGGGAGGAGACATCGAAAAACGATTCCAATGTGCCGTCGTATTGCGAACCTCCAAAACATGGCGGTTAGAGAGAGAAAGGAGGCAGAGCCGACGACAGGGCGTAGAAATGGAGTCGAATTGGCTGTTCGACAAGCAACGATCGAACAACTGGCTGAGAGTTGCCGCCAGTAATCTTGCAAGCCCATCACCGTGTCGTGCAGAGCCATTGCAACCCACGATGAGATTTCCTCAGATTTTTGGGCTGCTTGCTTGGGCCTGAAGAGGAGAGGATTCAGACTTGAATGTCGATTCTTCCTGTAACCGGCTAGGATTATTTGCCTCCGGTTGCCACGCCGGTGGCACGCGCCCCGGTCGGCGGTCAGGTAAACCGGTGCGGTCGTGTCAGTGGCTTCCAGCTCCGGAGCGGGTGGCGCGCTCCCCCGGGTGCCACGCCCGCTTCCCACGTCCCCGCCCGTGCGTGCCGTCTCCCTGGCGGTAGGCGACCCACGCACCGCCTGTCGGTCTGGACGGGCGCGCGCGAGCGCGGCGCCATGATGCTGTGCGTCACCCTCCCGCTGCCGCCCGCTGCTGTCTCCCCGCTCTGTTGTGAAAGGCTTCGTACTCACGCCACACGCCCGGCTAGAGTGCGTGCGCGTGTGCGCGTTCTCCTCCACGGTAGCGAGACGCAGATTAGAATGGGTAAACGCTCTGCCTTCTTTTTCCCCGCGCCCGCGGCTGGTCCCCGGTGCGCCTCCTTTCATACCCTCCCAGGTGGCTCCCGCTCCCCACGGCGCTCCGCTCCCTGCCCGCACTGCCCCGGCCCGCGCTACCCGCGCGCCCCGTGTGGGACCACTCTCTCAGGGACGGGTTTCATTCTCGTCCCTGGCTGCATCCCGTGGGCCGCGGTGCCCAGCCGTGGGCCCCGCTACCCCCGCGAAGCCGTTCCGCTCCGAAACCTACGCCTTCCTGTGTTGGGCAGGGTGCCCGTCCAGGCGCCCCCGCTCGTCCGCGTGCCTAGCCACCCACGCAATGGCCTGGCATGGGTGTCACCTGCCGTGGGTTGCACCCACGGTGGTGGCGCCGTTGGCGCCCCCCGACGTTTGGACTTAGCGGGTGCCGTGGACATGGGGCGGGGTGCACTTAGCAATTGGTCTATCCGACCGCACAACACTCCCCCGCGGGCGTTGACCGATGGAGGATGTAGTTGGAGAGCCCCATGGCTGCGCGGCATGCCGTGTAGGCCGGCATCGGCAGGGGCTTGGTGAGGGCATCGGCCGCCGTTTCTCCAATGGGTACGTGCTCTGGCAGCAGCTGTTTCTCGGCCACCTTTTCGCGAGCGAAATGGTAGGCGATGTCGATGTGCTTCGTCATAGTCGAAGACAACGGGTTGTGCATGACAGCCAGAGCGCTCTGGTCGTCACAGAGCATTCGCATCGGCGCCGCGGTTGCCGTCAGGTCCTTGAGCAGGCGTGACAGCCATACAGCCTCCTTTGCGGCGGTTGTTGCCGCGATGTATTCCGCCTCTGCTGTTGCGTGTGGAGCCTATGGCTGTCGCTTGCTCGTCCAACTGACTGCCGCACAGTTGAGAACAAACAGGTATCCCGCCGTGGACCGTCGCATGTCCAGGTCCCCGGCGCAGTCTGCGTCACTGTACCCGACCATCGGCTCCGGATGCCGTACGTCTGGCCCAGCGACTCGGTTCCCTTCAGGTAGCGTAGCACGACCTTGGCCGCCGCCAGGTGCTCCATCGTGGGCGCGGACACGTGCCGCGCCAGCTGCCCGACCGCAACGGAGATGTCAGGCCGCGTTCCGGTAGCCAGGTACAACAGGGAGCCGACCAGTTCCTGGTAGGTCTTGATGAGCTTCCCCATGAGGGGCTGCCCGTCCTTGGTGAGACGAGCCCCAAATCCCATTGGCAGCCGCACCGGGTTGGCCTTGTCGAGGCCAAAGCGCTCCAGAAGGGTGGCCACGTACTGGTGTTGGCCTACCTGTAGGGTGCCCTTGGCCGCGTCTTGGACTATGTGGAACCCGAGAAAGACCGACGGCTTCCCCATCTCACGCGCCTTGAACGCGTCTGTGATCTCCGCCATGGCCGACTCGGCCGCGGCCTTGGTGGCGGCCGCCACGAGTAGGTCGTCAACGTAGATGAGGATGACGACCACGACGTCCCCATGTGTTCTTTTCTACAAACACGGGTCCGCGTCACAAGAGGTGAAGCCCGCGGCTCCCACAACTGCATCCAACTTCTTGTGACAGGCGCGTGCGGCCTGCTTGAGGCCGTAGAGCGCCTTTACCAGGCGACAGACCTTCCTTGCGTCTCCGCTCTCGAAGCCCTTGGGCTGCCGCACGTAGATCTCCTCATCCACGTCCCCGTTGAGGAAGGCCGTCTCAATGTCGAGCTGGAGTATCGTCATCCCTTGCGCCGCACAGTGCGCTAGGAGCGTGCACAGCGTCGCGTAGCGCGCCACAGGCGCTCACACCTCGTCGTAGTCTATCAGGTATGTTTTCTTGTCCCCACGACCGACGTATCGCCCCCTTCCAGAGGACCACCTTGCCGTCCGGCCCGCGCTTGCGTTCACATAGCCTCTCTGTGTCGGTCACCGACTTTCCCGGGGGCAGGGTGGTCAGATATCAGGTCCCGTTCCTCTACACGGCGTCCACCTCCGCCTTGACGGCTACGTTCAACGCGGCCGAGTCGAATGCGCGCCGCGCCTGGTAGATACGCATCTTGTCGGCGGCACGCCCGCCCTTTGTGGCGAGCGCCCAACCAATGGCCCCGAGCCGTATGATACCAGTTGCAGCCGGCGTGCCTGCATGCCCCTGCTGCGGTGGGTGGGCCCGCAGCAGCCGTTCCGTGGAGCGCGACGTCAGCATTCCGGACGCCCCGTCAGCGCTGTGCGAGGTAGGAGTCCGGGTCCCGCCGGCGCCCCCGCGGTCCCATATTCGTCACCCGCTGTGTTGTCCGTACTCTCGCAGGTGCCCGCGTCCGCGCCCCCCACGCCGCCGTCGTCCGAAGTGTAGGACGCGGTGGAGTCGGCGTGGGCGGAGGATGTCAGGAGACGAGCAGCAGCGACGGCGTCTGAGAGGGACGCGATGTGCGGCGGCGCACGGGACGTGCCTGTCGCGCCGTCGCGACCGGTCTGGGGATAAGGGCGGAAAGCGTCAAGCTCCAAGGGGAAGTGTACGTAGTTGGCATCCGTAGGCCACGGCGGCACCCGCGGTGTCGCGAGCGTGGGCAGGACCGGGCGGTCCGACTCGTCAAAACGGACGTCCCCACTTGTCTCGACCTTGCCATTGACAAGGATGCGGTATCCCTTCTGGTAGATTCCGTAGCCGAGGATTGTGCTCTCGACTGCGCGCGGTGACATCTTGCCGCGCAGAGCGGTGGGAACGTGCATCCACGCGCGACATCCAAATGGCCGCAGATGTTCCACATCTGGGCGCTTGCCGTAGAAAAGCTCGTAAGGCGTGATGGTGTGTTGTCGCCCGACCACGCGGTTGCCCAGGTAGTTGACGTTGACGGCAGCCTCCGCCCAGTACTTGCGGTCGATCCCGGAGTCGAGCAAGGCGGCTTGCATCAGCTCCACGACGACGCGGTTGTAGCGCTCCGCAAGCCCGTTGGACTGGAGCGTGAATCCCGTCGTCGTCCGGTGCTGAACGTCTTTAAAGCAAATCCACTTGGGGCCGTCCTTGCCCGTGTACTCTTTGCCCCCGTCGGAGCGAACAACCTGGATTCGCTGGCCCGTCTGCGCCTCCCAGCGGTTGACGATGGTCATGACCACGTCCTTGACCTCCCCCTTGGTTTGCACTGGTACGAGCGCCTTGAAGTGAGAGTAGGCGTCGATCACACCGACCGTGAACAGGGCACCCCCGGCGGAGCGCACCTCCATCGGCCCCGCCGAGTTGGTGTGGACGATCTGCAGCAGTGCCGTGGTCCGTGAGTCGCGCACGTGGAAGGGCGCACGTACCATATTCCCACCGATGCAGGGGGGGCAGTCGACTGCCCGTAGAGCCGCTACCTGCGCCTTGTCGAGATGCATGCTGTTGACGGCCCCCGCGGTGCGCACCAGAAGCGTGACCTTAAGGCGCGAAAATCGGCTGTGCCACATCGCCGCCGTCGGCGGCGCGGCGGCCGTCAGTGCCGCGCCCCCCGTGGCCACCGTTGGTAGGACGTACGGCTTTCCGTGAAGAGCGCCCTGGAGCTGCACGCTCCCGCTGTGCCTGACAAGCACCGTGTGTTGACGAAACTCAATCTCGTACCCATTTTGCGACTCCTGGCGCACCGAGAAAAGGGAAGTCGTCAACCCCGGCACGAAGAGCACGTCAAGCAGCGCCAGCGACGACTCTCCTCCGTCCACCGTGATGGTGAGGTGCACTGTGCCACTGGTTGTAGCCACACGCTCTCCCCCGTCCGCGAGCAGAGTGCGCACCGGAGCACACTGCTTGGCGTCCGTCAGCAGCCCTGCCTTCCCAATCATGTGGTGCGAGCCGACGCTGTCCATTACCCACTTTCTGAGCGCAGCCGTATCGTCCGTGACGAGCGCCATCATGGCGAGGCCCGCCGCGCCGCCGCCACCGCCGCCGCTCGGGCGACCACCATTGTTCTTCTTGGTGCAGTCACGTTTGTAGAGTCCGAGCTCGTTGCACTTGAAACAACGCACGTCTGCCACGTCGCGGCGCTTAGGCCTGTCGCCGCGCCCCCCGCGCTTGTCTGCGCGCGGCCGGGTACCGTCGGTAGCTACCAGGGCATTGCCCTCGTACGTCCCCTTGTTGATCCCGAGGCGCGTCTCGGTCGCCTGTAGTCGCTCCTGTGCGACCTCCACTGTGAGGCCTTGTTGCACCGCCAGCACCGTCGCGACCAGGTCATACTTTCCCTGAGGGACCACAAGAAGCGCCGTGACGAGCTGCTCGTCACCGACATCGGCCCTCAGCGTCTCCAGCTCCCACACTAGCGCCGGCTCTCGGTTGAAGTAGCGCACGACCGACTCGTTGCGCCACATATTGAGGGTATTCAGCTCCCCGCGAAGGCTAAGCATTCGCGCGGGCCCGCGAGAGCGGAAATCGCGCGCCAGCGCCTCCCACGCCCCGCGTGCGTCGTGTGGCGGCGGAAAGTCGCCATGTGATTCTGCTTCACATTTAGGATCATTAGGGACATCGCCTGCTCCTCCTTGCGAAAGTCTTTCTCGGCTGCATCGTTCACCGCTGTCGCCGCCGCAGCGTGTGCGGCGCTCGAGCCGGCACCTGTCGATGCCTCGGTCCCAGCATCCACCGCCGTACCGTCCCGGACCGAGGTCGGACCCACCTGAGACGAGGGATCGGACCGGGGGGCCACAGCCGCCCAGCAGCCCTCTAAGCGCCTGATTTGCTCCATTTTGACCGCCCACTACAAATATTTTACAGTGTCCAACTTGGTCACCCGCGGGACGCCGTCGCCCGTCATGATGGCGAGCGCTCGAGGCCGATGGCCATGTCGTGTTTGGCTCACCGGCCGCCACGTGCGTCAAATGAATTGACCTCCCGCCTCGTTCCGTCGAGATCTTGACGGATGCGCCACGCGTGGCCATTTCACACCGCCCCGCCTGCTCCGTCCTGGCTTACTGACGCTGCGGCACCGTCGCGCCTTCAGTGGCGTCGTCCGCCGCCGTCGACCGCTGCACCGCGTCAGTCCCCAAACGCGTAGGTCCCGATGTGGGCAATACGACGATGTCGTCGACGTACACCACCCACGTCTCCCCGGTACACCCCGGCTCACCGTCCGAGCACAAACGCTCCGAGTGCAGCAGAGCCTCAGGAACCGATGCCAAACCAAATGGAAGGCCTGGGCCCATAACCTCTTCTGAGAGGCTTGATGCTCACGCCGCACGCCCGGCTAGAGTGCGTGCGCGTGTGCTCGCTCTCCCATGCGGTAGCGAGACGCAGATGAGAAGGGGTAAACGCCGTGCCTTCTTTTTCCCCGCGCCCGCGGCTGGTCCCCGGTGCGCGTCCTTATATACCCTCCCAGGCGGCGCCCGCTCCCCACGGCGCTCCGCTCCCTGCCCGCACTGCCCCGGCCCGCGCTACCCGCGCGCCCCGTGTGGGACCACTCTCTCAGGGACGGGTTTCATTCTCGTCCCTGGCTGCATCCCGTGGGCCGCGGTGCCCAGCCGTGGGCCCCGCTACCCCCGCGAAGCCGTTCCGCTCCGCAACCTACGCCTGCCTGGCTTGGGCAGGCTGCCCGTCCAGGCGCCCCCGATCGTCCGCGTGCCTAGCCACCCACACCATGGCCTGGCATGGGTGTCACCTGCCGTGGGTTGCACCCACGGTGGTGGCGCCGTCGGCGCCCCGCGACATTTGGACTTAGCGGGTGCCGTGGACGTGGGTCGGGGTGCACTTATCAATTGCTCGTCCCGCCCTCACGACACGCTCGCCTCTGCGTAGGGGGGGCGCTGCTGCTGCCTTTTGCTGCCTTTGCCGTGGCGCGGCCGCGCCGCGGGTGCCCACACGCGCCCGCCGCTGCAGCTGCGCCACACCGCTTGCATGTGCCTGTCCCGGCTTCTGTGGGGGGCGCCGGCCGAGGCGGCGCGACCCGCGGCGGCCGCTTTCAGACGGCCGCGGAGCTGGGCTGGCCACCGCCGACTTCGGGTCGGCAGCGTCCAGTTCTTCTCGCGCACCCTTCCCACCAGCCCAACGTGCTCGTGCTGCCGCAGCATCCCGATGGACACAGCGCTCCTCTCTTTTTATTTTCTCGACGTGACGCACCCTGCTTCCGGCCGTACTCTCCCACCGACGGGGCTCGCCCAACTGCTTCCCGCGGCTCGCGCGACCTGGGCACATTGGCGTCGGCAACCAACGCCGCCTGCCTCTCCTCCCTTGTCGCCCGTGCCCGCCACGGCGCGAGCTGACCTGCACGGCGTCTCGTCTTCCTGTCTCTTGTACCTTTATCTGTCATATTTCCGCAGGGCCGGTCCACCGGTCAACTATATTTAGTAGCTTTGGGGGTACTAAACTCTAGTCTAGCCTGCTATCGAAAACCTTAAAATGTCATGTTCCTGGCGTCTCTGTCCATCTTACTCTGGTTATGGGCCAGACCTGTGATTTCTCCTGAGATCAACAAATTTCTTCAGATTTCTTGAGATCCTGATGTGCGTTTCCAGTGCGCAGAGCTGCATGGGGAGACTTCGTAAGGAACTCAGATGATTCCTAGCCCTTCCATTGGTCCACGTACGCTGTTGAATGATTGCAACCACTCTGCAACGGCCATTTTTTGGAGGTCAGCAATACCACACCGACGTGGGTGCAGGAGACCACTGCCTGGGCGTGTCTCACCAACTCCTGCAATGGCGCGCGCCGAATTGGTCTTTGAGTCACAGCTGTGTGGACAAACCGAGACCAGAGGGTGGATCGTGAAAGTGAAATGCATTGACCAATATGAAGAAAACGCTTGCTTGACCTTTGCTCGCAGTTATGAGCCACGCTGGATTGGACCCCGCCGGGCGCCGACTGTAGGAGCATTCCCCGCCGTGGAAGGTGCAGCCAGCTGCCTCGCGGGGGACCCGCCAGAGTATGAAAAGCTTTGGCCGCCTTTGGCCCGCCCCGCGTGTCCGCGACGCATCTCGGCACGCACACGGTGTAGGCTGGACGCGGGGCCGTGGTGAACACACGCGCGCCAGGCCCGGCGGGGGCGGCCACCCGCTCGCCGCCGCCGTGCGTTGGCTTCCCCCGCGCGGGCCACGCGCTGCATCACGGCGTGCGTTGGGCAGCTGCCACGCCGCCGATGCCGGACAGCCGTGCGCAGTGGGCCACCCGCCAGCCGGCGCCCCGGCGGTGGTGGCGTGCCTCGGTCCGCGGGGGGTTGGGGTGAGCCCGGGTGGGGCAGCCCGGGTGGGGGGCCATCAGTCATTTGCTGTGGCAAGGTGTTGCCCAGCGGCTGTGTTACGGGGCGGTGACTGGCGCGGCCCCGACGGTGTGTGGATGCGGTGGGAGAGGGGTTGTGGGAAGAGTCGAGGGTCCATAGAGCAACGCTGAATCTGTGAGGGTGCTCTCCGCCGGATGCGCTGCAGGGGGGTGACTGGCGCCTCTCCCGGGGCCGCCAGCAACAGCCGCCGAGGCCAACAGGCGGCACGGGAGACCACTGGTGCGCCGGCGTCTGGGGCAGCGCACCGTGCATTGACACTCGGCGTCACAAGCACCCCCGTCCACCGGCGTCCCCACTGCCTGGCATTGAGCCCCGCGCCCTCGTCGCCGTTTGCACCGACCACCTGGCGCCTGACGGTGGCATCAAGCGTACGGTCAGGCCACGCGCGCAGCGGCCACTGCCGGCGTCCCCACCCGCCCGCTTGCCGTCGGCGGGGCTGGTCGTGCGACGCCGCCTCTGCGCGGCGGAGGGAGATGCCACAAAGGGCCCTGCGTGTCAACGGCGGAGCGTGCACGGGTATCAGGTGCGACGCGTCCACGGCCGCCCGCGGAAGGCAGTGTTGATTTTCCTTGTGGTACGCGGGCGGCGTTCTTTGTTGCTCGATTGTTTTTCGTGTCAATCGGGGCGCCATTGCCACCACACCCGCCGCTGGCGGCGGTGCAATGGCGGCCGCCTCATCGAGTGCGGCGGTGGCGCCGCGGGAGCTTGCGGCGGACGACCCCGCCGCCGAGGCGTTTACCTGGCGGGGCGGAAAGCTGCCCGAGCTGCACGAGGTCGCCCGCCAGGGGGACGCGCCCGCCGTCACGGCAATGCTCCGAGGCGGCGCACCGGCGGGGACCGCGTCTGACCAGGGCGACACGGCCTTGCATTGGGCTGCCACGGGGGGACATGTGGCGGTGATGGAGGCGCTTTTTTCGGAGGGCGCAGACGGGACCGTTGGTTGCGTCTGGAAGGAGATCGAGACTGCGTGGAGGCCGTTGCACTGGGCTGCCCGCAGCGGACAGGTGGCTGCAATACGGGTCCTTCTGGACACAGGCCTCGAAGTGCAGGCCAAGACCGAAAAAGGATCGACTGCACTGCACGAGGCGGGCCGCAGCGGCAAGGCCGAGGCGGTCGACGCGCTGTTGGCGGCGGGCACCGACGTGCACGCCAAGTCCAAGGACGGCACCACTGCCCTGCACAGCGCGGGCCGCAGCGGCAAGGCCGAGGCGGTCGACGCGCTGCTGGCGGCGGGCGCCGACGTGCACGCCAAGTCCAAGGACGGCACCACCCCCCTGCAAAGGGCGGGCGGCAGCGGCAAGGCCGACGCGGTCGACGCGCTGGTGGTGGCTGGCGCCGACGTGCACGCCAAGACCAATGACGGCTGGACCGCGCTGCACGAGGCGGGCGGCACCGGAAAGGCCGAGGCGGTCGACGCGCTGCTGGCGGCGGGCGCCGACGTGCACGCCAAGACCAATTACGGCACCACCGCGCTGCACAACGCGGGCCGCAGCGGCAAGGCCGAGGCGGTCGACGCGCTGCTGGCGGCGGGCGCCGACGTGCACGCCAAGACCAACAGCGGCTCAACCGCGCTGCATCTGGCCGTCAGAACAAGCTGCGTTGCTGCTGTGGTGTCATTGGCGGCAGCGCGCGCAGACTTGAATGCAACCGACGATGACGGCTGGACCGCGTTGCACTTTGCCGTCAGCGACGGCGACACAGACATGGTGACCGCGCTTCTTGGTCTCGGCGCCGACGCCACACCCGTGTGCTGCACCGGCGAAACGCCCCTGTGCATCGCCGTCATGCTCGGCCACCGGGAGATCATTGACCTCCTCCCGCCCACACACCCCGCCAACGCGGTGAGCACGCCCGCCCTCGAGGCGGTCAAGCGCGAGCGCGTCGACCTGCTCGACAATGACCGCGTGCGCCCGTCCCTCCACGACGCCGACCGCACCTCCAAGGACCGCGTGCTGCACGTGGCCGCACGGCGCGCCGACGCCACGACCGTGGTGGCCCTCCTCCGCCGCCACGCCGACGTGCGGAGCGTCAACATTGCCGACGAGACGCCGCTCGCAAGCGCCCTGTCGTGGTACGCCAAAAAGCTGAGCGCGGCGCGGGACCTTGCCGGCGTCATGGCCGGCCGCCCCGACCTCCACCTGCGCGCCGTCGCCGAGGGGCGGCGGCCGCCACCCGCGCGCTCCGACGGGCTCGCACCCGGCGCCGTGAGCGCCGCCATGCGCACGCAGCTCGACGGCTGGCAGCGGGTGGTCATTGCGCTGCTCCACGCCGGCGCCGTCACCAAGGGGCTCGGCCGCGACGGCGCGGAGCTGTGCGCGCGCGTCGTGGCGAATTTTCCGTCGCTCGGCCCGCGGCACGCCGTGCGGCTGCTGTGCACGCGGCGGCTCAAGGCCAAGGACGAGGCGCGGCGGGCTGCCGCGATCGAGAAGCTGGGGTGAGCGCCGACGTGGGGGTGGGGCGAGCGGGACGAAAAACGTATGAAATAGACGAGCAATTGCGTGTGACACCCGCGCGCCCGCGGTCCCGCTCGCGGGCGTCGGCCACCGACGCGCGCGTGGGGGTGTCGGCCGCCACCACCCGCGGCGGCGGCCGTTGCGGCGGCCGACGCCCGCAAACCCGACGGCGGGACCCCCCCCCCCCCCCGCCGCGGCGGCCGCGGCGGCCCCCCCCCCCCCCC
>ENA-ORXR01004087-ORXR01004087.1-marine-metagenome-genome-assembly--contig:-NODE-4087-length-12470-cov-2.759058_pt1 | contig 12470 bp, 10 predicted proteins | sample MGYA00237866_ERZ511479 | MGnify/ENA metagenome assembly ERZ511479 | reverse complement strand
CTTATTTAATTTGGCGTTTGCCTTTTCGATTTCAGTACTCAGCTCTTCTATAGAGCCAATACATTTTTGGTGCAAACCATCTTCGGTGCGCCAGATGGGCAATGGGATTCCCCAGAACCGCGAACGAGATAAATTCCAGTCTTGTAAATTTTCCAACCATTTACCAAAACGCCCTTCTCCAGTAGAGGCAGGTTTCCAGTTGATCGTTTTATTCAACTCCGACATCCGCTCTTTCATAGAGGCTGCTTTGACAAACCAACTATCGAGTGGATAATACAATACAGGTTTATCAGTTCGCCAGCAGTGTGGATAACTGTGTACGTATTTCTCTACTTTGAAAGCTTTGTTTTCTTCTTTCAATTTGATTGAAATCAAAACATCGATGCTTTTGTCGGGGGCTTCACCTTTATTGTAGTATTCGTTTTTGACATACATTCCGGCAAACTCACCCATCTCCGAACGAAACTTACCTTGCAAGTCAACCAGCGGTACCGGGTTGTCATTTTCATCTAAAACCAACATTGGAGGTACACCATATTCTTTGGCAACCATAGCATCATCCGATCCGAAAGTCGGAGCGATATGAACGATACCAGTACCATCTTCCGTTGTTACGAAATTACCTGAGATGACCTGGAAAGCCTGGTCCGCATTTTCATAAGGAAGTACGAATGGCAATAGCTGTTCGTATCGAATGCCCACCATTTGATCACCATTAAAAGTATCTACTATTTGATAAGGTATTTTTTTATCACCAGCGGCATAGTTGAGTTTTTCACCTTCTTCCAATGGAGTGTATTTGCCACTGAATTGTTTGCCAACCAAGTTTTTGGCCAACACGATATTCATTGGTTGGTGTGTATATTGATTAAACGTTTTTACAAAAACATACTCAATTTTTTTACCAACTGCCAATGCCGTATTCGATGGTAAGGTCCAGGGAGTCGTCGTCCAGGCGATGATAAAAACGTCGCCGGCACCTGCCTGATTAAACAGGAAGTCAGATGCTTCGTTTTTGATTAGTTTAAACTGTGCGATAGCAGAAGTATCCGTTACATCCTGATAAGCACCAGGTTGGTTAAGCTCATGCGAACTTAGTCCCGTACCTGCAGCAGGAGAGTAAGGCTGGATGGTATAACCTTTATAAAGCAAGTCCTTATCATAGAGCCGCTTTAAGAGATACCAAACGGATTCGATATAATTATTTTCAAAAGTGATGTAAGGATTTTCGAGATCTACCCAGTAGCCCATTTTTTGAGTGATATCATCCCACATATCTTTATAGCGCATCACCGTTTCGCGACAAGCTTTGTTGTAGTCATCAACAGATATCTTGGTTCCGATATCTTCTTTGGTGATACCCAACTCTTTTTCTACGCTCAATTCGATAGGCAGACCGTGTGTATCCCAACCACCTTTTCGTTCTACACGCTGACCTTTCATCGTATGGAATCTGCAAAACAAATCCTTTACGGTTCGGGCCATTACGTGATGAATCCCTGGTTTTCCGTTGGCAGAAGGAGGTCCTTCATAGAAAACATAGGTATTGTCTGCGTCTTTTTGTTCTACACTCTTTTCAAAAATGGCGTTAGCCTCCCAAAAAGCGAGCATTTCTTTGTCTATTGCTGGTAGGTCTAAGCCTTTGAATGTTTTATACATATTAAAAATATTGACATTTTACAACAACAAAAAATTTACTTCTGAATTTGCAATCTTTTTTTTAGCTGTAACGACCTCAGGGAGAGGAATTTGAAAAAAAGATTGAGTGTAGAAATTCAGAAATTATTTTTTGTGTAATTTTTAAGTTTTGAGTGCCGCAAATATAGGGGAAATTTAGGCAAGTTGGAAGCTGTAGATTGGAGTGCTTACCCCTTAGAGGGCTCAAAGCCCTTTAAGGGGTTTTAATCCAAATTACCAAAGAGCCAAAATTAAAAGCTCTTGCAGTCATTTCTGCAAGAGCTTTTAAAATAGCGTATCCCCACAGATGGTTTTCATCTTTGAATAATAATGCTATTAATAATTATATTTGGTAAATAGTACATATTGCTTGTTTAACGGCGGATAAATGTAAAAAGTTCTGATTAGAAGACCAAAGAAAATATAAAGGCATTATTTATGCATAGTAGAAAGGAATAAACTCGCCTCTAGAAAATAATATCAACACACAATTAAACGATAACGATTATGGGACCAATATGGGGAATAGACTTAGGAGGCACCAAGATAGAAGGTGTTATTTTGGAAGACCGAAGTTCGGTTGTCCCTTTGAAAAGGCTACGAATTCCTACGGAAGCCGATAAGGGGTACGAGCATATTATCAATCAGATTGTACGAATGGTGGAAGTGCTGACCGTGGAAGCGGGTATGCGACCGCAGCACATTGGTATTGGAACTCCTGGTGTATTGGAGCCATCTACTCAGACAATGAAGAATTGTAATACGACTGCATTGAACGGTCAGATGCTAAAGCGTGATTTGGAACATGTGCTAGGTCTGCCGATTAGTTTGGCCAATGATGCCAACTGTTTTGCTTATGCGGAGACCTTAATTGGTGCAGTGAAAGAGGAGCGTCCTGAGGCAAAAGTTGTATTCGGTGTGATCATGGGGACGGGAGTTGGCGGTGGTCTGGTGATTGATGGAAATGTGATCAATGGTTTGCAGGGAATTGCCGGTGAGTGGGGACATAACTTTCTGGATGCTTCTGGCGGAGATTGCTATTGTGGAAAGTCGGGTTGTGTCGAACGAATTATTTCAGGGCCAGCCCTTGAAGCTTATTATGAAAATCTAATGGGGATTCCACTTTCCCTACAACAAATAATAGATCGATATCATGAGGGAGATGACGAGGTTGCTGATAAGACAGTAACTCGCCTGATAAATTTCTTTGGTAAAGCCATGGCGAATGTGATCAACATTCTTGATCCTGATGCGATTGTCTTGGGCGGCGGTTTGGCTAATATCGACTTGCTATATGATGAAGGCGTTTGGGAAATAGGGAAGCATGTATTTAATCACCAGTTAGAGACGCCTATTCTTCGACCGAAGTTGGGCGATAGTGCTGGGGTGTTTGGTGCTGCTTTGTTGAAGAATCCGGTGGCTAGTATTTAGGAATTAAAACCGATATTGAAGATCAAAATAACCTTCAGTAATTTTAATCGTATCAAAGCAATCATTGATAGCAGCATATTCAAATTCTCCCTTCATGGATAGATTAATTGTATCAAGTTCAATTATGTTTAATTGCCGAATATTAGATAGAGTATCTATGTTGTAGAATCTACATCCTGATTGATTTAATTCATCATAAAAAACATCATTTCTATAAGGAATGACATTTTCGCCAACTACTAGATTCGGTACATAAAAACTAATTGCTTGATCGGTCGTGTTGTCCTCTAGTATTATACCAGCACGTACTTCAAAAAAACGTGTGTCCTTATAGTATTGTAAATCTGTAGATCCAGTTCCCATCCCTATTAATTCACTTTTTCTGTCATCAGAAGCCTCCCACTCCACACCATTCACTTTACAACGAACAATGTCTTGATGAAACGTAGGTTCTTTTTTACAAGAAGAAGCGAGGCATAAGACAACAATAAGAATAAAGAAAGTACTTTTTTTTAATCCAATCTTGATAAAGAAATAGGGGCTAGGGAGGGAGAAGGCGTAATATTTTTTCATGGCTTTGAAGTTTTCTGAATGCCTGTCTGTACAAGTTACAAAAAAACTTGGGTAAGTATGAAAGGCTTTGCAACCATTCAGCACTCGTCGTTTAGGTGCGACTACGCTATAGTCGAAAGAACTTGCTTTGAATGAAATGTTTGGCAAATTACGGTTGCTATATCTGATATGATGTTTTTTCTAATTTTCTTCTATTTCTTCAAGAAAATCTTTAATAGAAATGATTTCTACTTTTGGAAATGGTATATCCTTAAGGATAGCAAAATGTCGATCGTTTGTTACGACATATTTTACTCGTCCAGCTATGGCACAGTCAACAAATTTATTATCATCAGGGTCATCAGTAATTAAATTCCATTTATAGCTAACTTCAATTTTTTCAACATTTCTTAATTGAATCAAAACTTCTGCTATATTATTTGCTACTATTGAATTTGTTTTTCTTTCAATAACTTCAACGTATTCTGTAAGGATTTCGTTAGTGACGATTAATTGAATTTTTCCATTGAGATAAGTTATCGAAAATAGGTCGAAATTTTGATTTTCTTCCTATAGAAACTAATAAGGCATTAGTATCTAGTACTACTCTAATTTTATTCATATTTGGTTCTCATGTGTTCATTTGACCAATCATCCATCGTTTTGTCACTCCAATTATTCTCGTCCCATAATCTATCCATTTCATCAGAAGCTTTATCTGCAAAATATTTAGATAGCATATCTCTAATCTCAATCAGTTGATTATCAGGGAGTTCTATGCTGAACAATTTAAGTATTTCAAGTTGCAAATTAGTCAGTTTTTTTGCTGAGTTCATATTTTTCTTTTTTATACTAGCAGTAATTATTTAAACATAAGTTATTGCTCTTTGGTTTCATTTCCAAATATTGTGAAAGCTTTTTGATTACAACTAACAATGGGTTCAATATCGTGGGATAGGCACCTTGTCAAAAGAATCCGCTACAAACGACGTTCCTTTCGATTGCATAAAATATTATACAACGACTGAATAGATACTTGTTTTATAATATTTTTAGACTTCTAAAACGGGAGAATAGGCGACGTTTCGAAAAGAAGTTAAAACCGATATTGAAGATCAAAATACCCTTCAGTAATCATAACCGTATCAAAGCAAAAAGAACTACCAAACCTTAACCTTATCAAAATTCCCCGCCAATATCTGACTCGCATCCGCCTCCAACCAATCATCCAACACACTAGCATATATTCGACGAAAGTCAATCTCATATTTCAAATCTCCTTTATCCAGATCAGTCAATTTTGGGGCTGAATTATAAAAACCTTGTTTTTTCAGACGACCGCCCATCAGAAATAAATTGTTGGCCGTTCCGTGGTCCGTACCGCCACTCGCATTTTGTTTGACTCGACGACCAAACTCTGAAAAAGTCATAATCAATGTTTCGTCTAGCAGCCCGTTATTTTTGAGATCTTTTACAAAGGCAGCCACTCCATCAGCATATTCTTCGAGCAAACGAGCTTGCTTGTTTTTTTGATAGGCGTGCGTGTCAAAACCACCAAGACTTACATAATACACTTTAGTGTCGGTGTCGGCTGTGATTAGTTTTGCGATGCGCCTCATGTCACGAGCAAAACCAGTTTTAGGATACTCGATTTTAGAGTTATGAGTTTTTGATTTTTGATATAAATAGTCAACTGAATTTTGAGTATCGATCAACGTTTTATAAAGATAGGCGACTTGCTCTTCCTCATGATGGTCATGGGTTGCCAGTGATTTTAAAAACTTATTGTTGGCCGATTTTCGTAGTTGGCTCGGGTCATTTACGGCAAACCCACTATGTTCAACCCCTTTCATCGCAAAACTCAAACTGTCATCCACTTCGATCGCATGATAAGGATTTTGGCAACCCGCACAATCACTATCAAGATAACGTCCCAGCCAGCCGGTACTTAAATACTTATCACTATCACTCGCCGTATGCCAGATGTCCATAGATCTAAAATGTGATCGATCAGGGTTGGGATAACCGACACTATTGATGACAGTCATCAAGCCATCATCATAAATGGATTTCAAACTTTTAAGCGATGGATGAAAACCTAATTCATCATTGAGTTGAAGCACTTCGTTTTTTTGGATAGCTATCTTTGGGCGATTCTTATAATAGATGTCATTGCGAAAAGGCACCACCGTGTTGAGCCCATCGTTGCCACCGGACAGTTGTATCACCACGAGTATTTTTCCACTTCGACTACTCATCAAGGGAGCTCCGCTGATAGATTTTAAAAACGAAGGTACCAGTACTGAGGTAGAAGCGAATGCTGTATTTTTTAAGAAATTCCGTCTTTTCATTTTTTGATGTTTAAGTAGTTTTGCAACTATGGATTACTTATTTAGGTTGCATTTCTTAGGGGCAAGACTTCCGAAGTTTTTGGAAACTTTGGAAGTCTCGTTAAATTGATCTTCCGAGCTTAAAGTAAAGGTTGCTTTTGAATGTGAAAATTTTGAATGATATCTAACGCGGTAATTCGCAGTCGAGTACTATTCAAAATTCAAAAATTTTCACATTCAAAATTACCCTCCCCCTAACAAAGCTGATACTCCGGCAATGACATTAAGCGCATAGCAAGCGATCTGATATATTCTTCTTTACTATTGTTATAAACAAAAGGTTCAAAAGCCGTGGGCTTGAGTTTGATCGGAACAGGAAGTATGTAAGACTTCATAGATTCGAAGAGTTCTTTCTGGTCCATTTTGTCAAACGTTTTAACTAAAGGTTCGAAATCGATAGAACCTTCAATTCGACGGAATGCCTCCCCTCTTTTTTTAGCCTCAAGTTCGTCTTTTACTTTAAAATTAACTTCTGTTTTTCCATATAAATAAAGTACGAGATTGAGTCTCAAAACAAGCGTTGAATTATCAATCCATGTTTTGCCTCCGGGCCAGCCAGCAACATTGGGAGGTATAAACATTTTTTGTCCCAGTGCTTTTTGAGCGAAGCTGATGCTCTTCCCGTTTTTAAATTTAACCTTCAAGGTGCGCATAATTCCAGCAAGCAATTCGATCGGCGATTTGATTTTAGTACCGACATTTTTTTTATCGTAAAACCAATCACTTTTAAAGATCGAACGCATGAGCTTTTTTATATCGTAATCTGATTTATAAAACTCATTGGATAACTTTTCAACTTGTCGAGCATCCACTTTTTCATTGACAAAGTAGCGATATATTTTAGTCGTAATGAATAGCGCTGTTTCGGGACGATCCAAAATAATATCAACAATATCATTGCCATTAAAATTTCCGGTTTTTCCCATGAATGTTTTACTATCATAATCATGATTCCGTTCTTTGAAAACAAAAACGCCTTTATTAGATGACCAGCCAGTAAAGGAACGGGCTGCTTCTTTGATGTCTTGTTCGGAATAGTTACCTCGACCAATCGTAAACAATTCCATCAGTTCACGTGCGAAGTTTTCGTTAGGTTTTCGCTTACGATTTTGTTGGTTATTGAGAAAACGAATCATAGATACGTCCTTGCAGATCGCATGTACAAACTCGCGGAAGTTGCCCAGAGCGTGTTGTCGAATAACCTTCAATTGACTGAATGCTTTGGCCGGTTCCTTGCTGACGCAGGCAAAATGTCCATGCCAGAAAAGCGTCATTCTTTCCAGTAATTCACTTTGTCTTTGATCAGCCATTCGTTCCATACACTCCTGAATCAATTGATACACTAGTTGGTTTCCATCCTTACGAATTTTTTTCTGCTCCATTTTGCTGAGCATACCTTTTTTTATTGCAGCATTTTTCAGGTATTTATTGTCCCCCTGAAGAGGAGGTGCTTTTGCGGCAGCTTGAAAGAGGTTGTCAACTGCTTTATTGATGGACCAGTCCTTTTTCATTTCCCACTCTTCGGGACTAAGTCCGAACCCTGCTCTCCAGTAAAGATGTTTTATTTTATCGGTAGAATTCATAAGTAGATTTTGTTAGCATGTTTGACCTTTAAATGGTCGGAAGGTTTAAAGGGATGGGATTTTCATGTATAACTTGCAAAGGAGTAGCCAAATTGTAAGTAATGATAAAGATTTTAAGGTAAAACAAGCCGCCACTTATGGCATAGTTTTTTAATGTATTACTTTTTACAACAACTTCCTTAACTTTACAGGAAAAACAAAATATGAAAGCACTTTTTTATTTATTATTGATAGGCTTGATGTATTCCTGCTCTACAGGCGAAAATAAAGCCCAAAGCAGCGAGGCAGTACAAGCTGAAACAACTGTTGACGCAGTTACATTGAAAAAAGAAATTGACGACTTGGAAGCCTTTTTTAAGGGAAATTCCAATAAACCACTGAACAAAGCCAAAGCGACCCAGTTCATTGATAAGAGTAAGCAATACGTTGCTTCTTTTCCGGATGAGGAGATGAGTCCTGCATTTTTATTTCGGGCAGGTGAGGTAGCTCGGGCCATCAAAGATTATCAGGCAAGTATCCTGATGATGGATCAGGTCTATAACAAATACCCGGATCATGAGAAAGCTCCGTCAGCTTTATTCTTAAAAGCTTTTACTTACGAGGAAAATCTAAATGATACAGAATCAGCAAAGAAATATTATAATGAATTTCTTCAACGATTCCCTGAGCATGATTTGGCGAAGCAGGTAGAACAATTGTTGGGTGTTATTGACCAATCTCCAGAAGACCTAATCAAGAGTTTTCAAAAGAAAAATCAATAAAACTTGTTAGTAAACTGTTAAAGTAGCCGGTATTTTGCCGCCTTATCCCACAGTGAGCGTTTGAAGTCGAGCACTTAAGATTGAATCTGCTTATCTTTAATGCATCTAAGAAATTTCTGAAAATTAATTAATTATGAGAGTATTATTGCTGACATGTCTATTGTTTTGTTTGAGCCTTCAGGTTAACGCTAGTGGAATTGAATTTTTCCACGGGACCTGGGAAGAAGCATTGGAGAAAGCCAAAGCAGAAGAGAAAATTATATTTGTAGATGCCTACACCACCTGGTGCGGACCCTGTAAGCGAATGGCTAAAAACGTATTTACCCTTCCGGATGTCAGTGATTTTTACAACGAGAACTTTATCAATCTAAAGTTAGACATGGAAAAGAAGGAAGGCATGGCCTTTCAAAGAAAATATCCAGTCTCAGCATTCCCTACCTTTTATTATATAGATGAGAAAGGCGAAACGGTATTGACAACTAAAGGTGGTCGAGATGCAAAAGCCTTTATTGAACTTGGACAATCTGCAGTAGGTAAAGTAGATCGTAGTCTGGACTTTGTGGAAGCTTATGAAAAAGGTGATCGCGACCCAGAATTGGTTTACAACTATGTACGTGCTTTAAACAAAGCAGGTAAGCCTAGTCTTAAAATTGCAAATGACTATATCAAGAATCAGAAAGATTTGACGACTCCAGCGAATCTCGCTTTTATTTTAGAAGCTACGACACAAGCTGATTCTCGAATCTTTAGCCTAATGATCAAGCATCGATCGGCTATTGAAAAGCTAACGTCAAAAGAAGTGGTCAAGGAACGTATCGAAAAAGCTTGTTCTAAAACAGTTGATAAAGCAGTGGAGTATGAAAGTGAAGATTTGCTGGTAGAAGCAAAAGATAAAATGAAAGCCAATTATCCGGACAAGGCTAAGGTGTTTGGTTACAAGGCGGACATAAAGTTTTACGACGCTTTAGGACAAACGGATAAGTACTTGAAAGCTTGTAATGATTACGCTAAGAAAGAAATCAATAAAGACCCTGAAGCCTTGCATGCTCTGGTAACGAAGATGTCTGGTTCCTATGCAAAAAACAGAGAAGTAATGGCAGACGTTGAAAAAATTGCAGGAAAAGCAGCTAAGATTGGTAAGCAATCGAACTACTATTTTACTTACGCACGAATTTTGATTACTAATGGTAAGAAAAAAGATGCATTGTCAGCCATCAAAAAAAGTAAAGAACTGGCAGGTAATAACTCCAGAGATTTGAGAAACGCTGAAATGCTTCAGAAGCAAATTGAGAATAGTTAGATAAAAACATAAAAAAGTTCTATAGGATTTCACCAAATGAATTCATCTAGAACCATAAATAATAAATCAATGAAAAATATTTTCTTCGTCCTTTTAATGCTAGCCACTACTTCGACATTGTTTGCACAAGCAAGTGCTGGAATGGATTTTCATACAGGCAACTGGAAAGATGCAATAGCTAAGGCAAATAAAGAAAACAAACTCATCTTTTTAGATGCTTATACGACCTGGTGCGGTCCATGCAAGAAAATGAGTAGAGAAACGTTTACAGAAAGTTCTGTTGGAGAATACTACAACAAGAATTTCATCAATGTAAAGATGGATATGGAGAAGGGTGATGGAATTGGCTTGGCCAAAATGTACAACGTCATCGTCTATCCTACCTTGTTGTTTATTTCTGGAACTGGAGACATCGTTCACCGTTCAGCGGGTTATCATACCACGGAGCAGTTTCTGGAATTAGGCGCTATTGCAAATGATCCAAGCCTGCGACTTTCAGCTATGGATGATCGTTATAAAGGTGGAGACCGTGATCCTGATTTTTTGTTGAACTATGCTGTTCAAAAATTTCAAATCATGGACGGTACGCATGAAGCGATTGCAGAAGAATACCTTGCTACTCAAGATGATTGGGGTACAGAAGATAACATGGGTATGATTTTCAACTTTGCATCAAACCCTGATTCCAAACTCTCTCAGTACATCATTGACAACAAGGAGGCCTTTTACGAGTTGGCAGGAGAACGACAAGTGACGCAGAAGATCCAAAACATGATCTACTCATTGGTACAGGATACCGAAAACGATTCAGCTTTAGATCAAATCGATCGGTTGTACAAAAAAATCTATCCTGAAAAAGCAGAAAAGTTATCCGCCCAGTTTCGATTGACTTACTATCGTCAGGCAGGTGACCGCGAGAATTATGCAAAGTCGGCCATCAGTTATTTCAAAAAATTCCCTAGTAATGATTGGGAAGAATTAAATGAGGCAGCCTGGACTTTCTATCGAGTGGTTGAAGATAAAAAGCAATTAAAAAAGGCACTTAAATGGGCCAGGAAATCTGCCAAAATAGAAGACAGTTTTTATAACAATGATACGATTGCAGCTCTATACTATAAGATAGGTAAAAAGAAAAAGGCCACGAAGTATGCTGAAAAAGCAATTGAAATGGCTAAAGCTATAAACGAAGATTACTCGGATACAGCTAAGTTGTTGGAGGATATTCAAAACATGTAGTTCTTTTCCAAATAAAAAAAGCCCGAATCTTTACGAAGACTCGGGCTTTTTTTATTTGGCTCTTTTAGATGATGTTCCTTTATATTCCTAAAACAACAAAGTCTAATCTTCTATTTGACACAGTATTAATGATTAAAGGAGATCTGAGAAGGGCAAAGAGGCAACACAAAATCGATACATCGGGCTTAGCCAAGTAGGACTCCAGAAGTACTCCAGAAGGACTATCGCCAAGTAGGACTATCGCCTACTCGACAGGCCTTCTAGACAAGTATCGCCTTCTAGACAAGTCTCGCCTACCAGGCACGCTCGGCAGGACTTCGTTTGGGCGCTTACCAACCTATATATCAATTTCCAAAAAAACAGGACAATGATCAGAATGAACCGCATCCTTAATCTGATAAGATTTTTTGATTTTATCTTTCATATTATCACTCACCGATTGGTAATCAATGCGCCAGCCCTTGTCATTAGCTCTGGAGTTAGCTCGATAGCTCCACCAGCTGTAAGTCTGTTCCTCAGGATTGACATGGCGGTAAGCATCCGTGAACCCGTTGTCCAGCCACTTGCTCACCCATTCTCGCTCTTCCGGTAAGAAGCCTGACGTTTTTTTATTGCTCTTTGGATTGTGGATATCGATTTCAGTATGAGCGATATTGTAGTCACCCACGATGATTAATTTAGGACGTTTCTTTTTGAGTTTGTTGACCCATTTATAAAAATCGTCTAGGAAGTCAAACTTAAAATCTTGTCGGATGTCACCGCTGGTACCAGAAGGGAAATAGCAGTTTAACAAAGTCCAGTCACCAAAGTCAGTACGAAGAATTCGACCTTCCCGATCATACTTATCTATACCACAACCGGCTTCTACAAAGTCAGGCTCCTTTTTAGAAAAAGTAGCAACTCCGCTATAGCCTTTTTTTTCGGCATCATGCCAATGACAACTTTTGTAACCAATATTTTCAAAGTCTTCAATTGGTGCCTGCTCTTTGGTTGCTTTCACTTCCTGAAAACAAACAATGTCAAATTGATGTGGACTAAGCCAATCAACAAGACCTTTTTTAGAAGCCGCACGAATACCGTTTACGTTGTAGGAAATAATAGTAGTGGCCATTACTGGATAAGTTTGTAGGTTGCTAGTTGGTGTTTCGAAGTGAGAGGGATGATTCGGTTTTCTCTCGTACAATTTTATCCGATAATGCTTTGTATAATCTTTAGGGATAATGAATTAATAAATGTCTGATTTGAGAGCGTAAATTTTGAGTTAGATGATCGAAAAAACGAAGGCATAGCGAGCTATGTCGAGGCTTTTTCGAGAAATATAACTCTAATATTTATTTCTCAAATCGGACAGTTATTCAGACCGCGTCCCTTAGGATGACCAAAGATAGAAAAAAATGATTTGTTGAAATAACAAACCTTTATTTCAATAAAGGATGTTAGTAACTTTTTTTCTTTTACTCTTAGTATTAAGTTTCGTCCGGTTGTATTTTCAGGCTGAAAGTCTGGGATTCCAGAACTTGGGGCACCGTCCCAAGTTCTG
>ENA-ORXR01004085-ORXR01004085.1-marine-metagenome-genome-assembly--contig:-NODE-4085-length-12472-cov-9.571763_pt1 | contig 12472 bp, 7 predicted proteins | sample MGYA00237866_ERZ511479 | MGnify/ENA metagenome assembly ERZ511479 | reverse complement strand
GTTTACGCTGGGCTCTCGGCGTGGTGTGGGCGACGTGGTGACCACCTTCCCCCTCACAAACACAAGGACCGACGACAACCACGCCCTCTGCCTCCCGCGCCCCCGTCCGCCGTGCGCCGCCAAGCGCTGCCTCGGCCGGCTGCCTCGGCCGTTGCCAACCCCACCCCCAAGCTCGGAGGGGGGCGTTGGTGGTGCCGTTGACAACCCCCACGGCGGCTGCGCGGCGCTTGTCCAGTCGGGGCAGATGCGTTTCAGGCAACTGCTGCGATGGCCGCCGCCGCCAGTCGCACCCGTCACAGTCGAAACGACCCCACACCACGCGCCCACGTTCCGTCGATGTTGATAATGCTGAAATGTTGATATAGGAGCATCCAATGAGAAACTCATATGGTAAATCTATAGCATAATTTTATTCTTTCGGCGTGTGTTGAATTATGTTCACGAGTGGTCAAAATCGATCGTAATACCGAATTTTGAGAAGGGATTTTTTACTTGACGGGTGTCACTTTCTATGTGCAGCACAATATCCGAGAAATTCCACCGTTGCGCACACACGGGCACTACTGTACTGTACTACTGCCAATCCATCATCCAGGCCGCATGACATTTGATACGTGACCGCGGAGTCGGCGCTCAGCAGATGTGCAAGAAACTGGAGGCCGTTCAAACTACTGCTGACAGCAGTGCTCGACAAGAGGCCACGTGAAGGCACCTCACGCCACCTTGCGCCACCAATCCGACTTGCCCCCAGTCACCTGCCACTGTCGACAACAGCCTCCAAGGCCACACCAACTTGTGGGGGACGAGGCCAGCAAACAATCCCACCGCAGCCCCGTATCTATTGGTGGACATGCCATCTTGAACGTCGGAACGGATGGTCCACATGCACGCTCCCGTCCCTGCTGCCCCCACCACATCGGCTGTTTCTGGGCGCCGAGACTCTGCGTGTCGCTGGGCCAAACTCCGATTGGCCCGTGCGCACCACTTGTCACAGCTGCCTGAGGCTCGCGGGGCGGAGCGAGCGCCCCGTCACGCACGCCGGCCAGCCCACCACCGCCCCTTCTCCGGTGGGCCAGGCAGAGGGACGGTGGGTGGTGTGGCCTGTGCCAAACCACTGCGCTCCCACGCCCTGGCTGTGCCCACCGCTACGCGCGTGCGTGCGCGTGGCCCAGGCGTCGCGAGCTGGTGCCCCTCCCCCGACGCACGCCGTCCCACGCCCAGCACCCCCACCGCCACAGACTCGTCGTTGCCGTCGGGGGGTGAACGCGACAGCAGTCTGGCAGGGTGGGAGCCGGCACACGCGTGTCGCGCCGGTCGGGCACGCCGACCACCCCCCCCCCACCGTCGTCCCCCCACCCTTACCCCGCCTTACTGACGTCCGGGCGCTCCCCGCCCCGGTCGACAGCGTTTGTCGTTGCCAACCACCACCGCGTCTGCCTGTTTGGGTGTGGGTGCAGGGGCTGCCGTCTCTTGGCGCGTGTGCACGGTGCTCCCCAACCGCGGCGTGCGCGTGGAGTGCTCCAGCGGGCGGGCTGCGTGCACCCAACCCGTCCTCGCCTACCGTGTCACACCAGTCGTGGCCACCCTTTACCTTTTTTCCGTCCCTCGTTGTCTGCACGAACCCGCGGCCTGGCTAACGGAGCGCACGGCACGGTGTCGCTATTGACGCTGGTCGGCAGGCGCTGGCAACGCATGCCGCGTTGTGGGGACGGGGTGCGGCGGCTGTGAAGACGTGCTCCGACTGGACGTTTGGCTCCCTTGCTCGCGCAGACACTGGCGCGCTTCTTGTATCCTCTTCTACACGCTGCCTCGCACTGGTGGTGTTGTTTTGGCCTGTGTTGCGTGACGCCGACCCATCTTCCCACCTGTGGTGGGCCTGGACGGTTGTCTAGAGAGGCGGTAACTGCGCCTTGAGCGCGGACCGCCTTGTCCTTGGTATCTGCCAACTCCATACTGCGTGTACTGGTAGCGGACGTTCCTCTCGGTGTCCTTGCTGCCCCTGTGCTCACCCCCGCTGTCTTCAACACGTCCGTGGGCCTCTTCCTCCTTGCCAAATTCTCCTTCCTGAGACCTGAACTCCACGGACTTTAGGAGGTGGCGCTGGTAACTGACGAGTTTCGGACTCGTTGGTTTTGTGTGGTGGTCGACGTGTCGTGGGGGACTGCGGAAGTTGTCTCCTGGTCGACCGGACGCGGTGCTCTTCACCGGCTCGCAGCGGCTTATCCCGGCTCTCGTGGGATTTTGGGCGGGTCATTCCCCTCAGAACCTAGCGTTGTGCGTCTCGGAGTCGCTGCTGCTGCTGTCGCCTGTGCTTCCAAGTACGCTCCCCCGTGTTGCGACCCCCCCCCCTCCCGACCACACCACTTGCTCGGCGCTCAGTGTCATCCGAATCGTTGACCATGTCTCCCCGCACCCGCGCATCTCGGGCGGAGAGCAGTGGCCCCACTACCCCGTTCGCTCGGCAGCGGCGTCAAGCATCCGGCGACAGCAGCGCCCACACGCCCCCGCTCAGGCCGCTGTTGCCTCCTGGTGGCATCTCCCTCCCCGCGTCTGTCGGTGGGTACGGGGCGTCGCAGTCTGCAGTGGTTGTGCCTGCCCCGCGCCCGTCAATGTCCTTCTGTGCTGACCGGCCGGCGTCGGCGGCGGGCACGTCGGTCGAGCAGGCAACTGGCGCGGTGGAGGCGGAGGATGGCCGCGACGATGACCTCGTTGTGGCTCCCGTCAGGGGCGACGACGACGAAGACGGTCACGACAGTGGGAACACCAGCAGCAGCAGCAGCGGCAGCAGTGGCAGCAGCACCGGCACGGGCTCTGGTTATGTCGGCCGCAAGCGGCGCGCTGGCGGTCGTCTGGAGCCGTCCCGTCGCCCCCAATCACCGGGCGTGGACAACAATTCCCGGGGCGGATTGATGGACGCGGAGGGCTCGCAGGACAACCTCCAGGAGGTGTTCGGCACTCCGCCCGCGCGACGAGTGGGGACGGCCGAGGGCTCCCTCGATCGTAATGACGCGACCGCGGCCTCGGCTTTGGCCGGCGTGGTTGACGTGGATGCCGAAGACGACGGAATGGTGGCCGATAATGTGGCGGGTGGCGTGTCGACGCCAGCGCCAGTGGTGTCATCAGACGACGACGATGCGGAGGTGCCCGTCCGGACGCTTCCCGCCCGCTCGGCGGCTGCAGGTGTCAGCGGTGGTGCGGCGCTGCGGCTGCCGGAGGCCCCCCCTGTGTCGACGATGGGAGCACGGCGAGTGGCGGACGAGCACGAGACGACGAGGCGGTTGCTAGACTTGCAAATGACCGGGGAGCAGCCTCCCACCGGAGTCGATTCGTCGTCGCCTTCTGGTGCCGGCAGCTCGAAGCGCCTGCGCCCGTGGTGCAACCATGACCGGTATGTTTGGGAGAACAGTTTCCTTTGCTCTCTGGTTTGGTGGCGACATGGGTTTGGTGGCGACCTGGCGGGTGGCGGACTGAGTCTGGTGATCGTTCTCGATGTTGCCAGTTGGCACTGTGGATCACAGCTAGCTGCATGTGTTGAGTTTACTGACGGCTCTTGTTTCCTTCTGGCTGCTTGTTTTTTCTGCATAACTTCTGTTTGTTTCCCGTTTTCTGCTGATTGTGCACAGTGCCGCGATGTGCGACGGCCCCAACGCGTGCCCTGCTGCACAACTTAGCGAGCCGTGCGCATTGGATGACATGGTCATGTCCATCCCGCCTTCCAGCGCTGACTCCGTCCCCGCAATGGTGCGTGACATCAGGAAGATGCTGGACTATGTGGCGTCCAAGCCGTCGCTTGCCCGCGGCTCTTCCTCCTTCATGCGTGACTACCTCCGGACGATGCTGACATCACAGATGTCAGCGGTGGACCAGGAGCGGGCCCTGCTCGAGGGGCACCTGATGGGTGGCGTGACGCCTTGCCCGAGCGAGGTCACCGATGACCCCTCGGATGCGACGCGGGCGCTGAAGTCGCGGCCCGGCGGCCGGCGAATGCTGCGTGAAAACCATTTCGCGTGGCTGCCCGAGGAGATCACCAAGCACGTCTTCTCCTTTCTGCCTGGTCCGGAGCTGGCCAATGTGCGCCTCGTGAGCCGCGAGTGGAGAACGATGGCCGAAGACGAGCAGCTGTGGAAGGCGTTAACGCTGGCCCGGTGGCGCTCGCTGGACAAGGACGCAGCCGCGTGGCCGCTGATCAGCGACGTCCTCTTCACCGACCCTCACAAGTGGCGCAAGGTGTACCCGCATGTGGCGCGCGGTGCCCAGTGGCAGTGCCGCCTCCAAAAGACGGGTCGGTTCATCTGCAACTTGGTGGCCCACCACATTGGTGGCAACCAGTTGGCAGAGGGCGGCCTGCCCTACACCCTCATCGTCGAGCGCCGCTTCAATCTGCAGCACCTGGACAAGTTCGTTGTGCCCGAGGCATCGCTGCTCTACTTTGAGCCCCAGAAGCCAGAGGATGCCCCCGGGTTCCAGGACTTCATCAAGTACCTGCTGAATCGGTCCCGAGCTGGGCTGGCGTTGGACGATCTTCGCCGTTTCATCTTTGTACCGCCGTGCCAGTTTGCGCGGGATCGCAACTACCATGGGGAGAGCCTTCTGGGCGTTGTGCAGGACGCCTTCCCACCAATCAACCCTTGAGGTGGGTACCGCGGTTTGGCCTGGTCCAGCAGCGGAGCGTACGCATTGGCGCCTGCACCGGTTGCTTGCAGATGGTGTGTGCCCTAGCACTCGCGCGGCATGCCGTGCGCATGCTTGCTGGTCATTCTCGAGCAGGGCAGTCTGCGGCCGTCCCGGCAGGGTTGTTTCACTCTGCGTGTGGGCGCTTCGTGACCTCGCGCTGGGCATGCCGAGTGTACTGGGGTCTCTGCGCTGTGTGGCGCGTGTTTGTACGCCGAGTTTGTATGCACGTAGCGTCGATGCAGCCTTTCGCCTCCTCGTTGACCTGCGGCCACTTGGGGCGCGGGGCTTTGGAGGGAGCCCCCGCGAGAGATTACATCGTGTACTGTGCATTCACTGTGCTGTGGGAAGTGTGGTGACTGGGCGGCTGCTGGGCGGCCATACGGTTCTGCATAGTGTGAGTTTGGAGAGAGCGAGGGTGGCAAAGAGAATTCCCCATCTTTTGTGCTTGGTCTGGGATGCTCCATTGATGTTGCTCGTTGCTCTGGTGTGTGCTGGAACCGCACATGTGTGTGTCGGGTAGCGGCTGCAACGACGGCGGGATCGACGTATCCGCCTAGGCAACGGCCCCGGTCTGTCTAGGCAGTGAAGCGGGCAGCAGCGATGTCGCCGCATGTTCGGCTCGGGCGCAAACGGTCTCGGCGCATCGTGCGTGGTGTGCGGCAGTCGAGCGACGTCTGCAGCAGGCACTGTTCAGATCTCTGGCGGGCGTCAGTTTTCACCGCCGTTGCTGTCCGTATCGCCACGGCCACGCTATCGCGCAACACAGCCGCCCCCATCCGTCGGCGACACAGCGGCAGCAGCTGCAACACACGGGGTGTCCCCGTCGTTGCAATTGCGACGGCGTTGCCGGCTTTGGCGGGGAGGCCCGCCATCGCCAGGGGTGGCGGAGGTCGGCTGACCAGTGTTTGTAGCACAGGATCCCGTCACGCACGCGGACAAGGGCGCCCGCCTTGAAGCTCTTTGAATGAATCGCAGCCCGACTCTGTGCTGTGCTTCACGTCGAGCGGCTTGCTAGAAACGCCACCTACAGACACATGCGCAGCAAATGCACTTTGGGCCGAGATCCGGGCGCCGCGGACGACCGCAAGGCGCTGGCCCGCGCACGTGGACTTTTGCAATGGAAAAGAGAGCACGCCGTTCCAGTGCCACCAAAAAAGAGTTGCTTAGTCACCCACCCCCCTGCGAATCCTACCACCCCGCTCCCTCGCGCCCCGCCTCGACCCGCACATTCTCCAGGATGTGCTTAAAAGCCCTAGGCGGTCGGCGCCCCCAGCGCCCTCGCCCGCTCCAGGCGCCACGCGCCACCCGCCCTCCTGCTCCCCCTGCCACCTCGCTCGCGTCAACCAACCCGATGGACAGGACGCGGAGCTCCGAGGCAGAAGTGATCGTGGAAAAGGGTTCTGGCGGCGGGGCTGCCGGCGTGGTGCCCGCCATACTCCACGGCGTCGCCCAGCTGTTGCCACCGCCGCCGCCCACGTCGGACGTCGCCCGCCGGCTGACGGCGGCGGTCAGGCCGAGCCAAGACGCGCGCCGCTCCGAGCCCCCAGTGGTCGACCGCGGGGAGGAGGGCATGGCCGACACGGAGCGGCGGAGGCGGGTGCCAAGACCGAGGCCCGAGGAGGAGCGCGGGATCGCCGACGGCTCGTCCCCGGCCGCAGTCCCTCGGATTCCAGGGCGGGGGAACCGCGCCAGAGGTGCCGATACGGACGGGTGGGCAGTGAACCAGGACCGACTGCGACTGTCGCCAACTGTCCCGGTGGTACCGTCGCGGTTGCCCCCACTGTGGCGGCTGCCCCCCGGCCGGGGGAACCGCGACAGCGGCGCCGACACAGACGGGTGAGCGGTGAACCAGGAGCGGCTGCCGCCGCCGGCGCTGTGGGTAGGCGCTCCGCCCCGGTCGTCATAGCTGCTGCTGCTGCTACTGTTGTCTTGGCTGCTATTGATGCTGTCTTGACTGCTGCTGTTGCTGCTGTGCGTGCTGCTGGACGCGATAGCGGCAGCACTTCTGCTTGTCGACGCCCCGTCGGCGGCGACGCTGCCAATATCCCCCTTGTCAGCAGCTGGCAGCGTCGGGGCAGAGGGCGACGACGGCAGGGGCGGCGACGACGGCGAGCGCCGCAGAGCAGGGTGTGCAACACCACGCCGCGGCGGTCGGCCCACTAGCTGGATGGGACCGGCCGCCGGCCCCCCCGCTCCCACCGGTGGCAGCGCGCCAGCCGGTGGGGTAGCGCCACCTTCAGAGCGGGCCTCGGGGTCTACCCCCGCCGCCCCCGCCCCCCACGAATGCCACGCCGTTGATGGCGCCGTCCACCCAGAAGTCCACGTTGCCGACGCGCCACCGCTGGCCGTGCGTGCCCTCCGGTCGGGTGCGCGGGCAGATAGGGAGCGGGGCATCCGCCGGCAACGGCGCGGCGGGATCGGCGGCGCGGCGGAGGCAGCCTCGACGGCGGGCACTACCGCCGCGGCCGCCGCATCGGCGACGGCGCCTACGCCGGCGTCGCGGGAAGCAGCGTCACCGCTGGCGTCCGCCAAACAGGTGGCAGCAGCGGCGGCAACGGACGGGCCGTTCGTCGCCGCCGCCTCGGCAACAACCGCCTGCGCCATGTCACAAGGTGGGGAGACTAGCTGGTCGTCCACCACCCTCCCCTGGTCCGGGGTTACTGGCAAGTTCGCAGCATCGGCCGCTGCCGACGCCGCGGTCCCCGCTGCCGGGCGGCCACCGACAAACCAAGGCAGCAGGGAGCGCAAGGAGCGCGGGAAGAGCGTCGACCGTGTTGGGGAGGACCGCCCTCCCACTACCCCGGCCCATAGCCTCCCCGGTACCGGCGGCGGCGGCTCGCCGCGGCCTTCTGCGGGAGCCGCTGCCGACGCCTCGGCTCGCGCTCTGTCATTGCCGCTGCTGACGAGATCACCGAGGAGCATGGCGGACTTGATGCCCTTGGTCGCCCTGAGATGGCCACCGTCGTTGACCGCTGTGCCGCCCCGCGCTTCCTCATCCATTGGAGCAATACCGCCGTCGGCAGTCGAGGACGAGCAGACGGTGGCCGCCGACACCTCAGACCCCACCGACAGCGTAGAGGAGGGAGTCGTCAACCATGCGGCCGCGCCAGCAGCTCCCCTATCGCCGCCGCCGACGTCCGCACCCCCACAGCGTATACCGCTGATGGCCATTGTGTCCACCCGGGTGGAGGGTGGGCACGGCGCAACATCCACTCTGCCCCCAGCGTCCTCGGCACCCTCGGCCGGAACGGCCATGGCGGCAAACTCGGGCAGACACCACCCGCATGAACACGGCGTCACCCTTCCCTGCGACGGAACCGCGTGCCGCTCGACAGCTGGTGGTTGGAGCAAGAGCCGCTGCGGACCCGCCCCCCCTGACGAAAGCAGAGGCGGACCCGTGGCCGCAGCGGCTGTGCCTGCACGCGACCCGAACGTCAACCCCCTCTCCCCCTCCTCCGCCCTCACACCCTTTCGCTCACCCCCGTCCCGCGCAGCCGTCACGTTGGCTGCGGGGCAGGACGGCGTCGTCACTGGCGTGGCGGCGTGGCGACGGGCGTTGGCCCTCCCGTCCCCTCCACCCCTACACGCGCGACCGCTGCCACGCCACGGGTCGGGACGGGCGAGACCCCGCTCGACCACGACACCGGCCACGACTCCAACGGCACGTCCGCGCCGTGGCTGGCGCCAACCTGTGTGGGGTGGCTGGCCATGCGGCGGAGGCGCGACTCAAGCGCGGGCGGCGGGGGGGCCCCCGCCCAGGTGGGACCGTCTGGGATGGGGGAGGAGCGCTGTCGCGGAGGCATGCAACGCTGCGGCACGCTGCGCCCGGCCGCCGTCTCATCACCTCAACCCACACGTCTGCACAACAAACGTCCAGACCACCGCTCCCCCCCCACCGCACCCACACCCCGTGAGTGCGTGCAGCCGCAGCCGCCGTGAGTCGGCGGTGGCCAATCGAACGGCTCGACAGGCCCAACCGGATTGCTCGCACGCGCGAGCCGCCGCGCCGCTTGCAGCCCAGGTGGGTCGACCACAGCCACCCGCTCACGAATACACCCGACGGGGGTGCTCAAGCGGGTACAGTGGACGGGGGACACCGCAACAGCCGCGGCTCGTGGCAGCCAGATGCGCAAACACGCGCAGCTGGTGGCGGCGGCGGCCGCGGCGGGTCTGGTCCGACACTAGAGCCGCTCCGTCCCGAGGGTCCGTCCAGCAACCGACTCCCTTCTGCGCGTGGCCGCCGCCACCTGCGCCGGCGGACGGGACAGCGGCCACAGCAACTGGGAACCGTGTGAGGGAAACGCAGGGGAATGGGGGAAATCGCAGGAAACACGCTCTCAGAGGCAAGGCGAACAGGGGTGGATTAGGTGGCATGCGGTGGTGTGTAACGATTGGCCCACAATATGGTGGCGGAACCTTGAGCGAGTGACCTTGGGGGAGGGGCAGGACAATTGACGGGTCAGTACTCAAAATCCTTGAAAGATGGCAGGACCCTGGTCCCCCAGAGTTGGGTCGTGGCCACGGATTGCGCTGCCTTAACGCTGAATTTTGGATGCAGGGCACACAACATTTTCCTAAAGAGCCGAGGTGGGGCACATTGCGACACACAAGCGCCCGATCGAAGAACAACGTTGTTCGCGATCCAGCTTTTGCGTTGCAAACCTGGCGCCGTTGGACAGACTCGGGCTGGGTAGGCCGGACGGGCCGCGAGGCGGCCGAGGCGCCCATCTCCATCGAGTCCCGGAGAAGCAGTGGGCGCGCTCGACAGTCCGCGTTTTTTCAAAAAGTAGACGCGCGAGCACATATCATAGCTTTTTGAGCGGAAGCTCCCCAAGAGGACCGTTGGGCCACCCATTTGACTACCTCCTGACTGAGGGGTCCTGTCAACAGCCAGATCTGCCTGCATGCCTGCCCGGCACGGGAGCCAGATAGGAAGCTGTGTGGCAAGACCCTAAGCAGTACCTGCCAATAAGGTTGAAGTCTGGAAGTGTGTGCCCAATCCGGTCCCGCCTTTTAACACCCCCTTGACGCTCAGCAGTTGCGCGAGGCCACGACGAGGTCCACCTGGCGGCAAACCCGGCAATCCCGACCAGACCTGGACCAGGCTGGCGCACCCCCCTTCATGACATCGGCGAGGGGCCCTCGCGCAAGTGGCACCGCGCGGGTCGCCAGCTGACTGCACATCACAGCGTGGAAGACAGGTGGGCTGGCCGCCTGGATTCGACGAAGCTCACAGACCGGCCGACAAGCAGCCCGCGCACGACGAGTGACGAGTGACTGAGCAGTAACCAATTGCGCGCTCCCCGTGTGCGGGACGGCCACGAGGTCGACGCCCTCATGAGCGAGCGAGGAAGAGAAGGCCTGGCGATACGTACAGTACTGGTGTGTGCGCTTGCCCCGTGTGGCTGCCTCTGCTTGACACTGGGCCCGTCACAGAGGTAGGGCCACTCAGTTCCCTGGATGGACTCATGCCGCCGAGCTCCGCAGCAGGAACTGCTTGTAAACTGGATCACGTTCGACCCTCTTTCCAATACTGCTTGCTGGACAGCTGTGCTGCAACTCTTGCGCTGCCGCACATTGTTACCCACATTTCAAGGCGATGTGGCAAGTACCACACCGACCCCCCTCAGGATGATCTCCAACAGCGCTGCCGGTGCCTGCCCTTTTTCCAACCATCAGGCGTCGTTGACGGCCGCGCATGGCATACTGTATGTTCGAGTGGCAGCGCAAGCGCACAGGGCACACATTTTCTTCAAATCAGTGTTTGTAAGTGATGCGCATTAGTTTCACCAGGTCGCTGTACGCCAACAGGAAGAGTTCCTTGAGAGGAAGGATACAGCAGGTGACGACTCTATGGAAAGGATGCGCCCAGCGCTTCACAAAGCGCAGAAGTCACCGCCCACAAAACTCTGCAGGGGAAGGCAGGGGCGGAGCGGGTGCACACATCCTGGGTATGACAATCTCCCCACAGTAAGGATGGTTCTCAGGCACGGTGCACAATGACGAGTTCCCCATCAACTGGGGTCAGCAGCAGAGGTTGGCATGAAAATCGATGACTGAAGACTCCCATTGCCTTCCACCCCCCCCCCCCCCCCCCCCACCCCCCGCGCCCACCGAGGGGCACACCCCCCCCCTCCAACGCCGCTCAAAATCGCGCCGCCGCCACCGCCTCGTTGAGCGCCCGCCGCGCGTCGGTGAGCGCCGCCACGCGCACCCGCCGCTCGGCGCGGAGGCGGCCGACCGCCTCCTCCGACGCGGCCAGCCCGTCCACGTAGCGGCTGCGGAGGGCGGCTTCCGCCGGCGACGCTGACGGGGCGGCGGCCGCCGCGGCGGCGAGCGCCCCGAGGTTGGCGCGGAGGCGCTCCTGCGTCGCCGCCTCCTCCGCCGCGTCCGCGTCGAGCGCCGCCGACGCGGACGCCGCGTCCGACAGCTGCCGCCGCAGGGCGGCGAGGCCGCGCAGCGTCGCCGCGCCTGCCGGGGACAGCGCGGGGGCGCTCACAAAGGCGCCCACGGCCTCGTCCGAGAGGTCCACAAGCGCGTGCCGCACCCGCCGCGCGGCCCGCTCCGACACGGTGAGGGTGGTGAGGGAGCGCCCGCCGGCGGGCGGCGGCGGGAGGAGGAGGTGGAAGCGCACCGCCGTCGCGTCCTCCTCGGCGGGCGTCACGCCGACCGCCGCCGCCGCGTCCCCGCCGTCGGCGGTCGGCGCGTCGGCCGACGGCCGCCCCGCCGCCACGGCCGCCCCGTGGAGGCGGAACCCGTCGGTCGCCTTGGGGTGGTCCACGTACAGGCGGAGCTCCGCCGCGCGGCGGCTCGTAAACGTGTAGGCCGTGTGCCGCTCGCGGTACGAGGTGGCGACGAGCACCCCCCCCGCCATGGTCAGCTCGTGCACGTGGGCGTGCGGGCCAGAGGCGCTCCCCCCCCCCCCCCCCCCCCCCCCCGGGCGGCGCACCCACCCCGCCGGCGGGGCCGTGCCCACGTCCGCGTCCACGTCCAAATCCACCGCGTACGGCAGCAGCTGCACGTCGCCCGGACGGCAGGCGCGGAGCATGGCCTCCCCCGCGAGCGTCTCCCCGTGCAGCACGCTCACCGGGCCGCCGGGGAGCGTCGACCCCGACGTGTTGGTTAGGCGGATGGCCGACAGCGGGTTGGCCGCCCGGATGGACGGCCGGTACAGGCCGACGCGGCCGCCGTCAATGGGCGACGCGAGGATCGGGACCATGGTCGACTCGCGGCGGCGCACCGACACGGGGGCGGCGACCGTGTAGGCAAAGTTGTCCCCGACCGCCGCGCCCGACGCGGCGGCGGTGCCGACCGCCGCCGCCCCGTCGGCCGACCCACCGACCGCCGGGGGGCCGCCAAAGCCCATCGCGTAGCCGCCGCCGCCGCCGCCATCCGCCCCCTCGTCCGAGCTGTCCTCCTCGGCGCCGCCGCCGCGCTTGCCACGGCCAGCGCCGCCCACACGGGGGGCGGCAGCAGACTCTGGGGAGTCAACGATACGGCGGTAGCGGCGGATGCCTGCGGGCGCGGCCCCTTTCGGCTTTGGCGGCGGGGGGCCAAACCCCTTCGCCGACGCGGCCGGCGGGCCCGGCGCCCCCGCAAAGAGCGCATTGCCCGCCGACACGCGCCCCGTCGCCGGCGTGTCGTCGCCCGTCGGCTCGTCGACGCGCGTCTTGTACCGGTGCGCGTAGAGGGAGGTGCGAAAGGACACGCCCGCACCCGACAGGAGCGTCAGGCGCACGGCCTCCAAGTCAAACACCTCAAAGCCATTGTCGACAATGGCCCAGCCTTGGATGACCAG
>ENA-ORXR01004080-ORXR01004080.1-marine-metagenome-genome-assembly--contig:-NODE-4080-length-12480-cov-2.758446_pt1 | contig 12480 bp, 10 predicted proteins | sample MGYA00237866_ERZ511479 | MGnify/ENA metagenome assembly ERZ511479 | reverse complement strand
TTTGTTCAGGCTCGAACATCACGAGTCAGGTCGGTTGGCGTACTCAACTATGGCCTGAAGACTGTGTACCTCGTGCACCACGCGACGCAGGCGCTCCGCCGGTGAGAGCCTCAGACGCTCCCGCACCTGGGTCAGGTCAACTCCACGGTGATCTTCGAGAGAGCGCTCTGCCAGTGCGCGATACCTGGCGAGCTCAGCATCAGAGAGTGCTTCGGTTGCGGCCGCGAGTCGCAGTCTACAACCAACTGACGAGTGCGGATTCGGGAACGGAGACCGACCGAGTCAATTGCAGCAAAACGACTAAAGCGGGCTCATGCGGACCGGCTCTGTGTCCTAGTGGCAGGGACAGGCTCCGCCCCTCAGCCAAGCGAGCCTGTGACCTTCGGGTTAGGAGTTAGGCGGCTGGCGTGCGGTGGGTCTCGACCGTTGCTTCGCAGGCAAGGGACTCGCTGCACATCAAGCGATCAGTGCGCCTCGTCGGTTGGCTTCCGTTTAGTTTGTGACCAATTGGTGACCAGACTTCGTTAATAGGTCACCGGCTCGCCCGATCGACCACTGGTCAGCAATCGGCCAGAGCGCCGAGTGCCCGACAGATCTCGTCGAGTTCCTCAATCTGCAGTTCGCCCGCCCGCTGTGTGAGAAACGAACGGCGAATAGGCTGCAGATTGTCGAACAACGCCACACAGTCATCGGGCAGGCCGTGACTCGTGCCCAGTCGAACCTCGGTTGGAATCTGACGAATGGTGCGAGTCACAGGCGCGACGATGACCCACGTCAGCACGCGCACCGCATCGGATCGCGTAACGATCAATACCGGTCGGCGTTTGTCCTCGGCTTCGGCCCACCAGATCTCACCCTGAGTCGGCGCCGCACTCACCAAAAGGCCGTCGCTCGTTTTAAGAGATCACGCTCCATCCGCAACCGCGAATTCTCACGGCGCAGCTCAGCCAGCTCGGCTTTTTCGTTGGTTGTCAGACCGTCGCGTTCACCGCGATCGATCCGGGCCTGGCGAACCCAGTTACCAAGATTGCCATCGCCAATATCGAGCGACCAGGCCACATCGGCCAGCGTGCGCCCCTCATCCAAAACCAACGACACCGCGTCAGCCTTGAACTCCTTCGTAAACGAACGCCGCGGACGCGGCGCCTTCTTCTTTTCCATCACTGACATCATTACCTCTCAATCGAGGAGACCGGTCAACAGGGGGAAGCGCAGTCTCGCCCGCAACTGGCCGCGCTGTCCTAGCTACAGCCTTGGCCGGGCTTCACAATCGTCGGCGAGGGTCCCGTGTCGCGTTGGTCGAAGCGTTGGGTTAGCTGTGCGATTAGTGCGTTGGGGTCGGCCACGTTGCTGATGCGCACGCTTGCGGACACGTCGTCTGCGTTCAGTAGGCCGTCGAGTAGATCGACGCCGAGCAGTTCGGCTACCTCGAACAGCGTTGCCTGAGAATCGACCAGCTCGATCTGACTGGCGCCCACGTCCCCTACGAGGTCAGCCGTGCTGGCAAGGCTTCGGTCGGAGCCAACAAAGACCAGCAAGTCGACGGGACCCTCAGCAGGTAGCCCGCAAGTGATCGTGTCGCTGATGAAGTCTCGAATACACAGATCAACTCGTTCGACCACGACGAACACGTCAGGGCTCGCCTCGATCGCCGTCATCAACGACCGAAACGGTACGTCGATCTCATTATCCGTTTCAGTAGCCCACACAGAGATCCGCAGCGGCACCTCGTCGGGTCCTTGCCCATCGGTGATAAGTGGATTGTCGAATGCCTCGACGTATTCCTGGTAGGCCTCTTCTTTCGTCTGCGCCTCGACCCGAGCGACCGCAGGTGCTGTTTCCAACAAATTCAGCACCACCTGTATCTCGCCGGCAGCAACCGCTGGCGATTCGTCGAACTCTTCTTTGCTGGAAGTGATGGTCGCTCCTGCCGAAATTGCAGGCTGAAGAAAGACCATGGCATCGGCCCCGTTGCCCCACCGGTCGTTTCCTCTCACATTCTCGTCGGGTGACCACTCGCACGTGGCAGCGATACCCGTGGTCGGCTCGAGGTCAACGGTTCGAGCGCCCGAGCAAGCGACCATCAACAGCGCAGCGGTAACGACGACGGCTAACGGCCCGACTCCACGCACAACTGCCTTACCCCTTGAGGAGGAAGTCGGTCTCGTCGTCGGCGAGCAGGGTGTCGACTTCGGCGAGCAGCGATGGGTGGTTGGTCAGGGTTGGGTCGGCGTCGAGTAGTTCGAATGCGTCTTGGCGGGCCTTTTCGACCCAGTAACGATCGCGGCGCAGCGATGCTAACTTGAGGTCGCTGCGACCCTTTTGTCGCTCGCCCATGATCGTGCCTTCGCCCCGCAGCTCAAGATCGATCTCCGCCAGCTCGAACCCATCGGTTGAATCGACAAGTGCTTCGAGCCGGGCCACCGAGATCTCGGTAGCTCCCGACGCCACCAGGTAACAGAACGATTGCGCGGCGCCACGGCCGACACGACCGCGAAGCTGATGGAGCTGAGCGATGCCGAACCGGTCGGCATCGAGAATGACCATCACCGTCGCATTAGGCACGTCGACGCCGACTTCGATCACCGTCGTCGCAACCAGCGCATCGAGACGCCCGGCACGAAAGTGCGACATGGTCTCTTCCTTCTCGGCCGACGACACTCGCCCGTGCAACAGCCCGAGCGCACAGCCGCGAAGCTCATCGGCCCGCAGCCGCACATAGGTCTCTTCGGCCGAGCTCGCTTCGAGTTTGTCGCTCTCTTCGACCAGCGGTGTGACGATGTAGGCCTGGCGGCCAGCGGCGATCTCGGTGCGCACGTGTTCCCACATGGCCAGTTCGGCGTCGGGGTCAACGCCGGTCAGATCGAGCTTGCCGTCGTCGTTCTCAAACGGCTGGCGCACCCATGTCGTTTTGATCGGGATGCGACCGACCGGCATCTCATCGAGCACCGACACATCGAGATCGCCGTACACCGTCATCGCCGCGGTACGAGGAATCGGCGTTGCGGTCATGACCAGTACATCGGGCACCGCCTCGCCAGCACCTTTGTCGCGAAGCGCGGCACGCTGCTCGACACCGAAACGATGTTGCTCGTCGATCACAACCATGCCCAGCGACGGGAAGCCAACCGAGTCTTGAATCAGAGCATGCGTGCCGATTAAAAGATCGACCCGCGCTTCGGCCAGGCCAGCATCGATTTTGCGGCGATCGGCGGCGGTCGTGCGATTGGTCAGGAGCGCGATACCGAGCGGACGGGCGCCCATCAGCGAACCTTCGTCGGCGACCTCGAGGCCCTCGACCATCTCCCGCACGCTGCTGAAGTGTTGCTCGGCGAGAACCTCGGTCGGCGCCATCAGCGCACCTTGGTGACCACCCTGGACCGCAGCGAGCAGACCGGCAACAGCCACGATTGTCTTACCGGCACCCACGTCGCCCTGTAGCAATCGATGCATGGGTGCCTTGGCCCGTAGGTCAGTAAATAGCTCATCGATCGTGCGTTTCTGCGCGTTAGTCGGTGTGAACGCCAGGTTGGTTAAGAACTGGTCAACCAAGTCGCCGTCGGGATCGTGAGTCACACCAATGGTTGTCAGCTCAAGCTCGCGTTTGCGGCGGACCAACGCGACCTGGATACGGAACAGCTCGTCGTAGATCAGTCGCCGTTTCGCGATCGCGACCTGACTCATCGAATCAGGCGTATGAATGTGGTTCAGCGCGGTCGATCGGTCGATTAAGTCGTGTCGCTTCAAGATATGAGGCGGCAGCGGGTCGGCCAGGCCACGACCACTGCTGCGCCGCAACGTCTCGCCCACCGCCGCCGAAATCTCGGCCGTGCCGATGCCAGCTTTCTCGCTGTTCGGGTACACGGGAACGATGCGGCCCGTCTGATCGCCAATCAGGTCGACGATTGGGTTCGTCATCTGGCGGGCGCCACGGTATTCCTCGCATTTGCCAAAGATCACCGCCGACATGCCCGCCCGCAGTTGCCGGGTGCGCCAAACCTGGTTGAAGAACGTGACACGCAGGCGACCGGTCGAATCTTTGACGTCGACGAACACCATCGTCTTGTTGTTGCGAGTGCGGCGACTTGTGACATTGGCGATCTCGACCATGACCATGCCCTGATCACCCGGCATCAGCTCGGCAATCGTGGCCTCGTTGGTGCGATCGATGTAGCGCCGAGGATAGGTGGTGAGCACGTCGTACAGCGTGGCGATGTCGAGCGCAGCGAAGCCAGCTTCGCGTTTGGTGCCCACCCCCGCCAGCTTGCCGACGGGCATGCCGTCGAGCTCAGCCAGCGTGATCTGATCTAGGCCCCCACTCACACCTCAGACTCTAATGCCCATCAATCGCAGCACGCTGCGCAGACCGGACCAGCATGGGTCCTTCGTCGAGACCGACACGGCCGTCCGGTGTGACCTCGCGCTCGATTGGCCGCCACCACCAGCTAGCAGCCGCTATTCGATGCCGAGGTAGTAGTGGTACAGCGGCTGCTCGCCGTTGTGGACTTCAAGTTCGACGTCGCTGTGGTGCTCCTCGAGCCAAGCCTGGATGAGCGCTGTTCCGGCCTCGGTTGCGCCCGTGCCCGCGATGAGCGTGACGAGTTCGTGATCTGACTCGATCAGCGCGTCGAGCAGGTCGGTGGTTGCGGTGACAACGTCGGGCGCCACCGCGGTGATTCCTGCGGGCCCGATGCCGATGAAGTCGCCGGTGGTCACGGGACCGGCGTCGCTGTTGGCGTCGCGGACCGCTTGGGTGACTTCGCCAGCGACAATGTTGGCTGCAGCCTCGGTCATAGCTTGCGCGTTCTCGTCGGCGCTGGCTTCGGGGTCGAATTCAAGCAGCGACGCAAAGCCCTCGGTGATGCTTCGGGTTGGCACAACCCGCACGACCTTGTCGGTGAACGCATCGACCTGCTGGGCGACCGGAATGATGTTCTTGTTGTTCGGAAGCAGCAGCACTTCGTCGGCCGCAACCTGATCGACCGCATGCAGCAGTAGCTCGGTCGGCGGATTCATCGTCTGACCGCCAAGCACCATTGCGGTAGCTCCAAGCGACTCGAAGATGGCACGGATTCCCTCGCCGACACCGACCGTGATGGCGCCACATCGGACCTGCTCGGTCGAGTGAACCACGATGCTGGCTTCGCCGCTGCCGTCGTCGGCCGGGTCCAACGGCGCATCGGGGTCGACCAGCGTCTCCATGTGCTCGAGCTCTTCGAGCAGGTCAGTGACCCTGATCTTGTGCGGACGGCCAACTGCAATACCTGCTTCGATGCAGCCACCGATGTCGTCGGAATGAATATGGCAATTCCACAGGCCATCGCCGCCCACGACCACAATGGAGTCGCCGATGTCGGCCCACGCCGAACGAAACTCATCGATGCGGTCGTCGTTTGCGTCGAGGAAGAACATCACTTCGTAACGAAGATCAGCAATATTCTTCTCGCCACCGGCACTGGCGGCGGTTTCAGTCGGTGCCGCCTGCGCGACACGAACGAAGTCGGTGGGCGGTTCGGGCAGTGGCCGTCCGTCGACAACGTGCAGCAGCGCATCGACCAGCAACAGCAGCCCCTGGCCACCAGCATCGACAACGCCAGCGTCCTTTAAGACTTGAAGCATCTCAGGCGTGCGAGCAAGCGCGTCTTGGCCCTGGGCCTGCCCTGCCTCGAGCGTGCCAACGAGATCAGCGCCTGCCTCGGCAGCCGCAGTTGCACCCTCGCCGACTTCGCGAACGACCGTCAAGATCGTGCCCTCGACCGGGCGTTGCACCGCGCCGTAGGCCGCGGTGGCTGCGACAGAAAACGCGTCGGCCCAGATGGCTGCGTCGTTGGCGCCCTCGGTATTCTTGGCTGTCTCGGTCCGAACCGTGTCGGCGAGCCCCCGCAGAATCTGCGACATGATCACCCCGGAATTGCCCCGCGCTCCCATGAGTGAACCGTGGCTTATTGCTTTGCAGACAGACTCGAGGTCGTCGGTGCCTTCGAGTTCGGCGCACACCGATTGCAACGTCAAGGACATGTTCGTGCCGGTGTCGCCGTCGGGCACGGGGTATACGTTGAGAGCATTGATCATCTCTTTGTGACCCACCAAGAGGTCGCGAAAGGTCGCAATAACCGTTCGGATCTCTTGCGCCCCAAGTCGTTCAGCCACAGACACGGCCGCCATCGTATTCGTTTCGGGCAGAACTTGTTTCGCCAGAGCGGGTATTGGTGCCGAGCATCGCCTCAGTGGCCGACGGCTTGGCCCTCACGTTCTTCGATGATCCGCACCTCGACGCGGTCCAAGGGTTCCGGACGGTGAAAGAGGAAGCCCTGGAATGTCGCGACATCAAACGCTCGCATGCTCTCGAGCTCGTCGAGCGTCTCGATCCCTTCGGCAATGATCCCGATGTTGGCCGCGATCGCGAATCGGGCCACACCGCGCACGACTTCTCCGAAGGGCCCACTGACTGTTCTCACCAGCGATCGATCGAACTTCAGATGACTGATCGGAAGATGCTGCAACCGTTCGAGGCTCGAGTAGCCGGTGCCAAAGTCGTCCATTGCCAGCTTCACACCCAATGCCCGCAGTGCTGCGGCTGGCGATTCCCAACGGCCGTCACCGCCGAGGTGCTCAGTCTCGGTGATCTCGATCATCAGCCGCTCTGGTTGCACCCGGTAGGTGGCGAGCAGCGACTCGATGCGATGGCAGAAGCCGACTTCGCCCAAATGTGGCGCCGAGATATTGACCGACACAAACGGTGCTGCTGGTCGATTGTTGAAGCGAGCTGCGAACTGCACTGCGTGCTCGAGCATCTGATCGTTGATGCTGGGCATCAGACCTGCCTCTATCGCCAACGGAAGAAACTGATCCGGCGCCAAGATCTCACCGTCGGGCCGTTGCCAGCGCACCAGTAACTCGCAGCCAACTATCCGGTCTCCTTCGACAATGGTCTGAGCCAGCGGGACGAACTTCCCCTCGTTTCCTCCGGCCAGAGCAGCGATTTGCAGAGTGCGATCCATGCGTTCGGCGAGCTCTGAGCCGAATTCGGCGATGCCGCCTCTTGAGCGTTTGGATTCACGCATAGCGAAGCCAGCCTCGCTCAGCAATCGGTGAGCCACGTCAACGTTGTCGCCGTGGCTGACACCGACTGAAAAGCTGCACTCGATGATGAACTCTTGTCCGTGCAGTTGCACCGGTACTTGCGCGACCGCTGCGACCGACCCTTCGACGTGGCAGTGTCCGGCTGCGATGGCGACAAACTCATCTCCACCGAGTCTCGCCAGCGCAAAGCTCTCAGGAAGCCGCCGTTGCAGCTCATTGGCCAGCGCAACCAAGACCACATCTCCAACCTGGTGGCCATGCGTGTCGTTGATCAACTTGAAGCGGTCAACGTCGAGCAGAACAATCGTGATCGTCTGGTCGGTGAACTCCTCGATTCGTCGGGTGAGGCCACGACGGTTCAGCAGGCCAGTGAGCGGGTCATGGAGAAGCGTGAACTGGGCGGCGGCAAGATGGTCTTCGAGTTCCATTTTGAGCTTGCGAAGGCGCTCGGTCGCCTGCGTCATCGCGAACACAACGGGGGTGAGGGAGAGCGCCACGATCGGATTCACGACGAAGAGCCCGCACACGGTGGTGGTCACACCGACCAGGAGGACTCCGACTCGCCATTCGCCAATGCGCAGGAACGGCAATGCCGCCATTTCGAAAGCAATGAAAACGATGCTCACGGACGTGGCCGCCCAGTAATCTTGTGGCAGCGACGAATACGAGACGGCTGATACCGGGACAAGGCAGAAGAGCGCTGCGATGGAGATCGACCATGCCCGCTCGAGGTTTGCGGATGGCCGCTTGAGCACGGTGACCGCAAATCCAACAGACAAGATCACATACAGCGACATCCAGGCCCAGACAAACCACTGCGGCGACCAGACTCGCAGTACCAGTGGCATCGCGATCATCGCAGGAATGAGGCCCCGAACCGCATTCGTCACTCGTTCGCGACCAGAGAGGTGCCGCCGAATGGGCACAGCCGATGCTGACTCGGTGTGAGATGGAGAGGTCATAGCTGAGACTTCAGAGCAGATGAATGAGACCACATTAGGTCTGCTCACGTCAATCGCCTCATATCCGGATCGGCACGCCGCGTAACTAGGCGCAGCGAACTACTAATGTTGGCTGCCATGACCTTGGTGAAGCCCGACCTGGTGCTCGACAGCGCAAATGTGATCACGGTCGACGACGACCGCCCAAGAGCCGCAAGCATCGCCATCTTGGGTGACCGCATCGTCGGCGTTGGTGATCGGCACGAATTCTCAACCTCGGGAGCCAGGACGATCGATCTCGATGGCTTAACCGTGGTGCCTGGTTTCAACGACGCGCACAACCACATGGCGATGTACGGAGCCTCGCTCAACGAGGTGCCGATTCAACCAGGAGTTGCACGGTCGGTCGAAGAGATCGTCGACGCGATAGGACGTCGAGCCGCCGAGACTCCCCCTGGCGTGTGGGTCATCGGTGCAGGCTACGACGACAACAAGCTTGCCGAGCGACGTCACCCCACTCGTCGAGAGCTCGACGCGGTCAGTCCTGACAATCCGGTGCTACTCAATCACACGTCGGGCCATTTTTGTGTCGTGAACAGCGCGGCGATGCGTCTGGCTCGCGTTGGCGAAGTGGCGGTGCCCGAAGGCGGCGTGGTTGCGGTTGACGAACACGGCGAACCCAATGGCTTGCTCGAAGAACAAGCACAGACCCTCGTTCGGGCGCTGCTGCATCCGCGTGCGATCGCAGACATGGCCCAGAATCTGAGCGCGGCCTCGTCCAAGTATTTGAGCGAGGGGATCACAAGCTGTCAAGAGGCTGGTGTCGGCGGCATTCTCGGCACAAAAGAGCCGTTGGAGCTCGCGGCCTATCAGCAGGCTCGTCGCGACGGTCGGCTGCGGGTACGAGTCACACTGATGCCAGCGGTCGAGACCTTGCATGCAACCGACCATCATGTCGACGACGACGAACCGTTCGTGCTCGACCTGGGTCTGCATTCAGGCTTCGGCGATGATTGGCTCAAGTTCGGCGCAGTGAAGATCTTCGCCGACGGTTCACTCATCGGCCGCACCGCAGCGATGTTCGACGACTTCGAGGGCGACCCCGGCAACAACGGCTACTTTCAGATGGACGAAACCAGGCTGCACGGGCTGATCATGAAAGCGCATCGTTCGGGCTGGCAGGTCGCAGTGCATGCAATTGGCGACCGCGCTGTTTCGTCGGTGCTCGACGGCTACACCGCAGCCCTGGATCGTTATCCACGTGCCGATACCCGCCACCGCATCGAGCACTGCGGCATGACTCGGGCCGCCGACGTTGACCGGATCGCGCACCTCGGGGTCATCCCGGTTCCCCAGGGGCGGTTCATCAACGAGATCGGCGACGGCATGGCTCGTGCCATTGGCGACCGCCGCCCAGATTGTTACCGCCAGCGCAGCTTCCTCGACGCTGGCATTCCGATGCCCGCCAGTTCAGATCGCCCGGTCGTCAACGGTGCGCCGCTGCTCGGCATCCACGACATGGTCAACCAACTCACCGCCGATGGCGAGCCCTTCAACCCACACGAATCCATCTCGGCCCACGAAGCGCTTCGGGCCTACACACTCTCGTCGGCGTACGCCTCGTTCGACGAGCAGACCAAAGGCTCCATTACTGCCGGCAAGCTGGCTGACCTGACGGTGCTCGACCGAGACTTCACCACGTGCGCCGATGGCGACATCAAGCGCACCGGCGTTGTCGCCACCATGGTCGGCGGCACGTTCGAATATGGCGAGGCCAGGCTTGCGCCGTAACCGAGGACAGCTGAAGCGCTAGATCAGCTGCCTTTCTCATGGCGACACTGGTGCGCCACCGGCTGGTCTGTCATCGGATCACCGTATTGCAGCCGCTAAGACTCAAGTCGTCATCCATTCGACACGTCTGAGCCCTTTAGGTCTTGAGATCTACGCCGAAGGGATGATCATGACCGCTGCCATCTTCTCCCCCACGGCGGGAGCGGCCCCAAGGGCGACACGAACACTCCCGGGTTACGCGCGGTTCCGCACAATCGTCAAGCAGTCACGCCGCCATGGTCTGTGGATTGCGGCATGGAGTGTCGTTGGATGGGTCGGCACAGCGCTCGCTCCATTTCTGACCGCATCGCCACTCATCTTGATGCTGCTGTCGCCGCGCGCACTGTTCGTTGCGCTTGCCTCTGACTCAGCCTCGCTCGTGCCGTTTGTGTTGCTCGGCACCCTGCGGTTGTCGGTCACCGACGCCTCGTACTACATCATCGGCCGGAAATTCCCCCGTGGAGCCGACGAAGCTCCATCGACCGCTCCGGTGAGCCGGATGCGAGCGCGCATGCGCAGGCTGACTTTCGAGACCGACCGACTGTGCCGATGGTTCTGCGCTCGGCCTCGACTCGCAGCTGCGTTCTTGTTCGTCCGCCCCAATGGCAAATATCTAGGCGTCGCTGGCGCCTATGGCGTGCGGCCCTGGGTTGCAGGACTCTCCGCAACCGCAGGCACGGCCGCATTTCTCGCCGCAATGCACGTCGGTGTCAGCGCCATCTTCTAGACCGACGACGAGCAAAGCAATTCCTGCACCGCTGCGCCAAGATCAAGGTCTGCGGTGCAGTGCACGCCAGCCATGCCAACGGCCGTTGCTCCGGTCACGTTCCATTCGAAGTCGTCGATGAACAGCACAGTTGCAGGGTCAGCAATGCCCAGTTGAGCCATGGCCAGCCGATAGATCGCTGGCTCGGGTTTACGACAACCAACCCTGGCCGAGTCGATGACAATCTCGAAGAGGTCGCCCGGCAGCCGCGGCAGCCAGAACGGTTCCCATTCGGCAACATTGTTGGTGACGAGACCGACCCGTAAACCTTGGTCTTTCAGCTCGCTTGCGACTGCGACTCGGTCATCGAGCAGGGTGAGATTGGCCATCACGTTGAACTCGCTCTCCACGGCAAACAGGGCCGACGCCCCCGGCGCCTTGGTCTCCACATAGGAGTTGTAGGCGTCGAGTGTGATTTCTCCCCGCTCGAGCTCATGCCATGGATGCGGTTCTGGCGATGCGAGCGCTGCGATCATCTCCGCGAGCACTTCGTCGGGGTCATAGGGAACGTCCTCGGTCACCATGTCCAGTCCGGTGGTCAGCACCCCGGAATAGTCAAAGAGCACCGTCTCGATCGCCATCGCAGCAGCCTAGGACCCGGTCGACACCCGTGTGGAAAACGACCAGGCAACAGAACCAGCTACTGAGGGCACCGGTATTGATAGGGTCATGACGTTCGTCAACGACAGAGCAGAGCACGTAGAAGATCATGCAAGGCGTAGTGAAGTCATATGACCCAGCCACCAAAGACGGTGTGCTGATGTCCGACGTCGACTTCGCCGAGTACGACCTGTCACCTGTTGCTCTCGAGGGATCCGTATTCCGCATGCTGCGCCAAGGCCAGCGAGTGGTGTTCGATCTCGACGAGGGTGGCCAGGCGACTCATCTCCGGCTTGGATCCGAAGTAGACATGGGTACTCCTGACTTCCTGCAGTAACCGCAGGTAGTTCTCGAATACTCGGGCCAATAGCCCCGCACAATCGAAACCCATTACCGATCAAAGGCGCTCGGAAAATGACACTTACCCTTGACTCAACGACGGTTGCTGACCAGCTCGCAACCAAGTTCGGACTCACCAATGTGCGACTGCACTATGGACTGAGTCAACTCGAACTCTTCCGGGCGGCGATCGCTAACGATCGGGGTCGAGTCGAACTCGACGGCCCGAGCGATGCGCAAAAAGCGTTCGCAACGTCGCTTGGCGAAGACGGCCCGCTGATGTACTACGCCGACCCCACGTGCACTGGTCGCCCCGTGCAAGACACGTTTGCGGTTGCGTGGCCCGAACTGGTCGACGAGATCTGGTGGAAGCCTGACTTCAAGCAGTTCGATCCCACCAAGTACGAAGCGCTGCTCTCGCGTGTGATCGACCACCTCAACGAAACCAACGCCGAGTTGTACTCGACCGACGTCTTCTGCGGTTGGGATCCCAAGTTCGCCAAGACCTACCGCTTCGTCGGCGAATACGCGACCCACGCCTACTTCGCCAACATCATGTTCCCCAAAGACGTCCGCGACGACATCGATCGCGAGGCCGAGGGCTGGACGATGATCAACGTCCCGTCATTCCACTGCGTGCCCGAACGCGACGGCACGCTCAGCGAGCGCGCCGTGATCATGGACATCAAGAACAAGATCGGGCTGGTTGTTGGCCGCGCCGATTACTGCGGTGTGGTCAAGAAGACCATGTTCACCGTGATGAACTTTGCGCTGCCCGCCCAAGGTCAGCTGACCATGCACTGCTCGGCCAATGTTGGCGGCGAAGGCGACGCTGCGATTCTGTTTGGCCTGTCGGGCACCGGAAAGACCACGCTTTCGGCCGATCCGGATCGTTTGCTCATCGGCGACGACGAGCATGTG
>ENA-ORXR01004076-ORXR01004076.1-marine-metagenome-genome-assembly--contig:-NODE-4076-length-12488-cov-10.472645_pt1 | contig 12488 bp, 9 predicted proteins | sample MGYA00237866_ERZ511479 | MGnify/ENA metagenome assembly ERZ511479 | reverse complement strand
CTCGGTGCCGCCGCCGCTCCCGCCGTCGGCGGGTGGCCCCGGCTCCCGGCAACCGTCGACGGGCTCCTCCTCCGTGGCGGTAATCGTGTCGGCCGGCCCCGACCCGCCGGCGTCCACGACGGCCGCGGCGGCTGCCACCACCACGGCCGCCGCGGCCGCCGCCGCTGCCGCCAGGGCGGCCGCCGCCCGTGACGCGGCCGCGCGTGAGGCGTCTGCCAAGGAGCTGGCCGCGATGGAGGCGGCGCGCACCCGCGCCGCCGCCCACCGCGCGTCGGTCGACTCGAGTGTAGCGCGGGATACGCGGCGGGCGGCGCTGCGGCGGTTTCGCAAAAAGCGGCCACTGCCGGCGGCGGGGCGCGAGGCTGCCGCCGCGTTGGCAGCGACGCCAGCGTCGTCGGCGGTGCTCCGCGGCGCCGGTGGCGTGGACGTGGTCGCCTCCGCGGACGGCGGCGGCGGCGGCGGCGGCGTCGGCGGGGGTGACGTAACCCGCAGCGCCGCGCCCACTGGGGGGCCCGTGGAGCGGGCCGACCGGCGGGCTCTGCCCAGCGTTGCGACGCTGCTGCGGCCGTTGCCCCTGCCGCCGGTTGGGCGGATGCCCCCCCCGCTGACAGGTCAGACGCCGTCGCCCGTGGCGCGGGTGCCGAGTCCCATGGTCCAGACCGTGGCGTCGGCGTCGGCGGCCGCATCGGCCGGCCCCCGTGGGTGGCAGCAGCCACACCCCGAACAACCGATGATGTCCGCCTCCGCCTCCCTCGACGCTGCAGGGGCGGCTCGGGTGGCTGCGGCTGTGGCGCTGGCCGGGCGGATGGCCACGCCGTCGTCGGGTGGGCGCGGCGATGCCGGCAGCCGCAAGCGCCCGCGGCCAGCGGTCAAGCCCGCAGCTAAGATCGACGACCGGCGGGTGCGGCCAGCAATGGCCGCCCCGTGGGACCAGCCGCTCAACCTACGGACTGTGACAGACGGTGTGCACGTGCCGTCGTCGCGCACCGGCAGCGTAGACGTGGACGGGGGGCTCGAGGGGGGGCAAGAAGAGAACCAAGTCGTGCCGGCGTGGTGAGTGGTGTTGCGTGGGCGGGGCGGGGATGAGTGCATGCCTGCTTGTTGTCCGGGATGACGGTTGGCGAGGTTGAGGTGCTGTGTACAGGGTACGTGCTTTGTCGGCCGCGGGTCAAAGGGGCTGAGGGTCTTGCAAGCCTCTTCGTCTTGCACATGTGAAAGCGCTTTCTATCTGCTCTCGATGACTGTGCTGCTGCGGACGGGCATACTTTTCTGCTCTACAGGACGGGCTCGCTTGTATCCTGGCCGAATGCCCGATGGCTTCCACTGTGTCGTAGTCCCAGAGCCGTGATGCATCGGTGAGACTCACTGGTGCCCCGTGGACAAGAGCACTGCACCAGGAAATGCGTCCCAGCTGAGCAGGCGCCGTCGAACAGCAAGGCTGTCTTTCAACAGGCGAGACGGACGCACTTTCCGAGCAAAGGAAAGGTCGCCTTTTCAGTACACTGCTCAATGCTTCCTCCCCTGGGCGACGCGCTTTATTTGCTCGTTGCGCTCTGGAGGGAGAGGCAGTTGATCCTTCTCTCTCTTGTTGCTCCTTTTCTGGACACGTGTATTTTGACCGTCGCATTTTTACCGAAATGGTGAAAAGGTCGTACCAGGCCGTGCACCACACTGCGATCCCCGTGCTCGCTTGGCGCTTTTTGTCATCCTCCTCGCTTGCTCTCCCCCCCCAGCCGGTTCTGGCCGGCACATTGCCACCACCGTCCTTTTCTCGCTTCGCCCCACTCCCTCTTCCTCCCCCATGCCCCGTAATGGTACGCCTTTCCCCCCTGTGCATGGCATTTGCGGCTAGCGTCGGCGTTGGTCTCATACACGCCCCCCGCCCGCGGCGGTTGTCGTCTCGTCGGCACCTGTCCCCCCGCCCCCCTGGCGGCCGACGTTTCCCAACTGCCAAGGCAAGGGTCGAGGTGGTCACCCTCGGTCGGCGGTCGACCAAGGACGCCGTCTACGATGGCGCCGTGGACACGTACATCACCCGCGCGGGTCCGCGCTTGGACATTGCCTGCCGGTGGGTGGCGCCGGCCACCGCCGCCGCCGCCCTCCTCCCCGGCGGAAGCGACAGGCCCGGCGGTGGCAAGGCGACGGCGGGCCCCCGCGCGCACGTCATTTGCTTGGACGAGGGCGGGTTGGCGCCGGCGAGCAGCGACGCCTTTGCGACGCTCCTGTACGACCGGCTGGAGCGAGGCGGCAGCCGGTTGGTGTTTGTCATTGGCGAGGCAGACGGGCTGCCGCCCGCTTTTCGGGAGGCGGTGGCGCGGGCGGCGGGGCGTGGGCCGGTGGGGGGGGTGGAGGCGTTGAGCCTCTCCCCGCTGACGCTGCCTCATAAGCTCGTGCGGCTGGTGCTCGTCGAGCAGCTGTACCGGGCGAGTGAGATCCGCCGCGGCTCCAAGTACAACAAGTGAGGGGGACGCCAGCGGGTCGGCGCGGAAGTGGGCCAGCGGGGGGGCGCGGGGTGCGCCTTGTATTGACCGGGTCGTGTTACTCCGCGTCGTCCGCGTTCGGCACGAGGGGGTGAGGTAAGGGCAATCGGGGGGGTGGGGCGAGCCTACAGAGGTGGGGCAGTGGCCGCAACCGCTTGACCCTCGTTTGGGGCGGGGCAGCTGGGTGGCGAGGCTGGCGCCGGTGGCGACGAGGGGGCAACGCAACCCATGTGCGAGGGAGGCGCGTTCCGCGGGGGTGCCGGCCCTCTCCAGACGGGAATGCGCCACGCGTGAAGTCCACGATGGCCGAGAGGCGTCTTGCTGGTGGGATAGACAGCGGCGGTCGGGAATGATACCAGCCCCATTGCCGCGGACCTTCAAGGGGAGGAGCGGCGCTGCAGCTGCCGCCGTCGCCGCCGCCGTGGGGACAGCTCGTGGCCGCATCCACGAACCACGCTGTGACAGTGCACTTCCTCGACCAGCCGCCACCATTGGTGTGCGTGCGGCACGCGAGCTGCGAGAAGCGGCGACGAGACTGTACCAGTGTGCTGGAATATGGGATACGTTCCAGAACCCGCCTTGCTCGCTGATCGTGAGACTCTTAACAATTCAAACGCTGCCACTGCGGAATCATGAATGATCGACCGGCGATTGGCCCATTCACAGGGAATGGTGATGGCAAGCAATGGATTGGACGGCACAGGCAGACACTGTAAATCTTAAAACCACTCATTTGAATTTGGGAGCCACCCAGCGACGCTCAGATCAAGGTCAGCACGCGCGCACTCACAACAGAGCCGTGAGGGCCGGCTCACGAGTCTACTGTTTGCAGGGCTCAGGGCTGGATGGTCGCTTTGTGTACCTCCCTCCTGACCACAAGCCATGTTCCGAAGCTGAACGCTCGACGGGGACAGGGCCAGCGCATGCCTTGTCCACTGTGGCTGGATGCAGGGGTGAAGGTCTTGACACCAGACCTCGCGTGTGGTGTCAAAAGCCAGAAATCGTCAATACTTCCCCTACCAACACCGCGTTCTTGGAACACATCTGCCTGCGTCAGTGGTAGGGCGCCAGTGTCCAGCTCCCTGGGCCACCTCCTCTGACAGCAGAGAAACGGTGCACGCCTGAGCGTCGCGCGGTCCTATTCCCCCCGCTACGCCCAACACGCTTTTTGTCAGCCCAATCTAGTCCAGTGTACGTGGTTGGTGTCGGAGCGGTCGTCCCGTTGGCTGGCGGGCCGCTTCGCGCTGCAGCGGCCACTTAGAGGACACTCCCACGTTGGCCGGAACTGCGATGGGTCACCGAAAACCTCATCAAACAGGCCAAAAAGCAAGTCAGGCCTGCGCCAGCCGCGCACACACACACGAGCACTCGAGCTCTTGTGACACTGCTGTCTGAGGCCAGGCACGAGTGCAGTGGCGAGCGTATGGACCCGATGCACAATCGCCTCAATCGCTATCCGAATGTTGTATTGTTTCTTTCTCAGTCAAAACCCAGCCAGTGTTACTCAGCTGGCCCGCACAGGATATTTCGAACTTTGTTCAGAGAAACCGTTCGGCTCACACGTGTGTCCATTTTAATCAGATGTAATGTATCACCGACTTTGAAGTACAGTCATTATTCGACTATATCCACAGCCATTTTCTAACAGTGTCAGAAGAGACTTGCGATGGGTGGTCGAGTTCTTGCGAAGGGTGCAATGGGTTGATTCGAATTCCCTGAGGAGCCGAAAGAAGTAACGATCTGACCACTTGCAGCACATCCCGACGCGATCAACTGCGAAACTTTTCTGCCTCGGAACAATGACGGGTGTCACCCACCCCACCCGACCCCCCACCTGCCCCCTCACTCGTCCTTAACTTCCTCTGCGTCCCCTATGCCCCTGACAGAGCATGTGTACTTGAGAGACTAGCAATCGTCGATTGATCTCGAGGGCGCAAATATTGATATTGAAAAATAGATTTGTTTGGGTTTCTGAGACTTCGTCGGATCATACCTTCTAGGTATAATCCACTTATGACGGAAATAACATGGCTATTAGAATGAACATTACTCAATTGTTGCCCAGAACTTTATGTTTTCTTTGCGCTACTGTCGACAGTGTGTTGATTCCTTTTTATCCTTGCAATGCGTCGAGTCTCGGTCCTCCCACCCGCTCCGTCCTCTGTCGCGGAGTTGGCCGGGTCGTGGGACGGTGCGTGCCCTGTGGTCTCCAGCGGCCGGAGTCCGCGGCCGGCGTGTGAACGCGCGCCGTGGCCCCCAGCCCGTGGCTCTGGCGCGCCGAGCGCCACTCCCCGCGTCGAGTGCGCGACGCGGCGTCTCGTCGACTGCCCGCCAGCGTCGGCGTGGCGTGCTTTAGCGTGCGGCCAGTCGGTCGGACGGCCGGCAGTGACAGTGAGGACGCGCCACGACGGCGCCCCTCGGGCACGCGGTGCCGGCCTGCTCGTCTGTCTTCCCGGTTGCCCCCCCGCCCGCACGCACCGGCTGTGGGACAGGCCGGGAGGTGCGCGGCTCTCCCCGGTTCCCCGTGCGTCTCTGGAGTCGAGCTCGTGCGGCGGGTGCTGCGGCCCCGCCTATCGTCGGTTTCCCGTGCTTCCACCGCCGTTGGCCCGCGGCGGCCGTGGTGCTGGCCGCTGCGTCTTTCTCCGTTTGGTAGCCGCCCGTGGTGAGGGGGTGAGGCCGTGCAGGGGCGAGGGGTGGTGACGGAGCGTTTTTACGGAGAGATATCTGCTGCGGCGGAGCAGCTCGGGGTGTGACGGCTGGGCGGTGCCATGCCTCGGCCATCCAAGCCCACGTCTCTGGGTCCGTACATCCTGCTGGATACGATCGGACATGGCTCATTTGGCAAGTACGTTTTGTCCGTGGGAGCTGGGTACTGCGGCAGCACGAGACCGTGACGCGGCGTCGTCTCCACTTTGTGTTTATGTCTGAGGCACCAGCGCGGCGCATGCAGTGTGGGCGCTTCTCAACTTTGCCGGTGTGATGCGTGAGCGCTCGGAGAATGTGCGGGTATCCTGTAGTGCGAGTTGTGGTGCATGTGATGTACCCGGCGTGTGTGCTGGGGCGGAGCGGAGCATCCGCGAGTGGCCTGCGCGGTCCGCGCCGGAGGGTGAAGCTACCCGTCACCGGGGTCTCAGACTGGGCGCCGAGCATCGCAGGGTTTCGGCGGTGCGACGGGGTCCAGAGCGAGCTGGGATACCTCGTGGGGGGTGCAGCCCGCCTCTCACAGTATGCGAGGTGGCCCTCTGGCTGTTTGCCCGTCTGTGCGAATTGCGTCCGTGGGCGTTGGCGTTGAGTGGCTCCTTTCTCGCCGTCGCCGCTATCACGCGTTCGGGGAGTACCCTTCCGTACGTCGAGGCGTGTGACGTGCCTTTTCTTCGGATGCTCTGGATGCAGGGAACTAACCTCATCCTTGCTTTTTTTGACTCGCCCCTGGCGCCCCCTTGGCCCCTACGTCTCCGGAATGGTCTCTCACGGCGCCCAGAGTCAAGCGGGCCATCCACCGGGATTCGCGGCGCATCTTTGCCATCAAAATCATGGAGAAGGAAAGTATCCTCCAGAGCAAAGTGAACGCCCAAGTCCGCAAGGAGGTACGTGTTGAGACGTCATCTTTTTCTATCACGTGCTCGAACGTACTCGATGTTTACTCATTCAACCGTCCAGCTGGATGTTGACTCATGGCTGACCCACTTTCGCCCTCGAACTATTGTCGTCGCTTCCACTGCCGCCCCGCCTGCCTGTATTCCTTCAGACGCTTATCATGACGACTCTCGACCACCCCAACGTGGTTAAGATGTACCAGGCAATGACGACCATGAGCAAGGTCGTCATTGTGATGGAGCTCGTCACCGGCGGGGAGCTGTATCACGAGATTTTACGACACAAGCGGCTATCGGAAGACTCGGCGCGGCACTACTTCCGGCAGCTGATTGACGGCCTGCATCACTGCCACAGCCACGGCGTGTTCCACCGTGACCTGAAGGTATGCTTACGTATTCGGGTTTGGTGTTGACATGTTGGGGCTTGCTTGTCCATTCATCATGTTGTACTCCTTTTCTGATGATTTAGGTGTACTGACGCACCCATGTCTATCTGCTCTTGGCGTGCACATGTGACTGGTGTTTTTCTCTGTACTGGTAGCCGGAGAACCTGCTCTTGGACGATACCGGGTGCCTGAAAATCTCGGATTTTGGGCTCAGCACGCTGCAGTTGAAGCATGAAGACCGGTGTCACACCCAGTGTGGTACTCCTAACTACGTGGCCCCTGAGGTCATCTCCCGCTCCATCCAAGGTTACGACGGCGCCAAGGTGGACGTGTGGTCCTCTGGGATTGTGCTGTACGTGTTGGTGGCCGGGGAGCTCCCCTTTGACGACAATGACCCATCGGAGCTCTTCCGCAAGATTGTGGCTGGCGTCTTTGAGCTACCGCATTGGTTCTCTGAGCCGTTGAGAGACTTGCTACGGCACTTACTGGAGCTGGAACCAGAGAATCGGTACGACCTTGAGCAGATCCGCAGCCACCCGTGGTACACGCAACAAACTCCTCCTGCGCCGCCACCACTCCGCACTCCAGCAGGGCTGCCAGTCACCCCGTCGACCCTGGCTGAGGCGGCACATGCGTCGGCATCGTGCACATCGGTGGCCGTGTCCGTGCCGAGGGAACGGGAGGAGGACGACGCGCTCTTCCCGGGCATGAACTTCATCAACCCCACCTTCAAGCCGACCGACACCCCCGGCAACGTGCATCCTGATGTGGCCCTGTCCATCGGTCAACCATCCGAGGCGCCGTCCGTCTTTGCTGCCCCTGCGGCGGCGTCCGTGGTTGGTCCGGGCTCGCGCCTGCCCGTGATGGGCGGCCTGCCCGACACGGTGCTTCGATCCGGGGCGGTCCCGCCGCTGCCGCCCCCGACTGCCAGGCGACCCCGCTCTCGGGGAAACAGTTATCTGTCACGCTTCCAGAGTGCGGAACACCTGAGCGATGCGGGGATGGACGTGGTTCCACCGGGTGCCATGGGCGACGTTGCGCCAAGCGATGGGGAGGCGAGCATAGTGGGGGAGGAGCTCGAGTCTGTCATTGCGACTACCAGCGCGCTGCCGCCACCACCTCGGCTGGGGACAGGCGCCGCCACGGTACGGCATGCGCCTATGGCCATGCGGGCGGCCGCCCCACCTGGTGCATCTGCGGCAGCGTCTCTTGTGGCGACATCACCCACCCGCTCGGTGCGGCAAGACAACATTGACCGGGTCGCGGCCGAGCTGATGGCGGCCAATGACAGTGCGCCGCTCAACGAGTCGCAGAGCGCTCTCAACCAGGAGCGGATGCGCCGGTACTTGATCCAACAAACGGAGCAAGTGTTGCAGCAGAACCATGGCAACAAAGACGCAAACCCGTCTGCCGACATCGGTGTCGCACCGGCGCTGAGCGCAGAGGGCATCCGCCGATTGGCTGTAGCTCGAGAGGCGGCTGCTGTTGCAGTCGCCGCCAGTGTCGCGCCTGCGCCCAGCCTTCATGTACAGATGGCCGCTGAATCTGCGGCCACGGGGGCGGGTGTGGCGTCCGACGGTTCGCATGTTCCGGCGGCGCTCTCTGCGGTAGGGGCGGATGTCGGGGACGTGACCTTTGGCATGCCTCCGCTGCCACTGGGCGCCGTGGACTCCGCCGTGATGGCGGCGCTTGACGCCAAGCCGAGTGAGGATTTGGATGACGCCGGCAGTTCCCGTGCTAATCAGTTCGATGATGCGCCTGCCGACACTTCAGCGGATGCGGTTGACTCGGCGTTGGCTTTGGCGGGGACCGAGCATGTGCCATCTTCCTTGCTACCTCCTGGGCACGCTTCTCCCGCTCCGGTACGGATTGCTGCCTCCCCTCCTGTTGCCCTCAACTCGGTTGCTGTGCCCGGCTCTGTTGCTGCCACTGTCCCTATTGCTGCCCCGGTCCCTATTGCTGCACCTGGTCGCATTCGATCCCCTGTTCCTGTTGTCGCCCCCACCCCTGTTTTTGCTGCCACCCTTGTTCCTATCGCCACCCCTGTTCTGGCCGTGACCTCGGTTCTTGCTCCCGCCCCGGTGCTTACGTCTGCCTCTGTGGCTACCCTGCGACCCGCAGCTGCTCTAGCCGTTGTCACAGAGGACTCCGACAGGAGCGCCGACGGTCCCGGTGTGGTGGCTTTGCCCTCTTATGCTGCACCATTTACCACCCCTGTACTGCCGGTGGCGGAGCCCCAAGCGTCTCCGCTGGTGGATTTAACGGCGGCGGTGTCGTGCAACCTTTGCGTCGGGTGTGCACAAGGTGGGGCTTGCGAGGCCCCGGTGGATGTCAACGCGGGAGGCTACAACCGCGTGCTGGACAGCCAGTGGCAGCAGCTGGTGGATACGTGCACATCGGACTCGGTCGACGGTGGGGCAACGGTGGTGGATGCGCCCTATGCTGTGGCGCATGCTCCAAAGCTCGCATCCCTGACGATGGAGCAGCTGCACTCGTCGCACACGCCCGACCGATCGCCATCAGTGCCTGTATCCCCCTTGCCTGTCGGGGCCCACCACGGCTCGCATGGTCATGGGTTTGGCCATGTTGCAGACGCGGGTGGCGACCGGCGTGGCACCTACTCTCGTCGGGAGCGGGGCTCTGCGAGCGGGAGCACGCGGAGCCGACGCAGCAGCGTTGCGAACGGGGAGTCGGACAAGCATCGGAGCACCTCGCGGCACGACAAATCCATGGGCTCAGCTGTGCGTTGTCGCAGCCGTACGTCCTTTGACTCCAAGCACGGGCTACAATCAAGAAGCTCGACCGGGGCTGACGCCCCCGCGGCGGAAGCAGATCACGTGAGGGTCCCCTTTGGCGGGGTCGACTCGCACCCAACCCCGGGTCTACCGGGTCGCAACTCGTCGGACATTGGCCCGCTCCGCTCTTCCTCTTCCCTCGAGGATCGGAAAGCCGCGTCTTCGGGGGCGTTGCCAAGGAGCTCGGGCAGCTCCGCATCTGGGCGCGTGCCGGGCGGTGCTGCTGGTAAACGCGAGGGCTACGCGTCAGGGCCGTCCGACAGCTTGGGGAGCGGCGAATCGGACGACGATGAGACTGGGGAGGCGCGCGGGGGTGCGCGGGTGGTCCGCCCCTCGTCGGCGGGGTCACGCTCCTCCAGTGGGGGGCGCAGGGTACAGAGCGGCGACAGCAGCGCTGGCCGCCGCGGTGTATCTTCACCCATGACGTCGGGCGGCAACTTTGAGTCGCAACTCACCATCACCCGCGACCATCAGCTCCTCAAGCACATTGGCAAGCCGTGGCGAGCCGTCGGCCGGGGCCGCGCGGAGAAACAGTTGGAGGAGGCCCGCACCTCGCCGGGGCCGTCCAAGGCTCTCTTTCCGCCCGCGCTGGTCGATGACGGTGAGCTGGTGGTCATTGCGGGGGACGAACCGTGCTTGACGCCCGCCAGCCCCGACGCGCTTGTCTCCATCGGCAGCGCCGTTGGGAGTGATGGCCATCCGCCCCGCCAGTTGCACGGCCATGCGACTGGGAGCGGTAGCGACGATGTGCGGGTTCCTCCGGCAGGGCGCGCGGGCTCCTCGCGTGGCCCACAGCCAGACGGTGCGCAGCCCGATGACCTGGGGCGGTCGTCCCGGAGCTTGCTGCACTCCGGATCGTCACGAGATGGGCGAAGCCGGAGCCCCCCTTCGCGTGGCGTCTCGCCGACTTTCCCAACACGGTACGACCGGCAGCGCAGCCCGGCGGACCGGCAGGTACCTCGTCGCGGGTCAACACGCTCGTCGCAACTGGACGAGCGCGGCTACAAGTCGTCCCGCTCGGGTCGCCGTGAGCCCCGGCCGTCGGGACACCACGCGCGGTCTTCGCGTGGGGATAGCGCGCCCCGCTCGTCGACCCGTACCGAGTCGCGCCGCTCTTCGCGGCGAGGCAGCCCGTCTCGGTCATCCCGCCGGGACAGCCCCAGCCGGAGTGCGCGGCGGCGGAGCCGCGGCGACTTGGACCGCCGCGAGTCGTCCCGCACGGGAGACTCGTATCGCTCCTCTCGGCGGAGGAGCCCCGACGCTTTGGCCCGCCGGGACCGGTCTGCGCCGCACTCGCGGTCAGGGAGCCCGCGGTGGAGCTCACGGCGCGGCAGCCCTCGGCGTTCATCCTACCGCGAGGGGCGCCGCTATAGCGCGAGCAAGTCGTCGCGGCATGGGAGCCCGGGAGCGCACCGGCGGGAGTACGCGCCGTCGAGCCACCGCGGCAGCCGGGCGTCCAACTCCTCTCGACGACGGCATGGTAGCCACTCGAGCTCCCGTCAGCGGGAACGCGACGACCCCGACTACTCGGAGTTGGAGGTGGGGCCGACGCCGGTGCGTCACGAATCCATGGGCGGCCGGGCAATCACCAGCGCGCCCGCTTTGGCATTAGTGTCCTCGCGGCGCGACGGTATGCCGTCGGAATCGTCTTCTGGGTCTCTACGGTCGCGGGCAGAGGGCCGCCACCGGGACCCGACCGACGCATGGGCGACGGGCGGCGGCACTGGGAGTACTTCCCTCGCTGATGCTGTCGACCATCCGGGCAGCGGGCTCGGCACGGTGGCCGGCTCGCTCGAGGGCTCGACCGTCACATCCGTGACGGGCACGTCGTCGAGTGGGGCGGTGGAGGTGCCCCGCCTGGGCGGCTTCAAGGGCGTCACGAGCCGACTTCTCGCCAAGGCGCCCCTGCAGCTGGGCACAGGCCGCAACCGCCGATTCACGGAGTTCAACTCCCTGCTCCCCCCGCGGGCCACGATGGAGAAGCTGGTGCGAGTGCTGCGGGGTACCGCGGGCGTGCAGAGCGTCGATCCAGTGGAGGTCACTCCCGACACCCTCCGCGTGCACGTGCGGAGCTTGGTAGCGGCGACGGGTCGGACGGGGGCGGACCTGCTCCGCGCCAACGTGTCGGTCTTTCGGCGCGAGCCGGCCGGCCTGACCGTCGTCTCCTTTCGCCGCTCCAAAGGCCGCCAAGACGGGGAGGACTTTAAGGCTTGGTACACGGTCGTCTTTAGTGCCTTCTGCAACTATGACGAGTCGGAGCGGGTGGCGGCCAAGGCCAAGGACGCCGCCATCTGAACTGTCGCGACGTGTCCCGGTGCGCTTCGTCGTGGCGGGCTGCCAAGAGCGGGGAGGCGTGGCGCTCTGGCGCGGGTTGACTGTGACTTTGGGGCGAGTGTCGATGTTCTTTTTTTTTGAGCCTCGTAGGCGGTGAACAGCTTTCTGTGTCTCTCTGGTGTACTCCCTTTGTGATACGTGCGACTCGGTTGGTCCGCTGCTCTTACAGTATCTCCACCAGCTGGCCGAGATCTGGAGATGGGGCTTCCACTCACCGCCCGTGCTGGTGCCACTTGCGGCCTCGGGGGGGCCCCACTGGGCGGCGTGAGTCCCCAACGTCCACGTGTCCTCCCCAGATACGTCCATTTCGCTCGAGATTGACCCCTTGGGCTTCGAAACTCTGCGCCCAACTCCGACGCTGCCGAGATGTGCCTGTTGGCGCCACGCCGCGGCGGGCGCGACCGCGGCCGCGCCCGGGGTCGCCGCGGCGCCCGGTTCCACTCCACGCCCCCCCCCGCCGCGGCCGCGCAGTGACATTGGTCTTGGCCCCCCGCGCTCCCGCGGGCGCTGCGTCGGCCGGGGCCGTGCGTCGATACCGCGGGCGACGGGCCACCGCGCGGCCGCGTCCCCCCGGCGCCTGGTGCCGTTGCTGCGGGCGGGGCGGTCGACGGCCGACACGCGCCTCCCGCCGCCCGCCGCCCGCCACCCACCACGCGCCCGCCACGCGCCCACCCGCCCCCCGCGCGGCCGCCACCCGCCGCCCGCCGCCCGGTCGGCGGCTTGGATGTAGCGCCCCGGCGGCGGCCAAGAGACCACCGCCACCGGCCGGCCGCGGCCGCCAACGCCGCCGCCGCCACGCGTGCGCCCGACCCCCACGGCGGCCCCGCCGCACGCCGCGTCGGCGCCATGCGTCGTCGCCCCTGCGGGGCGCCGGCGGCAGTGACGGCCGGCGTGCCG
>ENA-ORXR01004075-ORXR01004075.1-marine-metagenome-genome-assembly--contig:-NODE-4075-length-12496-cov-3.639504_pt1 | contig 12496 bp, 10 predicted proteins | sample MGYA00237866_ERZ511479 | MGnify/ENA metagenome assembly ERZ511479 | reverse complement strand
TGCAAATCAGAGCGCTCTTGTGGATTATGTTTGGCTTGCAGCTTGCCCGTTTCTACATACTGTTTCATAGCGATTTTTTCTACCTGTCGGGCAGCCTGCGCCAGTTCCATTACCAATAAACCAAAGCCATATGGATCATTTTTCGCATTTGGCCACCCGTCGCGCAAAAAATTACAGGCTGCTTGAAGCTCCCTAACAGCATCAATTTCTTTCGGATGCCGGGGCCGGTGGATTTTTACTTGTTGCTCGTACCACTCCAGTTCCTGTAACAGTCGCGCTTCCTGTGGCGTCGTTGTATTTTCACTTGTCAGTGTTGAATTTTCTGGCTGAATATCAGGCGTGTTGGGTTTGTATTCAACCTGTCCTGAAAAGAAGTCCTGCGCTCTTTCCAGAAGGGCAGCAAAATCAGCCGAACCTTTTATGGTTTGAGTTTTTTCAGATCGGGTTGCTTTTACCTTCTCGTCGTCACTCATTTGACCACCTCCAGCGTGCGTACTTTCTGAGCTGTGCGGTCGATACCTGCTAGTTCCAGAATCTTGTCGGTGACTTGCTGCTGATATTTTCTTTTCTGATCTAACGGTAGGTTTGTGTAATGTCTCGCTGTTACATCATTCTTGGGCAACTTATGGTTTATCAACTTCTTTCGGGCAATATCAGGGATTCCGGCTTGCCATAGCGCTATATTGCTATAAGTGCGCCTGAGTCCGTGCAGAGTAGTATGTGTGCCAGCGTCTTTGTTAACCGTGGCAATAGGTTTTCTGGGTTCTGATAGGTGGCCGCTCTTGCCAGTCCCGGGGAAAACAAATTCAGATTCTTTGTTGTCGCACCGCTCGGTGATTAATTCAATAAGATAATCGGATAATGGGATTTCGAACGGTTCAGCGTTTTTAGTATCGTTCGACTCTAGCTTGATGATTCGACGCTTAAGGTCCACTTGTGACCATTGCAAACCAGCCGCTTCACGTCGTCGCATGCCAGTGAATAACAGCAATTTCAAATAGTCTCGGCTTACAGGGTTAGACAATTGATGCACCGCTGATAGCCACGCTGCGATTTGATCGGGTTCTATGTAGTCCTCTCGCGCTCGTTCTTCGATCAATTCAAGGCCTGTAAATGGGTTGTTGGTGAACTCACCAGACTGTTGTTTCCTGCTTATTTCAATTTGGTGATTGTATGCAGCTCGTAAACATCGAACGGCAGAGTTAGCGCTGGTTTCGGAATACTTGATGGCTTTCTTGTACCAGCTTTCAACCATATCGGCGGTGATGTCTTTGGCTGCTTTATTGGCCCACCCACGCCCGGGCTTGCTGTATGGCTTCCCGCCGTCTTTCTTTTCGTGCTTGTCGGCAGAGAAGTGTGTTTTGAAACTGCGCTTGTAGTTATCCGATGTGCTGGACCTGATTGGTTTCTTTCCTCGGGTCTGAGCATGTTCGATGTACAGATCGAGCACTTGCTGCATGCTGAGTCCCTGAATGCGTTTGGCTCGCTTTTCAATTCGCGGGTCTTTGCCTTTATCCACATCCACTGACAGCGCCTTTGCTTTCTTTCTGGCTTTCTCTATGGAATAGGCCGGGTGGGTGCCAAGCCGGAACTCGATCTTCTCCCCGTTGGATTTTTTAACAAAGTAATAGGTCTTGGTTTGCTTGCCTACATACAGATGCAGCGCTGGCTCAGATGAATTGCTGCCACTATCTCGGTATACCGCCTTGCCGCTGGTTGCCGCCGGTAATTGGTCGATTTTGGTCTTTGTGAAGTTAAGCTCAATTGCCATTATTCGTTTTGATGCTGCGGTGGGATTGCGGTGGGATTTTCGCTATCCCACCTATATCCCACTTTCCGTATCAATTTCCGTTAAGTTTGAATAATGCATACTAACCTGTAAGTGTTTGTCCTGTATGGTTTTATTATGATTTGGTGTGGTTTCGTTAATCGCCGTTAAGTTATTGATATGTATACGACCTATAACTCATAATGTTGGGGTCCCTAGTTCGAATCTAGGTGTAGCCACCATTTTTCTCAATAAAAACGATAATTTATCAGCCCGGTATTTTCGGGCTTTTTGCGTTTTGGCTCCGGGGTAATGCATGGGTAATGGAGCAACAAAGTTCGGCCCAGTATAAGAGCGAAGATAATGAAAAAACCAAATCAACTCCGATCTTGTTCAACTCTCTACACAATCGGGAAGTCTTGTGGGAGTGGGGGTAACGCCGTAGTTTTTGAGGCCACCGATGAAAGCGGAAACCAATTCGCAGCTAAAGTGCTAACAGAAGAAGCAAGTGAAAGCAGCGAAAAACTGAAGCGTTTCAAGAACGAGCTGGAATTTTGTCAGCGCTCAATCCACGACCATGTGATTAAAGTCGTTGACCATGGACACGCCGAAACCATAAATGCATCGTTCTACGTAATGGAATTGTATGATGGGACCTTTCGTACCGCAATAAAAGAAAATTGGCTGACTGAGGAGCAAGCGCTTGATGTATTCCTGAAATCATTGGCCGGGTTAATTTTTGCTCACAAATCAGGGGTGATACATCGGGACTTAAAACCTGAAAATATACTGATTGATAAGAACCTGCAAAAGAGTAGCTATTGCCGATTTCGGCGTTGCTGATTTTGGCACTGCGGCTGCCACAGACGTCAGGACTCGGCGTGGACAGCTCATGGCAAACAGACACTATGCAGCTCCAGAGCAGCGCGCGGGCGGTGACGTGACTGAAGCGTCGGATGTGTTTGCCATGGGGTACATACTCAGCGAGCTATTTACAGGTGTCAGACCTGAGGGAGAAGGTTACAAAAATATCGGTGACGAGTTTCAGAATTTCAGTTTTCTGGATCGTGTCGTGGAATTAATGATTGCCAATCGCGCTGATGAACGACCTACTAGTAGCGATGTGCTAACGCTCATTCATTCTCAGCTTGACGAAATTGAGGACCGAAGACAGCAGCAGCAGATCAAACAAATGTTGGAATCCGCAGAGGAAACCGATGATCCACTTATCCTTGATCCTCCGGAGTTAGTGGACATAAAGTTTACTCCAACCGGTATTCAATTTGTTCTTTCCAAGAAGGTGAATGACGAGTGGTATCACTGCTTTCGGGACCCTGACTATGGTGGAATTGTACGGTATCCAAAAACAGATTTTGGTGTTGGGTATGCGGCAAGCTCTTTCCATGTTGAGCTGCCAAGCCGTGACAAGATAGTTAAGGAAACCGACACACAAGATCAAAAAATCATTGGAAAAATCGTGCAGGATGTATTTCCGAAATATTTACATGATGCAAACCAAGCCTACCAATCACTTGCCTCGGTGAATAAGCAAAAGGAAATTGATAAGTTAAAGCAGGAAGCCGAAGAGCAGAAACGTTTAGACGCTTTGAGTGCTCAATTTTCGCCAGCTACCAATAGTTAGCGACGATGGAATCTGTAAAATTTTCTGAAGCGTTCCACAAGTCTCGTGGCCGGTTAATCACTTTTTCACTGCTCGGAATATTGGTATGTGTGTTCCCTTTTGACCCAGATTCAGCACTTTTTGGCTTAAAGTTTGACGGTGGAATATCAGCACTCTCCGTGATGTGGATTTTCAACATGTTTACCGGCTTACTATTTGTAGAACGCATTGTGCGTGTGGTTGAGGAAGAGCCAGTTGTATTTGGCAAGCACGCGACTGCGCATGAAAGATATGTACGCGCTGAAAAAGCACTGGAAGAACTACAGACCCAAGCAGAAGGGCGACTGGATCAGTGGACGATTCAAACTGAAAATTTAGAGAGTACGATTGACGATGTACACGAATTTATTCTGCAAAACAGTCAAACGAATTCGGGAACTTGGAGCACCCAGTCTGGACAGACTACAAAAGATGTAAGAGATTTAGCGTCTCATATTCAAGCCAGAACAGGGGAGATGAGAGAAGTTATTAAACATATAGAACGCCTTAAAGAGGGATAGATCGTGGTGCGGATTACGGATTAATGCGCGATACAACATCATGGGAGCGAAGTAGCGATCAAGATACTGCGTTCTGATCGAGATGACATAAAGACACGGCGGCGCATGTCGCGTGAAGTCAATGCACTAGAACTGTTGTCGACGACAGATGCATTGGTACCAGAATTTATTTCGTCAAATATTAGCGATACGCTAAATGATGAGGCTATTCGCCCATTCGTTGCGATGGAGTTTATCGTAGGCCCGACACTGCTGAAATTTATGCGAAAAAACGGTGGCTTGCGGCTGGAGCAAGCTATCGACGTGACTCAAAAGCTATCTGAATCTGTTGGCATTGCACATTCTGAAAGCACATTCCATCGAGATATCAAGCCTCAAAATATCGTATTGAAAGCTGGCGATTTAATGGAGCCGTACCTAATTGACTTTGGTTTATCGTTCAACGCTGTTGTCAACGAGCAAGATGATCTGACTTCGATACACGAAACCATCGGTAACAAGTTTCAGCAATTGCCTGAAGCATCAGAAGTTGGCTCAGAATTTAAGCATGAGAGTGTGTCTGATGTCACGTTGGTTTCCGGTATATTCTTATCTCTTCTAATTGGTGAATTTCCTGTGAAACTGCACACGGAGCTAGCAGAATATCCACATCGGAGATTGCATAACTTGTTACAAGAAGCTCACGGCGAAAGCCTTCAATATCTCGAACAATTTTTTGATCGAGCGTTTCAGTATGACATGACGAAACGATTTCAAACAATTGCAGAATTGCAAGCTCGCTTGATTAGAATTGTCGATCAAGTTGAAGGAAACCTGCTAGATGTGGATCCGATAGCTTCTGTAAGCGAATTGGTCAGCAAAATTGCTCCTGTTAGCAGGTCATATCAGATTAGCGAATTGAAAAAAAGGCATAGTGAGTGCGTAAAAGCTTTTTTTGGTTATTTAAGGGGACTGATCAAAAAACCCGAAATAAATCCAGTGCAATTGACTGTAGGCAATACGCGAGTTGGCATCAAGCAGGGTGAGATTGGGGCACTAGAGGTACTCGATCTGATTACACCGTTAATTACTGTGCGCATACCATCGTATTACACAGGTGTTGCATGGTGTCGATATGTATTGATTCCAAGCGGAGATGAAATCTCAATAGGTTTTCAAGCGGTGATATATGAGAATGAGGTGATACGTACCCGTGATAAAATTTTCAACGATTCGGCAGTACAATACTTACATTCGTTTTATGACTGGACCCAGGTTGAGGATGAGTATGTTAAGAAACATTCCAACAGCTGGTTTCATGAGGTAGTAACAGCAATCTCAAGTGCTGCGCTTAAGCCCGACTAATAGTTGCTGATATTGAATAATGCGCTATTGACTGGCTTACTCTTGCCATTGGTCAGGTCCGGTATCGGATGCGGGATAATAGGACAAAACGCGTGCAATGTGAATTAAGTCAGCGGGGGCTGTTGGAGAAATCAGGTCGAATGTGTTCGGTTGCTGCTTAGATTATCTCAAGGCTGAAAGGGACTCAGCCCACTATGCTACTTTACATATCAACTCAAAATATTTTGTACATCTGGTTTAGTTCTCCGTCACCTTTTTGAAGATACATAAATCCCACATCCTTGTATCGTTGTTGGAGTTTCTCACAGTCTGAACACTCCAATAAAAGCACACGTCCTGCTACAAGATCTCTAGCCTGCACTACAATTCCGAGCACTTCATCCATAATTTTCTCGAGCGACAGGCTCTGTCCAAAACTATCGTCCTTGCTTAATTGACCGATTAAATATGCTTTAATCGTCTCAGTGTTTTTTTTCTTATTGGACTTTACGATGCGTTTCCATGCAGACTTGTTGAGCTGGTGATCGTCACATACTTCGATCTCAGTGAATGAAAGTGAAAAGTAGCCACCAATGCCGGATCCAGATTCATTGTCTACCATTAACAAGTAGGTAGTTGCTATTTTGCTTTTTTCAAAGCGAATTGCAGTATTACGGAGAAAACCTTCAACATCACAATCGAGCGAACAAGTAAAAGCTCGAAGCCTTTTCTCTACTTCCGCTTCACCGATACTTTCTATTGCATCACTTAATTTGAGGAGGCGCGGCGAAATAGCTCAAGAGCCTTTTCTTTATCCGCGCTTACGTCTTTCGCAGGTACAGTGGAAGGGGCAGTGTTTTTGATTTCCGCCTTTAGTTCGTCCGCGACTTTCTTATCGCGTACAACAAATTTTTGATCGAAAGAAGAAGTAGCCATCTTGGCCTCCAGTAAAATCTTAGGTGTACACCTGCTCGGCGTTAACCTGTAAACCAAGTATATACCTGATCTATCGGTATATATAGGTATTAAATTAACGAGTTCAACTGAGCCTCTGTGACTAGAAAATACGCAATATTCGAACCATTTCTAATAAAATCAATTACTTATTATAGTAATCAGAATAAGTATTCCGGAAATTTAATTCAATACTTACTGTGACAAGGCTAGCAAAAATGGTTCAATTCCTGAGAATCGGACGCGGCCAGATTCGGCCAGACCTATAAACTAATTAGTGCCCGGGCAATTGGTCACTGAATGTGTAACCCCTCTCAAGGACAGTGAATGCCGATCAAAACAAATCGAAAAAGAGAAAAAGCAATGTAAGCGTTCTACGACCGCCTGTTGATCTTCAACTTGCTTTGTGCTTATTTCCAAGTTCCATGGCAGCAACTCATGCACTCGGTTAACCGGATGGTCGGCGATCTTACTCAACGCTCGAGTCAGTTAAGCTTCCGGGTCAACACCATTTAACGCAATTTGGTTTGATTCGTTTAACTTGTTTATTTGTTCATTTGCTTTGCTGGTGCGATTTTGCATCGCATTGAAATTACTCCACTTTACGTTCGCAATTGCAGCTTCGCATTCGTTGTTAAATCCTCGCAAACATAGCTTGATTGCGCGATCAGACATTTGTTTCCCTTCTCGTCTGCTTCCCCCTACAGTCCAATTGGTCGTTGCAACTACAGCCGTTTTGGCAGTGACCATTGCCTTTTGATTGTCTCGAGCCTCTGTGATTGCTTCTTTGAAACGATCAGAGTCAGTGAACTCAAATTCGGGCTCATACATTCCGACAAGCTCAAATCCATCTTCGCCTTTGAGGCTGGGTAATTTACTGATCGATGTTCCTGATCGTTTGATCTTTCGTTTTGCTAGCATCCGGAGAATGAATAGAGGAAACGGTAATAGAAGCCATACAACCACAAATATTTCGAACATCTCACCCTCCATTAGTGAAAGATAATTGCGGCGAACTTACTTAAATCAAATGCAAACCACCCAGTTGGGCCTGAGTTGTGCCGCGTTAATAGTCTAACCGATCTCTCGATCAAGAACGATAAGGTGTGGTGCTGCTCAAATCACCGCGATGAGATCAATTGCTGACTGCTGACTATGAAACCTAGACCTGACCTTACAGACGTTGTCTGAATTGATTTAAGCCAAACTGTACGCGATATTCCCAGTCGCAGTCGCCCCGCATGGTTCAAAACCGTCACATAAAACACAATATTTATACGACAGCTTGACACCAACAAGCTGTGAGTTGGATACAAGAATGATCTACGACTCTTGTATATGTAAACTAAAGCGCTTCGTAAGACCTGTACGGTTTGCGCTCACCACTACTATGGCGTATGTTTCTGGTTTAGTCCAAGGTACATCATCAGCCAACCGTTAGAGGAGACAAGCCATGGCAATTGCAAAACTCGACGACGACATCATAGCTGAGTTAAGTGATGGTTTTAGCGGGGAGCTGATTCGGCCGAGTGATCCCAGCTACGACGATGTCCGCAAAATCTGGAACGCGATGATCGATCGCAGGCCGGCGCTGATCGCCTGCTGCCGAAATGCCGGCGACGTGGCCAGCGCAATCGGGTTCGCGCGCAAGCACCATTTGGCCATCGCTGTGCGCGGTGGCGGACACAATATCGCAGGGAAGGCAATATGCGATGACGGTTTGCTTATCGATCTCTCACTGATGAAAGGTGTAACAGTAAAGGTAGATGGTCGCAGTGCTAATGTGGAGGCAGGCTGCACATTGGCGGATTTTGACGCGGCAGCTCAGAATCATGGACTCGCCACTCCGCTGGGGGTCAACTCGACAACGGGCGTTGCAGGTCTAACACTGGGTGGCGGGTTCGGATGGCTTAGCCGCAAATACGGTTTGACGATTGACAACCTGATCTCGGCAGAATTAGTCACCGCTGACGGCAAACAAGTACACGCAAGTGCAACACAGAACGAGGATCTCTTTTGGGGCTTGCGTGGCGGTGGAGGCAACTTCGGTGTAGTTACCAGTTTCGAATTCAGGCTTCACCCACTGGGGCCAGAAGTGCTTAGTGGACTAATTGTATTTCCATTCGATCAGGCGAAAGCAGTCTTTACACAGTATGCCCACTTCACGGAGCAGATGCCCGATGAACTTAACGTATGGGTGATGACCCGCAAAGCGCCACCTTTGCCATTTCTTCCGGAAAGTGCTCATGGTAAGGAGGTTGTGGTTTTGGTGTTGTGCTACGCCGGGGATCCGAAGGAGGGCGAAAAGTTGATCGAGCCGATACGCAGTTTTGGTACAGCTGTCGGTGAGCATGTCGGCGTGCAGCCTTATGTTGAGTGGCAACAAGCATTCGATCCGATGCTAACACCGGGTGCGCGCAACTACTGGAAGTCGCACAATTTCACGCAGCTGAGCGAAGGTCTGTTCGATGAAATCATCGAGTATGCCGGTAAACTTCCTTCACCACACTGCGAGATCTTCATTGCAGCGTTGGGCGGACAGACGACGCGCGTTGCACCGGACGCTATGGCGTACTCGAACCGCGACGCCAATTACGTAATGAATGTCCACGGTCGTTGGGACTCCGCATCAGAGGACGAGACCGGCATTGCCTGGTCTCGCGAATTCTTCGAGAAGTCAAAACCTTTTGCGAGCGAAGGTGCTTATATGAATTTTCTGACTGATGAAGAGACCGATCGTATTAGCTCTTCTTACGGACCGAACTACGATCGCTTGGTCAAACTGAAGGAAAAATATGATCCGAATAATGTATTTAGTTTGAATCACAATATCAGACCTGGTTAACCATGATTGTAGAGCGGTTACCGGCGAGACAGGATTGATCAGGAATGACAGATAACGTCGAGAAGTGGTTAGAACAGCTTGGTCTTGGTCAATATTCCGATCTGTTTGCTCAGAACGACATCGAATGGGCGCATCTACCAGAGCTAGACCACGAAAACCTCACTGCAATCGGTATCTTATCGCTGGGTCATCGTTTGAGTATCATCAAAGCAGCTGCAGAGCACTCGATGGCTACCTCAGACATTGGTACTGTTATTGAGGTTGTCTCTGCACCAAATCTACCTGTACCAGATCGAAACCAGGCCGAACGTCGACAACTGACCATCATGTTCTGCGATCTTGTGGGATCTACCTCTTTGTCGACCAAACTCGACCCTGAAGACTTGCGCGAGTTGATGGTCGGGTATCAAGAAGCTACTGCAGCTGAAATAACTCGATACGGCGGACATGTTGCAAAATTTATGGGTGACGGCGTCCTTGCCTATTTTGGCTGGCCGCGTGCCGATGAGAACGATGCTGAGCGTGCGGTAAGCGCCGGGCTAGAGCTTACAGAGATTATCGGTCGTCAAAAAACACCGGACGGAACTCCGCTTGCATGCAAGGTTGGCATTGCGACCGGACTGGTGGTGGTGGGCGACTTGATCGGGGACGGGGCCGCACAGGAGCAAGCGGTGGTTGGCGAGACACCCAACCTCGCGGCCCGCCTGGAAGCGCTGGCCAAGGCCGGTCAAGTAATTGTGTCGTCATCCACCCGGCGGTTGCTCGGCGGACTCTTTTATTTGACTGACCTCGGTGTGCATGATCTTAAGGGGTTTGAGCAGCCAGTTAAAGCTTGGCAAGCTATCGGTACGCGCAGCCTTGAGAGCCGGTACGATGCGCGAAGCGGCGATACAATGCCGATTATCGGTCGTGATAATGAGTGCGATCTGATGCAGGATCTTTGGACTAAGGCTAAGGCTGGTGAAGGACACGTGGTGCTAGTGTCTGGCGAGGCTGGGGTAGGTAAATCCCGTCTCACCGCTGAACTTCGCAGCAGCGCCAGCAATGATCCCCATACCACGGTTAGATATCAGTGTTCGCCATTCCACGAAGACAGCCCACTCCATCCCATAGTTCGCCAGCTTGAAAGTGCGGCTGATTTGCAAGCAGTGGACTCAGATAAAGTTAAGCTCGAAAAGTTGGAGCAGTTGCTACTCGCGTCGTCAGATGGCGTTGAAACAGAGACGCCGCTGATTGCATCGCTGTTATCAATATCAATAACTGACAGCACGTATCATCGCCAGGAAATGAGTCCGCAAATGCGGAAAGATCTGACTCTTCAGGCGCTAGTCAAACAACTGATAAACCTAAGCAGCCAACGACCGGTTCTTCTGCTATTCGAGGATTTGCATTGGATCGATCCGACCTCCCTCGAACTGCTGGAACGGATAGTCGAGATAGTGTCGACTATGCCGGTTTTGTTGGTTGTGACTTTTCGACCTGAATTCAGAGCACCGTGGGTGGGTCAAGCGCATGTCGTGTCGATCACTCTAAACCGATTAAATAGTAAAGCCGGTGCTAATTTGATTAAACAGATCACTGCCAACCGATCTCTGCCAAAGTCTGTGGAGAAACAGATTCTCGATAAGACAGATGGCGTGCCTCTATTCGTCGAAGAGTTGACCAAAACCATTCTCGAATCTGATTTACTAGTTATTGAAGACGACGTCTATACATTGGCGCATGAACTGCCCGACCTGGCGATTCCCGAAACTTTGCAGGACTCTTTGATGGCGCGCCTGGATCGACTGGACACGGTTAAGGAGGTCGCACAGATCGGCGCAATATTAGGACGGGAATTTTCTTTTGAATTGATTGCAGCGATTTCAGATCTCGATGATCCGCAGCTGACGGTCGCCCTCGATCAGCTTGTCGATGCCGAGCTCATCTACATTCGTGGACGGCCACCCGATGCGATCTATGTATTCAAACACGCTCTGGTTCAAGATACTGCGTATAGCTCGCTGTTAAAGAGTCGACGTCAAAAATTGCATGCAAGTGTTGTCCACACGCTTGAAAATGATTTTCCGCAAACTGCCGAACCGGAACTGATTGCACGTCATGCTGCTGTTGCAGGCCAAATTGAAAAAGCCATCGCTTATTGGTATGAGGCAGCCGAGCGGGCCAACATTGGCTCAGCAAACGCTGAAGGCGAGGGGCACATCAACAAAGCCCTTGCCATACTTGACAAACTTCCCGCCGAAAGTCGGATCGAGGTGCAGGTAAAGTTGCTGATTATGCTCGGGCGGATTCTTGGTGCCAAGAACGGCTTCGGACATCCAGATGTCGCTCAGGTCTTTTCGGAGGCGCGTAAACTGGGTGAAACAACCGATGACGCAGCCTTGGTGTTTCCGGCAATACTCGGTCTCACTGTTTACTCAGCGGTACGCGCTGAGTTGTCTTCAAGTATTACTCTGTGCGAACGGTTGATCGATCTGGCGACGGTAAGAAACGATGAAGTGTGGACGGTTCAGGCGCACTACGGGGCAGGGATAATTTACTCCTGGCGGGGGGCTTTCGAGCAAGCACGTCATCACCTGGAGTTGGCCTGCGATCACTATACCGTCGATCAGCATGAAGATCATCTGGCTCTTTACAGCCAAGACGTAGGCCCCATTTGTCATTGCCGCAATGCCATGCTGCTTTGGTATCTCGGTTATCCGGATCAGGCCTTGTCATGCATGGAAAACGCGCTGAATTTAACCGAAAAACTCGGGCACCCGCTCACTAGAAATTATGTTTTGACTTGGGCGGGTTTTCTTCGAATTCATCGGCGGGAGATTAAAGAAGCGCTGTACTGGAACCAGCAGGCGCTGGACTACGCTAACGAACAGAAGTTCACGTACTGGATTGCTATGGCGACGGCGCAACACGGCTGGCTCATGAATGAGCAGGGACAGGTTGAGCAGGGGATTGCCACAATCAAACAGGGAATGGAGCAATTGAAACGACAAGGTTCAGAGGCATCCCAGTCCTACAGCCTGGCTTTGTTGGGCGAGGCTTTGGGCAGAAAAGGGGATGTTGCCAACGGCATCGCCTTGATCGAGCAAGGCCTGGTTAATATCGATGAAAGCAAAGAGGAGTGGTGCAAGGCAGAGTTACTGCGCCAGCGTGGTGATCTTGCTTTGCTCGCTAATCCTGAACAGCCGGCTGATATCGAATTGTGGTACAGCAAAGCCATAGATATGGCTCAGCATGAGAGTGCCAAGTCCTGGGAACTGCGAGCAACAACATCGCTTGCAAGCTTATGGGCAAATCGAGGCCGACAAGAAGAGGCCGAGAAATTATTGAAACCGGTCGTCGCTTGGTTTAAAGAAGGGCACGACACACCAGATTTTAAAGATGCCGAAACGCTATTGCGAAACCTGCAGCGAGTGACTTGATAT
>ENA-ORXR01004074-ORXR01004074.1-marine-metagenome-genome-assembly--contig:-NODE-4074-length-12499-cov-57.134439_pt1 | contig 12499 bp, 8 predicted proteins | sample MGYA00237866_ERZ511479 | MGnify/ENA metagenome assembly ERZ511479 | reverse complement strand
TCGCACCACCAAAGCAAGCCTTTGATGTAAAAGCCGAACTGAGCGCGGAAGTGGATGATTTATTGAAACAATATAAAACGATTTTGGATGCGGATATTCCGCGTTTGAATGGCTTGATTAAAGCGCAATCGCCGGAGCCGATTTCGATTGAAGAACCGTAGCGCAATGCGCCCGTAGCGTAACGCCTCCGGCTTGCACCGCATACTATCGACAAACTAATGCAACGCAAACCGGAGGCATTACGATACGAGTGTTTTACAAAATCTCCTTAATAAAAGAGACCATTTTCGGCAAGACATCATTAGGGTGCGCATGAGGTGTATGCGAGCCGCCATAGATAAGAAATTCTTCTGCTCTACCGGTTGTTTTATCGACGATGCTTCTCAATTGGCGTTCAGTACCATAGCGGTCTTCCGTGCCTTGAATAGCGAGAATTGGGCAGCGTACATTTTCGAGTTCTCGTTCAATATTCCAATTTCTAAAACCGGGTGAAAGCCATGTTTTTGACCAAAAATCGAACAGTGAACTCGTTTTTTCGCCGTGATAAGAAGCCAGTTTGGAACGTAAATTGGTGAGTTGGTAGGACATACGAGCGTTTTCGATGCCGCGTATCGTTTCTTCTTCTACAAAAACATGTGCAGCTTCTGAAATAACACCTGACACACGCTCCGCATAACGTCCGGCGAAAAGGAGTGCTATGCTACCACCATCACTATGCCCGATAAGGATAACATCTTGAATATCAGCCTTATCCAATAGGGCAGGCAATATAGTCCAAGCCTCCTCGCGCATGTAGTCAGTGCCTTGCTCATGCGGCATAGGAGAGGATTTGCCATAGCCTTGTCGGTCATACAAAAAACCTTCTAAACCTGTTGCCTCGCAAAGTTGGCGAGGAAAATCTTTCCACAATTCTATACTACCAAGTCCTTCATGCAAAAAAACCAATGTCGGTGCATGGGGTTTTGTAGCAGTCTGTGTAATGTGTTTGGTGAAGATTTCTGAACCGAGTACCTCGATTTTTTCAGAAAATTCATTCATAATAATAGATTCGGAATTTATGGTTCAATATTGACGCCACAAATACGAATAAGTAACAGCAAAAAACATTTTTAACTATTAAATTGTGTTAAAATGTTTAAACTCGCGCATGAAAGCAGCCTAAGCACAAAACAGCGTTAAAATCCCGTCAATTCTCCCACACATCTGCCAAATAAAGCCTATTTTTGCCCGTACAGGCGACTTCAGTCGCCTTGTTAGAAAAATGGTTCTTTGACAATTCTTGCATCTGGAAATAAAATTAAAAATTTGTGCCTTGCGTTTTCCTCCCTCAGCCCCTCAAAAGGGGGAGACAGACGCGAGTAGGTTTCTCGCAAAGCGAGGAATCTCCCCCTTTGGAGGGGGCTGAGGGGAGAGAAATCTTAAAAACTAATATTTAGGATTTCCTCAAAATGATAAATGCTTTAATTTCTCTTTTGCAAAAATTGTCAAAAAACCGAATAAGTTTACTGATAAATATACGATACATGGTGACTGAAGTCGCCTGTACGAGTACAAAAAATACTATCCATTGCTCAAAATAGGCATCATTTTCGGCGGACCGTCCCGCGAGCGCGAAATCTCGTTTGCCGGAGGGCGCACAGTTTACGACAACCTCAACAAATCGCTCTTCGAGCCTGTCCCTTTATTTGTGGACAGCCACCGAAATTTTATTTTGTTGGATTGGCAATACGTATATAAAGGTACGATTCGGGATTTTTATCCGCATGTGAGTGCGCTGCCCGACTCGCCGAATCAGTTTCAAATCTATCTCGAAAGCATCGCCGACCTTGCACCCGATGCCTATGATGATATGATGCGCCAAGTCGGACGCCCCGTTTCACTCGCCGAACTGCCTGATTTAGTGGATGTTGCGTTTTTGGCTTTGCATGGCGTTTTTGGCGAAGACGGTCAGATACAAGGCTTGCTCGAAAGCTTGGGCGTTCCATACACGGGCAGTGGTATACGTGCGTCGAGCATAGGCATGGACAAAGCATTTCAAAAGAAAATCATGAGTGCGGGTGATTTTCCTTGCCCCAATATCATGGAAATTAAAAAGGACGAATGGACGAACGGAGATACAAGTATTTTTTATAAGAATGTAATTGAAAAAACGGGTTTCCCGATAGTGATTCGACCTGCAAATCAAGGTTCATCTATCGGCGTAGCGATTATAGACGAGGGTAGGGGAGAAGCCGGTTTTTCGGATGCGGTCAATGCTGCTTTTTTTCGTTTGGATGTCACAAAAAGTGAATGGAATAATTATTCGGAAATAGAAAAAATACAATTTCTGCGTCGCTTGGGCGATATACGTGAGGGCATTGGTTTTCCGGTGAATGTCCACCCCCCAACCCCCTCCAAAGGGGGAGATAGGCGTGTGGGGTTTCCCTCCAAAGGGGAAGGTGAACGTGGGAAGTTTGTACCGAAAGGAAAAAATAAAGGTGTAAAAATTACAGCTAATGATGATGAAAATAGTTTTTCGCGTAGCGAAAAATCTCCCCCTTTGGAGGGGGTTGGGGGGGTGGACTACGCGATAGAAACCATCCACCACCCCGAGCATTTACTTTCTTTTTTAAATAATTATTTTACAAAAAACAACGATACACTCACCCTCGAAAGTCACCTGACCGAACAAACGGTAATCGCCGAAGAATTTATTGACGGGCAGGAATTTTCTTGTATCGTCTTGCGTCAAGAAGATGGCAGCGTGACGGCTTTACCACCCACCGAAATTATCAAAGGGAAAGAGGTTTTTGATTACCGTTCAAAGTATCTTGCAGGGCTTTCGCGCAAGGAAACACCGATACGTTTGCCCGATGTTCAAATCAATGAAATACGCTCAGAGTGTGAGCGATTATTCGGATATTTGGAGTTCAATACTTACGCGAGAATTGACGGCTTCATCAAGGCAAATGGTACGATTTACCTGAATGACCCGAACACAACTTCGGGCATGTTGCCCTCCTCATTCTTCTTCCATCAAGCGGCTGAAATCGGCTTGAATCCCTCGCAGTTTCTAACGTATATTATTCGAGCTTCACTTCAAGAGCGTATGAATAACACACTGGAAATAAACGAAATACAAGTTTTAATTCTTCATTTAGATGAAAGTATAAAGACGCTGAAAAGTAGTAAAGTTGAGAAGAAAAAAATCGCGGTCATTTTGGGCGGTTATTCTACGGAAAGACATATTTCGGTAGAAAGCGGACGCAATATTTACGAAAAATTAGCGAGTTCTGACAAGTACGAACCCATACCTATTTTTCTTACTGGAAATGCAGAAAATATTGAATTGTACCAAATCCCTATCAATTTATTATTGAAGGATAATGCAGACGATATTCGCGATAAAATTTATATGTATAAAAAACACCCCGTTGTAGAACAAATTAAAGTAGAGTGCCAAGCATTAACCGAAAAATACGCTTCACATAATGTTGTTTTTGAACCGAAAAAAATATCTTATAAGGACTTAAAAAACATGGCGGATGGGGCGTTCATCGCGCTACATGGACGACCGGGCGAGGATGGAACTTTGCAAGGCATTTTTGATACTTTGGGCTTGCCGTACAATGGTTCGCCACCCGACTCTGCCGCTACGACAATCAATAAATATGAAACGCTGCAAAAGCTAAAAGCTGCCGGATTTGCGGTGACCGACCAACTTTTGATGCGCAAAACGGATTTTGAAAAAGATGCTAAAAGTTGTGTCACAGATATTGAGTCGAAATTTAACTATCCGCTTATCGCCAAACCTTTGGATGACGGTTGTAGTTCGGCAGTGAAAATGATTAAAACTCGCGAGGAAATGGCAGCGTATTTGCGTGGTATTTTTCGCAGTAAAAATGAAGAATTTATATCGGAAAAAGATACGACGATTTTAAAATTATTACCAAAAGAAGAATTTCCGCATAAAGATGTTGCCTTGATAGAAGCCTTGATTACGCGTGGCGATGCCAAGCATTTTCTGGAAATTACGGGCGGTTTGCTCACCAAATATGTCAATGGTAAGCCCGAATATGAGATTTTTGAACCCTCGGAAGCACTGTCCGAAGGGGAGATTTTGTCTCTGGAAGAAAAATTTCTGGCAGGCGAAGGGCAGAACATCACCCCCGCCCGTTTTGCTGATAATCAACAAGATTATGCGTATATTGCAGCCCAAGTGAAAGCCGACCTCAAGCGTGCCGCCCAACTGCTCAATGTGCAAGGCTACGCACGCATCGACGCATTTGTGCGTATATATGAGGATAGGCGCGCCGAGACGATTGTGATTGAAATCAATTCGCTACCAGGTATGACCCCCGCGACTTGCATCTTTCATCAAACAGCTATAAATGGTTATAAACCTTATGATTTTATAGATAAAATCTTGGAATATGGAATGACTAATAATGACGCATAACCTTAATTTATATTATGTTATTAACGATAAGTACGACATATCAACCTGCAACGGATTTAGGTTTTTTATTACATAAACATCCTGACAAATTTCAGTCAGTGAATTTATCTATTGGCAAGGCGCATGTTTTTTATCCACAAGCCACTGAAGATAAAACTACAGTCGCTTTATTGCTAGATATTGACCCGATAGACATGGTCAGAGGTAAGAAGAAATTTTCCGGAAAAGGCTTTTCACTCGGACAATATGTAAATGACCGTCCTTATGCTGCGTCATCATTTATGAGTGTCGCGCTCTCCAAAGCATTTTCAACGGCAATGAACGGAACATGCACAGGCAAGCCGGAGTTAGTGGATGTCAAAATGCCCTTCGAAATAAAAATCACATCACTCCCTGCACCAAGAGGAGGAGAAGCTTTAATCCGAAAATTATTTGAACCATTGGGGTATCAAATAACATTGGAACGACATATATTAGACGATAAATTTACAGCATGGGGAGAGAGTAAATATTTCACACTCGACCTTTCTAATAAATTGACTATGAGTCAGTTATTGTCACATTTATACGTCTTGATTCCTGCGCTTGACAATGATAAACATTATTATGTAAGTGAAGCTGAAATTGAAAAATTACTAAAAAAAGGAAAAGGTTGGTTAGAAAAACACCCCGAAAGAAAATTGATTACAAGGCGGTATCTTATCAATTTGAAGTCGTTGACACGCCAAGCATTCCAACGTTTGAAGGAATATGAAAAGACTGAAAATAATGTGGAATTGGAGGAGAAAGAAGACATCAAAAAAGAGACTTTACACCAAAAAAGATTAAATTTAGTATTAGAAAAACTCAAAAAAACAGGCGCGAAAAAAGTGCTGGACATGGGCTGTGGCGAAGGCAAATTGTTGAGAATGTTATTAAAAGAAAAACAGTTTAGTAAGATTGCCGGAATGGATGTATCTTACAGCGAATTGACCAAAGCAAAAGACCGTTTGCATTGGGATGAAATGGCACCCAAACAGCAGGAACGCATCCAGCTATTTCAAGGAGCTTTAACCTATAAAGATAAGCGGCTTGAAGGCTATGATGCAGCCGCAATAGTAGAAGTCATCGAGCATTTGGATGAAAACCGCTTAGAATCATTTGGGCGAGTTGTTTTTGAATTTGCCCAACCAAAAACGGTCATCATGACCACTCCAAATGCAGAATATAATGCGCTGTTTGAAAACATGGAAACAGGTGATATGCGACACACCGACCACCGATTTGAATGGACAAGAGCGCAATTTGAAACATGGGCAAAAAACATCGCAGAGAAACACAATTATAGCGTCGAATTTGAGCCGATTGGTGAGCTAAATGAGCAAGTCGGCGCACCTTCACAAATGGGAATTTTTAATTATGGAAATTAATATACCGGAACTATCATTGGTCTTGCTGATTGGTGCTTCCGGTTCGGGTAAAAGCACTTTTGCAAAGCAACATTTCGGAAAACATGAAGTAGTCTCGTCGGATGAATGTCGGGGTATTGTATCCAATGACGAAAATAATCAGGCAGCGACTAAAGATGCGTTTGAATTACTAAATTTTATTATTGAAAAACGATTAAAAAACGGTTTTCTTACTGTAGTAGATGCGACTAATGTACAAGTAGCATCCAGAAAAAAATTAGTAGAATTAGCCAGAAAACATCATGTATTACCCGTTGCTATTGTGTTAGATATACCGCAGCGTGTTTGTGAAGATAGAAATGTAGAACGCTCTGACAGGAATTTTGGCAGCCATGTAGTACGCCAACAAAAACAGGAATTAAAGCGCTCTTTGAAAAAATTAAAATACGAGGGCTTTCGGAAAATTTATACCTTAAATTCACAAGAGGAAGTAGATGGTGTGACGGGTATTATTCGGGAAAAATTGTATAATGATAAAAAGCATATCAAAGGTCCATTTGACATTATTGGTGACATTCATGGTTGTTATGACGAGACGCTTGAGCTTTTGATCAAACTTGGTTATACAATAGAGCAAACACAGGATAACGGGCAAAATTTTGGCTTGAAAATTACACATGCTGATAATCGACAAGTTATCTTTCTTGGCGACCTTGTAGATAGGGGACCAAATTCTCCGGCTGTCTTGAAACTCGTGATGAGTATGGTACGTAGTGGCGTGGCATGGTGTGTACCCGGTAATCACGACGCAAAACTTCACAAGAAATTAAAAGGAAAGAACGTAAATCTAAAACACGGACTTGCCGAAACAATAGAGCAACTTGACGAAGAAACACCGGAATTTATACATGAACTAAAAGAATTTTTGTACAGTCTGATTAGTCATTATGTGTTTGATGATGGGAAATTGGTGGTTGCCCATGCCGGATTGAAAGAAGAGATGCAAGGCAGGGGGTCGGGGGCAGTACGCGCCTTTTGTTTGTATGGAGAAACGACGGGAGAAATAGATGAATTTGGGTTGCCTGTGCGCTATAATTGGGCATCAGAATACAGAGGTAAAGCAAAAGTCATCTACGGACATACGCCTGTTCCCGAAGCGGAATGGCTCAACAAAACCATTGATATTGATACCGGATGTGTCTTTGGGGGGAAATTAACTGCACTGCGTTATCCCGAACAAAAACTGGTGGCTGTACCTGCCAAAAAAGTCTATTGCGAACCCGTAAAACCATTGCAAGAAGCAAGCAACGGACAACTAACGCACCAACAAGAATACGATGATTTACTCAATATTGATGATGTTATTGGAAAAAGAATTGTGCAGACGCGACTTAGAAATAACATCACTATTCGGGAAGAAAATTCGATAGCTGCATTGGAAGTTATGAGTAGGTTTGCCATAAATCCTAAGTGGTTGATTTATCTACCTCCTACTATGTCGCCTTGCGCGACGAGCGAATTACCAGACTTTCTCGAACATCCCCAACAGGCAATTAATTATTATAAAAAAAGAGGTGTTGAGCGAATTATATGCGAAGAAAAACACATGGGGTCGCGTGCCGTTTTGGTGATTTGTAAAGATGAGGCAACGGCTTTAAAACGCTTTGGTATAAGCAACGAGGGCTTTGGAGTTTGTTATACGCGCACGGGCAGAAATTTCTTTAATAATACCGAAATGGAGCAACAATTTATGGATAGAGTCGTCAAAGCGTTGACTCGTTCAGGATTTTGGGAACAACATCAAACTGATTGGGTCTGTTTGGATACCGAGTTGATGCCCTGGTCGGCAAAAGCGCAATCACTCCTCAAAGACCAGTACGCAGCGGTTGCAACTGCCGCTCGACATTCGCTTTCAGAAGTCGAGCAAGTGCTGCAACAAGCTATTGACAGAGGCATCATTGATGCACAATCTTCACTGGATAAATTCAGCTACAAAAAAGCTGCAATTTCAAAGTACACAGATGCGTATCGCCGATACTGTTGGGAAGTAAAAACAGTGGAAGATTACAAACTCGCGCCCTTTCATATTTTGGCGACAGAAGGTGCAGTTCACACAGATAAAAGCCATGAATGGCATATTGAAAATATCAAAACTATCTGTGAAGCGGATGATAAAATATTTCAACTTACGCCCTACAAAATTGTCAACACGGGAGATGAAAATAGTATAAAAACTGCTACAGATTGGTGGCTTGAACTCACAGCAAAAGGTGGTGAAGGCATGGTCGTCAAACCTTATGATTTCATAGCTCATGATAGCGAAGGATTGCTACAACCTGCCGTAAAATGTAGAGGTAGCGAATACCTACGCATCATCTACGGACCGGAATATGATATGCCCGAAAACCTAAAAAGGTTGAAAAAAAGAGGGCTTTCTAAGAAACGCTCTTTAGCTTTGAGAGAATTTGCACTTGGTATCGAAGGCTTGGAACGCTTTGTCAAAAAAGAACCATTAAGACGAATACATGAAAGCATATTTGGTGTCTTGGCTTTGGAAAGCGAAGAGGTTGACCCGAGGCTTTAAAATGAACATTGAAATATGAAGCATAAAAATATACGGAATTAGCCATTTATTGGGCTGGAACAGATTTATTATTTAATTTTATCTTTGTACTTTTTTGATAATGAAACCTATAAGGTTTTTGCAAATCTTATAGGTTTGAATTTACCCAGTAAATGGCCAATTCCGAAAAATAATTAATAAAATAACATGGTTCGTCCGCTCCGTCCACTATTAAGCGAGGCGTCCGTCCACCGTCCACCAATAGAGAAATGGGATTTTTAAAAGAAACATATTACTACTTTACGAGCCGCGTTTTTTGGGTAAATGCTCTGTTGGCTTTTGGCTTATTGGCTTTGATACTATTTTTTGTATTTAGGTTTATGAGCAGCTATACCAAGCATGGTGAATCTATCACTTTGCCCGATTTGCGTGGGATATTGCTGGAAGATGCACAGGAGCAAATGAACGAAACCAAGCTCGAATTATTTATCTTGGATTCGCTCTATTTCCCTGAAAAAGAACCCTTTGCGATACTCGAACAAGACCCGCGACCCAACTCAAAGGTAAAAGAAAATCGCAAGGTGTATGTGACCGTAAATGCAAGTATACCGCCGCCGATAGCAGTACCGGATATTTGGGGAAAGGATAAAGATTTTGCCAAACGCCTTTTGCGTGCGCGAGGTTTGACCGCCAATAAAAACATCGAATATATGCCCGACCCTGCCGTAAACACCGTTTTGCAAGTAAAATATAAAGGCGAACAACTCCAACGCCCTCAAAAAAATCAATTGACGAAGGTTCCCAAAGGCTCGGAGCTCACGCTCGTTGTGGCAAAAGGCAGCAGTTCGTCGATGACTGTTCCCAAATTTACCTGCCGCACGGTCGATGAAGCTCGCTACCAACTCCAAACCTATAACCTCCAACTTGGCACAATCATTCCCGATGAAACGGTGACGGACGAGGCTTCAGCGTATATTTATCGCCAAGTACCCGATTATAGTCGCGGCGACATAATAAGAATGGGAGAGGCGGTAGATGTGTGGGTCACAAAATCCAAGCCCGGTGAATGTGTAAATGAATGGTAGAAGGTGAATTGTTTCGCTTTGCTGATTGTTTTATTGTTTTATTGTTGACGTTTTTTCGCTACGCGAAAATACAGCAATACAACAATCCAACAATACAGCAATATAGCAATCAGCGAAGCGAAACAATCAAGCAATTTAACAATCAATCAATACAACAATCCCCCCGCCTATTTCGTATTAAACACGTTCAAAATTAAGTTTGATTGCGTTTATAAAAGTAACAATCAAACCATTCGACAATCAAAGAATTAAATTACATGCGAATTATACTGACAATTAGTCTATTATTGACCTCAATGGCTTTGGTATTGGCTCAACCTGTAGCTTTGCCTTTGACCACAAATTTCGTCTTACAGGAATACGCAAAAGCGCATCCTGAAGAAGCAGAAGCAAAACTCAAATCTGCCCCGGCAGCGTTGACTCTGCCTTTTATGGACGATTTTTCTTATGATGGACCTTACCCGATGGCTTCACTTTGGATGGATAATGACGTTTTTGTCAATGGCACATTGGCTATGAATCCGCCGTCAATTGGTGTGGCGACTTTGGATGGTTTGGATGCCGCAGGACTGCCTTATGCCGATAGTGAAGGTTGGTCAGACACACTGACCTCGCAAGTCATTGATTTGACCGGACTTACAGTGAGTGACAATATCGTTTTGAGTTTTTTCGCGCAACCGCAGGGGCTTGGCGATGCACCGGAATCAATAGATAGATTGATATTAGAATTTAAGGATAATATAGGAGATTGGCAACAAGTACAAACCATTTCGGGCGATTTTGTCGGCGATTTTCAGTATAGTACCCATCTTATCGGTTCACTTTATATAGGGCCTGAATTTCAGTTTCGCTTCCGTAACTTTAGTGCGCGTACCGGATTTGTGGATTTGTGGCATATTGATTATGTGAAATTGGATGAAGGTAGATTGGAAAATGACCAGACCTTTGATGATGTGTGCTTTACGACCAAACCACAGTCGGTTTTAGAGGAATTTACAGCGATGCCCTGGCGACATTTTCTGGAAGATATTCTGGGAGAAACCAATTTTAATATCGCCTACGACCTCAAAAATCATAGTGCAAATAATATCAATGTAACTGGACCTGTTTTTAGGGTAGATGAAACGACGAATGACGAAAATATTTTGCAATGGATGCAAAATAATACAAATATAGGCGCAGACGAAACCGTCAATGTCTTAGATAACACCACTTTGACCACAGATGACTTTATTTTCGGAAATGTACCCGCAGCAATTACGCAAGCGAGGATTACAAGTCAATACCATATAAATGCCGCAGGGCAAGAAAACATCACAAATCAACGCAATTTTAATTTAACAAATGACACGATAGCTACCGAAACAATTTTTGCGAATTATTTTTCTTATGATGATGGCACGGCTGAATATAATGTTGGTTTGGATGGTGAAGGTTCGCAGGCAGCAGTGCGTTTTCGTCCGAATATAGATGATGAACTTCGCGCTATTGAGATTCATATTCCGTATGCGGCAGATGATGTGAGTGCAGGACAAACATTTGCCCTGAAAGTGTGGGAAAGCGACCCCAATTTTGGCGAACCTTCGTCAACTGACGTGATTTACAGTAAAGAATTTACACCACAATATGGCAGCGGTATTGGAGGTTTTCATTCTTACGAAATAGACCCACCAATACAACTCTCTGGCGCACAAGATTACTTTATCGGTTGGGAACAAATCACGATTGCAGATTACGGCATTCCGATAGGTATGGACAAAAATAATCCACAGGCTTCGGAGAATAATTATTATAATCTCGGCTTAGGCTGGCAGCCTTTTCCAGACAATTTGAAAGGCGCACTGATGATACGTGCGGTCGTTTCCGGCGACCCGTTTTACACTGCCAATCAAGTCGTACTTAATGCTGCCGAAATCGCCGAAATATTCCCGAATCCGACGAGTAATAATTTGTTTATTCATTTAAAATCAAATAATTACGAAGACTATATTGTTCAAATATATAACAGCAATGGACAAGTATTATATCAAAGCGAACTCACCAATTCGATTGCGGTAAACACGCTACCAAGCGGCGTTTATTTCGTTCAAATTAAAGAAAAAAACACAGCAAACGTTTATTACGAAAAATTTATTAAAAAATAGTCTATCGTCCATGGTCGATAGGCAGCCACGAGGTTTCTTTTTTCGCACAGCGAAAAAATATATGGATTATCAACTATGGACTATGGACTATCGACCATGGACTAATTATGGATATTACAGTAGAAGAACTCAAACGAAAACTTGATGCAGGCGAAGAATTTATCTTCATAGATGTACGCGAAGTGCATGAGTATCAAGAGTCTAACCTCAATGCAAAATTAATTCCTTTAGGGGTGTTACCCTTCCGTCTTCATGAATTTGAGGCAAATAAAAACGACGAAATAGTCGTACATTGTCGCTCCGGTGCGCGTAGCGGACAGGCGAAAGAGATGATGAAAAAGGAAGGTTTTACTAATGTCCGCAACCTATTGGGCGGCATATTGGACTGGCAAGCAAAGATTAAATAAGAGTAAGGGAAGACGAAAAAAATAATCTACCCGTCTGAATTGTTATTTTTTTTATATGTTTCACTTAGCCAAACATATAAAAAAAATAACTTCTTCATTTGGGGTAGATTATTTTCTTCCTCTTCCCTAAGTTCAAGTGTCAAGCGCAAGTTCAAGTTTCGGAATTTGCTCCGCAAATTCAAACGTAAATATCGTAAGATTTGGCTTCGCCAAATCGCGTGACTTGAACTTGCGTTTGACACTTGAACTTGAAAAAAAAAGCCCCGCTTTTTCAAGCGGGGCTTTGAACTATATCAAACTCACTATGAAATTGTTTTGCATTTACTTTTAAACGCAGTCTAATGTTTGATAAAAATATTTTGATAACAGCCTTTGGTTGACTGTAAATTTCTTAGTAAGGGAAGACGAAAAAAATAATCTACCCGTCTGAATTGTTATTTTTCTTATATGTTTCACTTAGTGAAAGAAAATAAA
>ENA-ORXR01004073-ORXR01004073.1-marine-metagenome-genome-assembly--contig:-NODE-4073-length-12504-cov-3.014565_pt1 | contig 12504 bp, 7 predicted proteins | sample MGYA00237866_ERZ511479 | MGnify/ENA metagenome assembly ERZ511479 | reverse complement strand
GATTTGCCGACCTTTGACATGATTAGAACCATGATGAGGTAGGCAATAAAGAAAACCCCTATCAATAGAGCGCCGTCAGCGAGCCAGGCCGGGGAGATGAAGTCTTGCGCGGCAAAACGGAACCGTCCCCATACAAATAATGTGACGATGGCCGCGACCAAGAGTGCAGCAATAGAAATAATCTCCCGCATAAACCCGCGAGATGCAGCGTATAGCATGGAAATGAGTAGGATGATCAAAACGACAATATCAAAGCCGTTAAAGTCCCAAGGTCCGATTGAAATAAGGTGCAAGGTTTGGGCAGTCATGAGGCGGGCCAGTCTCCAGCTAGGCGGCCCAACTCGTTGGATGATCAAGGCCGCTTTCTGTGCTGGCTTCTACACGGCGGATCAGGTCGGGCAAAGCCTTGATTGCAATGAGTGGCAGCGCGGCATTGTCATTCCTGTCCCGGCCGTCTTTCCGTTTCTGCGGTTTAGCGGTGATTGCGCGGTGAAACCCGAGTTTTGCCGCTTCTTTCAGCCGGGCATCTGCGCGGCCAACCGGCCTTACATCGCCGGACAGGCTGATTTCGCCGAATACCACCGAATCGGATGGGAGCGGAATGTCGAAGGCTGATGACGCAATCGCGGCAGCTACTGCTAAGTCGGCTGCGGGCTCATTAATGCGAAGTCCGCCCGCGACATTGAGATACACATCTTTGCCGGCGAAACTGACACCGCAACGGGTCTCCAGCACTGCCAAGACCATGGCGAGGCGGCTGCTGTCCCACCCCGTGACAGAGCGGCGCGGTGTGCCGAATGCTGCGGGCGCCACCAGCGCTTGAATTTCGGTCAAAACCGGGCGCGACCCTTCCAGTCCGGCAAAGACGGCCGCACCGGATGACGCTTCACCGCGACCATCCAGAAACAAAGCGGACGGGTTTGGAACTTCCGCCAATCCGCTTTCGCGCATTTCGAAAACGCCAATTTCATCTGTCGGGCCAAAGCGGTTCTTATGCGCGCGCAGGATCCGAAATTGATGCGCGCGGTCGCCCTCAAAATATAAAACGGCGTCGACCATATGTTCGACGACACGCGGTCCTGCGATCTGGCCGTCTTTGGTGACATGACCAACAAGGATAACGCAGGCGCCGCTTTTTTTGGCAAAGCGCGTGAGTTCCTGCGAGCAGGCGCGGACCTGCGCAACCGTTCCGGGGGCAGCGCCGAGCTGGTCCGTCCAAAGCGTTTGTATGGAGTCGATGATGACAACATCAGGCTTGGAATCCATCAAGCCATCAAGGATAGGACCGAGCGATGTCTCTGCTGCCAGATTGACGGGATGTTTCGATACACCGAGCCGTTTTGCACGGCGGCGCACTTGTCCCGTCGATTCTTCGCCCGTGATATAAGCTGTTTTCAGCCCGCTCGCAGCGAGCTCGCCCGTGGCCTGTAGAAGCAATGTCGATTTACCAATTCCCGGGTCACCGCCAACCAGAAGGGCCGAGCCGGGTACCAATCCGCCGCCCGTGACGCGGTCGAGTTCTGCAATGCCGGTTCTCAGGCGTGGGACGTCTTTTGACTCTCCGCCCAAATCAACAAAAGCCATGCCCCGTGTTTTGCGGCGTTTATGCGCGGGTTTGGCATTCTGGCTCTGCGCTTCCTCGACCAACGTATTCCACTCTCCGCAAGAGTCGCAGCGGCCCGCCCATTTCCCATGAACGCCTCCGCAAGATTGGCAAACAAAGATGGTGGACGGCTTTGGCATAGAGGTTCTGTTTCATAATCAGGGCCCTCTGTCAAAGATTTGTTGCTATTTTGTTCTCATTTGATTTTGAGACACAGTAAGCCATTATTAACTCGAAGTGATGAATACTGAAAGGGAGTTTGGGAGGGCTGACCGTGGATATGGTCAAGAGATCGGCTGTGTGGGGCGGCTTACAAAAATTTGGATTGGCGTGTGCCGTTTTGCCTGTCTTGCTATTGCAAGCGGATGCGGCCGTAATTGATCGTCCGTTTTTTCGTGCGAATGCGCTTGTGATCGTTTTCTCGGGCGGCGACTTTGTTGAAAATGACGGTGAAGCGCCCCTCGCGCATGACTTTGTCCTTCTGGACGACGCCGTATCCGGCACGGCGGGCAATGATCTAATCGCGCAGGACGGCGTGCCGGTGAACTTCCCTTTTGATCCGATTAGTGACGGAACGTCCGGTGGGTGGCCATTCCAGATAACCGGTCAGACGTCTGGCGGTGTTTACGAAAACAATCCGTCTTTCCAAATGTTAGACTCAAACGACAGCTATACAGCCTTTGGAATTGACAATGGGACGGACATTGATTTGCTCGGTACACAGGTTCGCTTTGCTTGGTTTTTCGTCGCTAGCAATACGGCCTTTGATATTTATGCGGAAGCCTCCAACCTTGTGACCAGTGGCGACTTCACCGGGATGGGTTACGAGAATATTGGATATCAATTGGTTGAACGCGCGCCCGCGTCTCCGTCTATTGGGCAGCAGGCGCAATTAGCCTCAGTCGGCGGCAATGGTATCGTCATCGGCGATAATGGGTTCGAATTTACGTTGGACGATATTTCGGCCGGGCAAACAAAAGTTTATGACGGCGGCCGCAGAACCGCCCGCGCCCCCGGCTCCATCGCCCAACAGGCGACAGGATTTGCCAGCGTCTATAGATTACGGGGCTCTCCGGTTAACGGAAATAATTATGACTTCTCCATGGGGACGGGTATTCTGTCCGCCGATGTCACCTACACAATTTTTGCGCCTTAGCTTTTGAGGCCAGCTTCAACCAACTGTTCTAAGCGGTCTGTATCCGCGCCGGATACATACTCTTCCCCAACGATAAAGAACGGTGTTCCGGTGAGGGCAGGCAGGCGGTTCGCGAGTTGCAGCGTATCATTGATGTGCTGGTCGATTGTTGGGTCAGCCATATCAGCCTCATAGCGCCGCATATCGAGGCCAATATCTTCTGCCACGCCACGAATGATGTCGCCGCTCAGCCGTTTTTGATCCATCAGCGCGAAGTGCATTTCTTTGTATTTGCCCTGCTTGTCGGCTGCGAGAGCTGCGCGGGATGCAATGCGAGAAGTTTTTGTACGGTCATCAAGTATAGGGAGTTCTTTAAACACGACCCGTATGTCATCCCCGTATTTTTTGACGGCCTCGGCGACCCAAGGCGTCGCGCGTTTACAATAGCCGCAATTATAATCGAAAAATTCAACGATTGTGACCTTGGCATCTTCCGGTCCGACGGATGCATCACGGGGATCGTTTTCCAAGAGATCTTTTGCGGAGATAATGGATTCTTTATAGAGCTCCTGCTCCAGCAAAGCTTCCTTTTCTTGAAGCTTGATGAATGCATCGCGGATGATTTCAGGATTTTCGAGAATATACTCTTTGACGAGAGTTTCGATCTCGGACTTGGTCATGTTTGTCGTTGGGCCGGCTTCGGCGCAAGAGGCTGTCATCAAACCAATTGCGGCGATTGACGTCATTAGGAGGGGTCTCATATGAATCTCTATGTTCGAATTCTTATTTGTTATGCCTTATACGCATAAGAACCTTAATTAGATAACATCAACGTGAAGTGAAGCTTACCAAAGGTTTTGGCCCGCGGCGGCGTCTTTTCCCGGCCAGTTGAGTTTCTGATACGACGATAATATCAGATGCCCGTCGCCATTGCGGTAAAGAGCGGTCAAGATCTTCTTGCGCGCGCTGTGCAAAGCTTCTGGCGCTGTTGATGTCACCGATAGCGTAAAAACGTTCTGCCGTAGCGTATTGTGCCAGCGCGGTCTTCCCTTGGCGCTCATAGACGTCTGCCAACAGATACCATCCATAGGAATTTGTTGGCTCTGTTTGCAAAGCTGACTTAATCAATTCGACAACTTTATCGTAATCTCCGGGGTCGCGGGACTGCAGAATCGCTTGCGCGAGAGCGATTTCCAAGAGAGGAGCGTCAGGTTTGAGTTCCAAGGCAGTTTGGGAAGGTTCAATCGCAGCTACGCCTTGGCCTGACTCATATAAAATTTGGGCCTTAAGCTCATGAAAATAAGGATTTTCAGGCTCTTCCTCGATCAAGCTATCAATCTCTTTGATTGCATTTCGCAGGTCAGCTTGTTTGAAGTTGGCAACAGCCCGCGCATATCGAGCCGGTTGAGATTGATCGGATAATGGGAAACGGGAATAGACTTCTGCGGGACCGTTAAGGAAGCCTCTCAGCTTCGCCTGCATCATCGCATGTTTGTGTAATTCCTCAGGCGTATCTGTAACTTCGCTGAACTCCGACTCGCCTACGCGCTCGCGCAGGGCGTCGATACGATCTGATGACAAAGGATGGCCACGGAAATAAGGATAACGTCTGGCCTGGCTCAAAACTTCTTGTGCGCGAAATTTTTCAAAGAACAAGATCAAGCCTTCACCGCTCTGGCCCGTGCGTTCCATATATTCGGCCGCATATTGATCGGCGGCAGACTCGTTTACGCGGGAGTAGGAAAGGGCTTCCAAAACGCCGAATTGTTGAGCGCCGCCCAAAACCAACGCGCCGGCCTCGCCTTCGCCTGCCAAAATAGCGGCAAGGCCAATCCCGGCTGCGATGAGCATGGAGCCATAAGCGCTGCGATTGCCATAATCAGAGCGTACAATATGTCCTCCTGTAATGTGACCGGCTTCGTGAGCGATAACGCCCTTCAATTGGTTTGGGGTGTCAGCCTCCAGAATAAGGCCGGAATGCAGAAAAATGTTCTGACCGCGCGTCACAAACGCGTTCAGCGATGGGTCATTCACTAAATAGATGTCAACTGAGGCGGGCATAAGTCCACCGGCGCGCAAAATCGGGTCAGTAAACTCCCGCAACGTTTCTTCTATTTCAGTGTCTCGAAGAAGGGATTGCGCATTGGCTTGGACAGCCGAAAAGGCGAAAATAAATGCGGTAACTAAAGCCAGCCGAATAGCGGAGGGCATGAATTTATTCGTCAGTGTCATATGCCCGATGTGGAACCTCTGAAAAGAGCGGTCAAGTTACGCCCGTGTTAGACTGTCTAACGATTACGCGAGCGTAAATGAACACGGAATGAGTTGATCGAAACTAAACACAGTCCCGATCAACGCAGTTCTAGTCTTTTTTACGTCTTTTCCACCAACCGCCCTTGGCCTTTTTCTCAGGCGCTTTGTCGACCTTTGGCGCAGTGGTTTGAGCAGGCTCTACTTTCGGCGCAGGCGCCGATTTAGGCGGCGCTGTCTTAGCGGATTTCGCCGGGGCCTTGCGCGTTCGCTTCGCCGCAGCGGGTTTCGCCTCTGCCACGTCAGTCTTTGGCGCGGCTGCTTTCCGGGACCGTGAAGGCGCTGCTTTTGCTTTCGGCGCTGCTTTTTTAGCAGGAGCTTTGCGTGTGCGAGGGGCCTTAGTCTCCGTGTCGGCGGCCTTTGCAACTGACTTTTTTGTCGGGGCCTTTTTTGCAGACGTCTTTTTCGGCGCTGCTTCTTTTGCGGGCGCTTTTGCTTTTGCCGGAGCGGCTTTCTTAGCCGGAGCCTTGCGTGTCCGCGCAGGCTTTTTCTCCGCCTCGACAACATCGGCCTTTGACTCTGCCGCTTTTTTCGCGGGCGCGCGGCGCTTGCGAGCCGGCTTCGGGGCTTCTTCGGGTGCAGCGGTCTTCGCAGGGGCTTTGCGCGTGCGTTTAGGCTTTGCCGCCGTATCAGATTTAGCGGTTTCAGCAGCTTTCTTGGCAGGCGCGCGGCGCTTAGGTGCAGGTTTTTTTGCCTCTGTTTCAGCGGCTTCTGCAGTTTTCTTTGCGGGAGTTTTACGCGAGCGTTTTGGCGCCGCTTTGCTCTTGGTCTCTGTGTCTTTGTTTCGAGATGGAGCTTTGCGGCGTGTCGTCGAACGACGTTTGGGTGTCTCCGGCTCTACTTTTTCAACCGTTTCAGCCACCGCTTCAACCGACTTGTCTTTGCCTTTATCTTCGGATTTTTGACTTCTGGATTTACTGGGGGCACGACGGCGACGTCCACCTTTCCCAGTCGCATCATCAGACCTTGAGTCACGCGAGGATTTGGTGTCATCAGACTCAGACTTATCTGATTTTGTTTCATCAGATGATGCAGAGTCGGACCTCCCTTTACCACCCCTACGGCGGCGGCGTTTTGGTTTTGAATCCGTTTCAGGCGCTACGTCTTCGGCGGCGTTTGACTTAGTATCGTCATCGCCGGAATCCGCATTTTCGGACGTCTCGTCCTTGCGTCCGCGACCACGTCCACCCCTGCGGCCCCGACGGGAGCGGCGACGACCGGATTTCCGGTTTTCTTCGTCAGTTTCGTCTTCAGGAGATGTGCTGTCTTTTGCATCAGACTCGTTATCTGATTTTTTCGCTCGCGTTTTGGCAGGCTTGCGTTTTGCTGTCTCACGCTCTTTTTTGAAATCACGTTCGATTTGTACCAGCGGGTCGGCCCGCTTGTCGTCTCGTTTTTCGACGACTTCCAATTCGAAATGGGGACGGATCAATTCGTCATTTCCAACGACTTCGGTGAAGACATCTGCGATTTCATCTACTTGTGTCAATAAATCACGCTTCTCGTTCAACAGATAAAGCGCGACGTCGTGAGAGGTTTTCAAACGAATGCGTTTGGCTTTTCCGCGAACGGCAAATTCTTCGACCGCGCGAATAGCGGCGAGGGCAGAGCTTTCAACGGTTCGCTTGCGGCCAACGCCGGAACAATGCGGGCAAGATGTGGTAGACCCTTCAAGCAGAGATCGGCGGCGGCGTTGACGGCTGATTTCCATCAAGCCGAATTGGCTGATGCGCGAGGTTTGGATGCGCGCGCGATCCTGGGACAGCACGTCTTTCATCTTCTTCTCAACGGCCCGGTTGTTTTTGTGCTCATCCATATCGATGAAGTCGACAACAATAAGGCCGGCCAAATCGCGTAGGCGCATTTGACGGGCTAGCTCTTCAGCCGCTTCCAAATTGGTGCGTAATGCCGTGCGCTCAATGTTGCGTTCTTTCGTTGAACGTCCTGAGTTGACATCAACCGAGACAAGCGCCTCGGTTGGGTGAATGACGAGATAGCCGCCGGATTTGAGCTGAACCGTTGCGTCGAGGGAGTTTTCAATCTGCTTTTCCGCACCGTAACGTAAAAAGAGCGGAATCTCATCGTTGTAATGTTTGACGAATTTGGCGTGGCTCGGCATCAGCATATCTATGAATTCACTGGCCGTGTCATAGGCATTATCGCCTTGCACCAATATTTCCTCGATATCTTTATTATAGAGGTCGCGGATGGAGCGTTTGACCAGATTGCCTTCTTCATGGATCAAGGCAGGTGCCGAGGACTCCATGGTCTTGTTGCGAATATCGGACCAGAGTCGGGACAGATAATCATAGTCATGCCCGATCTCTTGCTTGGTTTGCTTCGCGCCCGCTGTACGGACGATGACGCCCATGCCTTGCGGAACGTCCAAATTATTCATGATGGACTTTAAGCGCTTGCGGTCAGACCCATTTGCGATTTTACGGGAAATGCCGCCGCCGCGCGGTGTATTTGGCATCAGCACGCAATAGCGTCCGGCCAAAGACAAGTAAGTTGTCATCGCGGCGCCCTTATTTCCGCGCTCTTCCTTGACGGCTTGAACCAGAAGGATTTGGCCGCGTTTGATGACTTCTTGGATTTTGTATCGGCGACGGGAAATGCGCTTACGGCGTTTGGAGGCGACTTTTACCTGCTCATCCGCAACTTCTGCATCAACTTCATCCGTAGCATCTTCTTCGTCCGGATCGAGGTTTTCGTCACGTTCGTCCTCATCCTCGTCATCGTCTTCGTGATCTTCATCTTCATCAGATTCTGAGTCGTCCTCATCGGATTCATCTTCTTCCTCATCACGCTTTGTGCGCGACTTGCGCTTTGCGGATGCGGCTTTGCGTTTTTCTTCTTCTTCGTCGGCTTGACGCTGATCTTCTTCCTCTTGCTCTTTGAGCGCCTGTTTGTCAGCTTCCGGGATTCGGTAATAGTCCGGGTGGATTTCTGAAAAGGCGAGGAAACCGTGACGATTGCCGCCATATTCTATGAAGGCAGCTTGCAGGCTGGGCTCTACGCGGGTGACGCGGGCCAGATAGACATTACCGCGGAGTTGCCGCTTGTGGCGGCTTTCAAAATCTAGTTCTTCAACACGATTCGAATCGACGATCACAACCCGGGTTTCTTCCGGGTGGGCCGCATCTATAAGCATACGTTTTGTCATGGTGTTCTCCAAGCGCTCGCGCGGAGTCTCGACGGGTCGTCGGTCGCTGCGAGGCAATAATTGATAGGGTAGGGTTCAGGGACGCCGCGCGCGCTGACAGGAGGGCCGAAAAAACGGACCTTTGTGTCTTCGCTATGATTTGCGTGGCGGTCATAAAAACTTTCGAGGTGCAGCCGGACGGAACTGTCGGAGCTGCGTGAATTTGGCGAGAGGGGCGTAAGGTTCAGCCTGCTTAAGCTCGCATTCTGGTCGCTCCTGCCTCATTTTCTTCAAAAGGGCAAAGCATTTGTCAGCACAGCCGGGAAACAAGGTGTGATTATAACCTGTGACTGATATTTGGTAAGTGATTGTAAGCGCGCCGCGACGAAAACTAAGACTTTGTTCACCATAAAAACGGCATAGCAAGATCCATAGTGTTTCGACTCCTTATTATATCTTTCCTGCTGACGCTCCTTTGCGGTTTGAATGCAGCTGCGACCGTGCCTGTCCCGAAGCTGAAGCCGGGCATGGAAACTGCCATAACAGCTGTCCGAGCCCCCGGAGCGCGGTATTTTGAGTCGCAAACACCTTATCCGGCGCTGAAACCCATAGGCAGGTCGGTGACTGCCAAACCCGCCAAGAGACCTGTCATCGTGATTGACCCGGGGCACGGCGGAACGGATCCTGGCGCTATCGGCGTTAGAGGTACTCACGAGAAAACCATCACAACAAAAGCCGCAAATGAGCTGGCGGCCCGCTTACGCAAATCAGGACGCTACACAGTGTATCTTACGCGCACGAGCGATAAATATGTTGAGCATGATGATCGAATCCGGATTGCCCGGATGAAGCAGGCGGATCTCTTTATTTCCATCCATGCCGATTCTGCCGGGAAGTCCGCGAAAGGCGCAACCGTCTACACTCTGGCGGATCGCGCGAAGGGACGCCAAAAGCGCATTGTGAATAATCAGAACTGGATTTTGGATGTCGACTTGTCTGCGCAAAGCGATCCTGTTGGCGACATCTTGGTCGATTTGGCGCAACGGAAAACCAAGAGTCAGTCAGATGCTTTTGCGGAAATCCTGTTGAATGAGTTGTCTGGCCGCGTCGATCTCATCGGGAATTCCCATCGCCGAGCAGGGTATTATGTGCTTCTGGCTCCTGACGTTCCGGCGGTCTTGCTGGAATTGGGGTATCTGTCCAATAAGGAAGACGAAAGGCGGCTCAAGACGAAAGCTTATCGCAACAAAATAACGGCGGGCGTCGAGCGTGCCATTGACGCATATATGTCTCAACCGTGAGTGTATGTCTCAACCGTGAGAGCCTTAACTTTGTTCATGAACCAAAGCCTTTATATCCTGACATTGCCCCGCTAATACCAAAATGAAGCCGCATTCCGCGGTTAGATGATTCGACCTATGACCGAGACCCTTTCTCCGATTGACGCGCCACACACATCTGACGCGCCCCGCTCGACATCGCGCAGAGCTAAGCTCTGGCAATGGTTCAAATGGCTGGTCGGGATTGGACTCGTTTTGGGTCTTATTCTCGCAATCATCATCTTCGTGCTGTTAGTCATATGGACCCGCGATCTCCCCAGCACAGAAAGCCTGTCAGAATATGAGCCGCCTGTTATGTCCCGCGTTCATGCGGGTGACGGAAAACTTATCTATGAGTTTTCAAAGCAAGCCCGGGTCTTTGTTCCGGTAAATACTATTCCGCGCGAGCTGCAACTCGCATTTGTTTCAGCGGAAGATCAACGGTTTTACACCCATAATGGTTGGGACCCGATTGGCCTGACACGGGCTGCGTTGTCTGCACCGGGGAAAAAGCTTCGCGGACAGCGCGTCGGCGGCACATCTACTTTGACACAGCAAGTCGCAAAGAATTTCCTTGTCGGAAATGACTATAGTTTCAAACGCAAAGTCCGCGAAATCGCTATCGCCGGCCGTATGGAGGATGTGTTCTCTAAAGACCAAATCATGGAGCTTTATCTCAACGAGATTTACTTCGGACGCGGCGCTTATGGCGTGGCGGCTGCCTCTTTGAAACATTTTGGCAAGCCGATGCAGGATTTGACGCTGGCAGAAATGACCTATCTCGCGGCTGTGCCAAAAGGCCCCGCGAATTACCGTTTGGATGATGAGCGCGGCTTTGAGCGCGCTAAGAACCGTCAGGCCTATATATTAGGCCGGATGTTGGAAGATGGTTACATCACGCAAGAGGAAGCCGACGCAGCTAAAGCCGCTGAGCTCGATTGGACAAAACGCCTGGAGGGTGCAGAATAACTCGCGTCTGAATATTTCGTCGAAGAAGCTCGCAAGCAAGTTTACGAGATGTATGGCGAAGACCAGCTTTATGAAGGGGGTCTGTCCATCCGCACGACGCTTGATACATCCATGCAGTTAGAGGGCCGCCGCGCCTTGCGCCGAGGTCTGGAGATGATGGACCGCCGCCACGGCTATCGCGGGCCGCTGACATCATTTGACTCTATGTCCGATTGGAAAAAACAGCTCGCCGCCGTGAAAGCTCCGCTCGACATTGGGGATTGGCGTGTAGCGCTTGTCATGGACGTGTCTGACAAATCCGCTAATCTACGCTTTGTTCCGCCCGCCGATTGGGATGAAGAAGAAACATATCCCGACGTTGACGCCAAGGGCACAATCGCGCTTTCTGATTTTCTTTGGGCCAAGAAAGCCTTGGCGAAAGGCGCGGTCGGACCGGATTTGAAATCTGCCAAATCGGTATTGAAAGCCGGAGATGTGATTTTGGTACAGCGCAAGCCCGTCATAGCGGATGCTGACCCATCCACGCAATATAATCTGCGCCAAATACCAAAGGCCAATGGCGGCCTTCTTGCGATGGACCCGCATACAGGTCGTGTCTTGGCTATGGTTGGGGGCTATAGTTTCGACCAATCGCAATTCAACCGCGCGACGCAAGCGAAGCGTCAGCCCGGCTCTGCCTTTAAGCCGTTCGTCTATGCGACAGCATTAGAGCAAGGCTTTACGCCTGCGGACCAAATTCTCGACGCGCCATTTGTCATCGAAAAGCAAGATGTTGAGTGCGAGGAAAACGAATTAGGCTCGCTTCGGCTCCGAAGCTCTCTGGAGGAACGGGAAGAAGACGACAGCGCCGATGATGCCACCGAAGACGATGAAGAATGTGAGCGTTTCTATAAGCCTGAGAACTATAACGCCGGTAATTTCTACGGATTATCGACTTTGCGATTGGGCATTGAAAAGTCTCGGAATGCCATGACCGTACGCCTGGCCAACGAAATGGGCATGGCGCCCGTTATGAAAATGTCCCAACGTTTCGGCATTTATGACGACCCAAAGCCTGAACTGGCTTGGGCACTGGGTGCGGGCGAGACGACCTTACTGCGCCTCGCGACAGCCTATTCGACCATGATTAATGGCGGAAAAGCCGTTGAACCCCGTATCCTCGACCGTGTTCAAGACGGCAATGGGAAAACTGTTTTTAACGCGTTCGAAGCAGATTGTGCGGATTGCTTGCAGGACGAATATACAGGCGGGCCGCCGCCGGAACTTGAGGACATGCGGCCGCAAGTCATTGACCCCGTCACGGCCTATCAAATCACCTACATCATGCAGGGCGCCGTGCAGAACGGTACGGGTGCAAGACTGCGGGCGCTTGGGAGACCTTTGGGCGGTAAAACAGGTACGACGAATGACAGCTTCGATAACTGGTTCATGGGCTTCTCGCCTGACCTTGTCGTCGGGGTCTATGTCGGGATGGACACACCTGAGCAAATGGGCCGCGAAACGGGCTCCAGCTCTGCTGTTCCAATTGTGAAAGATTTTCTTGAGACGGTTCTCAAAACCCAATCGAAAGTGCCGTTCCGGATTCCGGACGGTGTAACGTTGGCGCCGGTCAACCGCGTAACAGGCGAGCCGTCCTATATCGGCGCGCCTGACTTTATATTGGAGGCCTTCAAGCCCGGGACAGAGCCAACGGTTGGCGGATTGAAAACCACAACGCGCTTTGGTTCTGGCACTGATTCATTGGGCGGGTTCTTCGGCACACTGCCGTCAGTGCCTGAAGAGGATGACAGCTTGGGGACTGAAGACGAAACGGAAGAGACTGAAAATGTAGCTCGTGCTTTGGATGATGAAGACGAAGCCTCGGACGAGGGCGCTGCGCCAGAAGGCAGCGACGTTGAAGGCGATAACGCTGACGGTAGTGCAGGGGATGGCAGTTCCGAGGATGGCAGTGCCGAGGATGGCAGTGAAAGGGAAGATGAAGCAGAACCTAGCCTAGCGGAAATTCTGGACCGTGCTGAACGCG